>RHMF01000041.1_pt1 | contig 42171 bp, 64 predicted proteins | sample 5365151 | NCBI WGS metagenome assembly RHMF01 (sample SAMN10266501, study PRJNA497801) | feces metagenome | isolation source: feces | host: Bos taurus | place: China: Prairie of Fairy Mountain | collected 2017-08-14 | reverse complement strand
ATCCCTACGAAGTCAAGTAAAACGATCAGACGGGGGGGGTGTATCGGGCGAACCAATCCTCGACGTACTGTGTCCACGCACTCGGACGTTCGGCGGCTCTTGCTAAGCACACCTCTTTCGGTGTGTCGATAAAGATACACCGCTCAGCTCCGAGCCTGTCAGCCGTGCGTTCACGTTCGGGCTGTAACGGATACCCGCCTATCACATAGGCGTTCTCCCACGCGCCGAGCCGCGTCTGTATCTGCTCCAACACAGTATCACGCAACCCGAAAATATTTTTTTTGAGTGCGTTCGGTTTCTCGTAGCCCTCACACTTTGGAGCGCGTACCGCCTGCCATAGTCGGTCGATGTCAAGCACAATGTCGTTCGGCTCTGCCTGCTCCGCGACCCATGAGGACTTGCCCGAACACGGCGCACCGTAAACGATGTATACCCGTTTGCACGGTTTATATCCAAAACGCTTGTGCAATTGATTGTGCGTCTTAAACGATACAATCATGATGTTATCGGGATTCAGGGCTATTGACACATCGCCGACGTTCTCCTCGGTAAGCTCGATCTTGTGGTGCAGTATGAGATCATACGCCCTTAGTATCGGCTCACCCGTGACCTCGTCGTATATAAATCCGTCGGGCTTTGTACGTTCCGCAATAATGAGCTTTCGGAACTGTTCCCACGCATCAGATTTATAAAACGCCTGTAACTTCGATATCATCACCAATCGTCCTTTTCGATCTGTTTTTTCTTCAGTTCCAGTTCCTCACGCTTCAACGCCAGCAGCTGCGGGTCGTTGCTCCAATTCTCGCGGTCGAAGTTCTTCAGCGCGAGATTAAGAGCCGCAACGTCTGCGGGCTGTGATTTAGTTGTCTCTTCGGTGCGAACGTGAACCAACTGCCCGTCCTCGTTACGTTCATAAATCTTCTTTGTCTCGATGTACTGGTATCCCTTAGCACGTCGAACTAACGCGCCGCGCAAATCCTCGACAAGTTCGGCGGTTTTGCTTTTTATGGTGTCCGAAAGTTCGGAATAAAGCTGCTTGTACTGTGCGAACGTTGAACGACTTATTCCGAGTTCCTTTGCAATCGCGCTTTCCTTCCAGCCTATACGCCGCCACTCTTCAATCTCTTTAAGGCGAGGTTTTACAAGTCTTTCGTATTTGTTCGGCTTGTTGGACTTGCCACGCATATAAAATCCCCCTCTTTATTTATCATACACAATTTTTCTGCAAAAAGCAATAGAAAATCGTTCACAACTTTTCGGAATCGTTCACAACTTTTTTTGCTTCGCGCCGTACCCTCATCACGACACAAGATTTGGTTATCCCGCCGCCGATCATGCGGGCGGTCATCTGATAGGACAATCCCCGCAGGAAATGCAGCTCAAACATCAGCCGTGTCTGCGGGTCGGATATGCCCGATATGTACGCGATTATCTGTGCTTTCGTCTCGGGGTCAGCATTCGGGAACATTCGCAGCTTTGCGAGCGTCATCGTTAAATCACTCCTTGTCCTCCTCTATGCGGTCAAGCTGCCGCCGCAGCTTGCGCTGTATCTCGTCCTCAAAGCACTGCCGTGAGTATGCGGACATAATGCTCTCGAACTGCCACAGCATTATCAGCACGTCCGCCATCTCGGAGATCATGTCGTAAGTGTACGCGGGCTTGTCCTCTTTGAGGACTCCGCGGCGGGACTTTTCCACAGCTTGGATAAGCTCGGCGCACTCCTCGATGAGTATGTCCTTTTGGTGCTCGGTGCCGTAGTGCTGCATGATGGCTGCGGCTTTGGTATTCGCGGTTTCGGCTACGGTGGGCATATTATCTATCACCGCCATTATTTCACAGTCGCAGTGCTCGGCTTCAAGCTTTTTCTTTAATTCGTCCGCATCAATCAGCCGCATGGTCGTCACCTCCCAGTATTTCGGGGTTGCCGTGTATGTTGCCGATAATTTTTGCTTGGCGCATATCTTCCACGAACATCATTTCTGAACCGGCGAGGTCGTAGGCGTAGAACCCGTATAGCTTCATACCGTGAAGGAAAAATCCTTGTGCTTCTGCACATTTATAGAAAAATTCAGGTTCAAAACCTCCGTATTTCACGACAGACACGATTCGTTTTTTCTTGTAAAAAGATTCTAAAATATCCCCCTCAAAGATTTTCACGCCGTTCTTGTCGGTCAGCCCTGTGTACTGCCCGAGAGTATCCTCAATGGCTTCAAAATTTACATGATTTTCGTAATCATGTATACGCGTTTGGCTTGGGTTCGCTGAACTATGAAAAATATCTCCATAATGCCAACAGTTATCATCAACCGTTTTCGCTCTGAAAAGTATCTCTCTCATGATTTCACCTCACACAAATATCTTCGGCGGCAGTTCTACATTTTTTCCGCATTTCCGCCACAAGTGCAGGCAATGCTGGTGAAAGTTGACGTACTCGCTCTTGCACGGGTGGTACTGCACCACCGTTTCATCGTCGTTGAAGAAAAGATCTTTGACCCTGCACATCTCGTCCCACGTCGGCGTCTTGCGGCGATAGCTCACGCTTACGTGCTCCCAGCCACCGCCGTTGCTCCACACTATCACCATTGGCTCTGCGTTCACGCCATTGAGATAAAGATATCCGCAGCCGCCGTCTATGCCTGTGGCGCTTATCAAAAGGTTTGGGATTTCTGTTATCTCGCTTAATGTTTTCATAATGCTTCACTCCAATCTAAAGCCTGTCCGCATTTCGGGCAGAAAGTATCACTCGACTCGATATTGGTTCTCCCACACCGTGGGCAAAGATAAATTGCGCCGTAAAAGTATAATTTATCTTTGGGCTTTTTCGGGATTTGTCTTTGCATCTGTTTCATTGCTTTTTCCAATGCTCTTATATTTTTCAGATATATTTTGTCATGCTTCGCGTCGCTGATGATAAGGCTCTTTCTATCGTCGATAAGCTCAAGCAGCTGCCTTATTACTTCTTCATGTGTCACTTCGTTCGCTCCTTTCCGTATTTAGCCTTTATTTCTCCGATACGCGCTTTAAGGCTCTCGATCAGCGCGTCCTGCGCTGCGTCCTTGTTCCGCAAGGCGGCGATGACATCCGTGTCGCGGCTGTTCTCGACGGCGAGCTCATGCACGAATACCGTCCTTGTCTGACCCTGCCGGTGCAGTCGCTTGTTCGCCTGCTGAAACAGCTCCAGCGACCAGTTGAGCCCGAACCATATCACATGATTCCCGCCCTGCTGTAGATTCAATCCGTAGGCGCAGGACGCAGGGTGCGCAAGAAGTATATCAAGCTCGCGGCGGTTCCAGAGTTCCGCGTCGGCGGCGGTCTTTAAGACCCGAACGCGCTTTTTAGCTTTAGTGAGCGCCGCGGTAAGCCGTTCGAGATCATGACGGAAATTGTAGAACACAAGCGCGGGCTGACCGTTCAGGCGCTCCATAAGCTCCATAAAGGCTTCGAGCTTGCAGTCGTGCAGCGGTATCCAGCTTTCCCCCTCGGTATAGACCGCCCCGTTGCATAGTTGAAGCAGCTTGTTCGACAGCGCCGCCGCAGAGCCCGCGTCAATGACGTTCTCGTCGATATGCAACAGCATTTCCCGCTCCATTTCGTCGTATGCTTTTTTCGCCTTGGGATCCAGCATGACGGGAACGAGGTCGTAAACGAGGTCGGGCAGCTGCAAATAATCTTCCGACTTCATCGAAATGCAGATGTCGCTTATACGCCGCTGTATCTCCGCCACAGCGCCCTCGTTTATCTCGTAGGTCGTGAAGTGTCCGCCATGGGTGTTCGCTTTGAAAAAGCTCTCCCTGAATGCCGTTATGTTCCGCCCGAGCCGCTTTCCCTCGTCCAGCAGATAAAGCTGCGCCCATAAGTCCGCAAGGCTGTTCGGGGCGGGTGTTCCCGTAAGCTCGACTATCCGTGTAACGTGAGGTCTTATCCACGTCAGCGATCTGAACCGCTTCGCACGATGGTTCTTGAAGCTGCTGCTCTCGTCGATAACGACCATATCGAAAAACCACGAATTGCGAAGATAGTCCGCAAGCCATACAACGTTCTCGCGGTTGATAACGTAAATGTCGGCGGGAGCGTACACCGCCCGTATACGCTGCTTCTCACTGCCGAGAATAAGGCTGAACCGCAGGTGCTTCAAATGCTCCCACTTTGCGGCTTCGGTGCTCCATGTGGCTTCGGCGACCTTCTTTGGCGCGATTATAAGCACCCGCCGCACGGCGAAGCGGTTATAGATAAGCTCGTTCGCGGCTGTCAGCGTGATGACGGTTTTTCCTAAGCCCATATCGAGATAAAGCCCTATAAACGGCGTGTCGAGTATGCGCCCGATACAGTAGCGCTGGTACTCATGGGGAGTGAAATTCAAGCTCTATCACCTCTCTCACTTTTGCTTTCGTGTCGATGTCGGCGTAGACGGTACAGCCTAAAGCCCTAAGCTCCGCCTGCCGTTTCTTCTGCTGCGGGGTCGATGTCTTCCCCTCCGATTTCGTCTCGACGAAGAAAACGCCGCCGTTCGGCTTTATCACTATCCTGTCCGGCACCCCCGCGCACCCGGGGGACGCCCACTTGTATGACCTCCCTCCGCGAGCCTTCACCTCGTCCCGCAGGAACGCTTCCGTGTCTTTTTCCGATTGCGGCATGAACCTGTTCATGCAAATGCCTCCTTCCGTTACTTCGCAACTTCGCGCGCGTGCGCGTATATATACTATTAAATTAGGCGTATTAGGTATACATATATACCCCCTAATCCCTCTGTTTTAATATTTATATATAGAATTAGTTGCAAAGTTGCATTAGCTAAAAAATAACGGTATTTCGGGGTAAAACCCGCAACTTTTGTGCAACCAAAACCGCAACTTTGCAACTTTGAATAAATTGTTAATGGTTGCACTTTTGGGGTCAAGGTTGCAGTTTTTCGGCTGTAAAGTTGCAGCTATTCTTTGCGGATAAAGCCTTTTTGCGCCCCGTATACCGCGCCGAATCTTATGTTGGATTTACACTTCTCCCACCCCTCCAAGTGAGCTAAGATACCGTTGATCTCCGCCGCGTCCTGTCGCTTGAAATACTTCATATCGCCGCCCAGCGCCTCGCACCATATCTCTATGGCGCACACGCGGCCGAGCTTTTTTAGACCTACGCCCTCGGGAGTCATCAGCCCCGAGCGGTAGCGCCGCCGTGCTTCGAGGTCGAGCTTATCCCAGTTGTCGGGTACCTCGCGTTCGACAAACTCGCGGATAATGCCCTCCTTCGCCGAATGTACCGCGTGTTCCTCCTGCGCCGCCTTTGCCGCCTTTGAAAGCTCCTTGCTGTCGAGATAGAGCGTTTCGCCCAGCCGGTAGCAGGCAAGCGCCTCCGCCCATATCTGCGGCACCTCGCCCGCCAAGTCCTCGAACACCGACTTCGTGGGCATACCCGTGCAGTCTATCGGCAGAAAACGCCGCGAACCCGTCTTGTCCCGCAGGAACTCGTCATCGTTGGTCGTTCCGAAGAACACGCACCGCCGCGGGTAACGCCCCGTGCGCCTGCCGTAGGGCTCTCTGTAGATGTCGTCGGTCTTTGAGAGAAACTGCTTGACCGCGTTTTCCTCCGCCTTGTTCATGCCGTTGAGCTCCTGCAATTCAATGAGCCACGAGCCCTGTATCATCAGACAAGCCTCCTTGCCCTCAAAGCTGTTCAGGCTGTCGTTGAACCACTCGCCGCCCAGCAGCCGCAGAAACGTGCTTTTGCCTATGCCCTGCGCGCCCACGAGTATCGGCATGGTGTCATACTTGACCCCGGGGGTCAGCGCTCTTGCGACCGCCGCACAGAGGCTCTTTCGCGCTACGGCTCTGACGTAGGGGGTATCCGCCGCTCCGAGATAGTCGATGAACAGCGTGTCCAGCCGCGGAGCGCCGTCCCACACGGGCAGCGAGTTCAAAAACTGCTGTACAAGATTGACCTTGTGCAGCTCGCAGTAGAGCATGAAGCCGTCGGTTATGCGCTCCCTGCCCGTTATGCCGTAGACCTTTTCCATGTAGTAGCGCAGCCCCGCGTCGTCGGCGTCCTTCCAGTCCCGCCTTGTGGCTGTGCCGCACCAGGGCAGCTTTCCCGTTATGAACAGCCTGTTCGAGAACTCGTCGAACACCGCGGCGCTTTTCAGCTGCGGGTCGTTTTCGAGTATGATAAGCACGTTCTCGACGGTCTTTAGGGGCTTTCCCGTTTCGGGAGATATTTTCAAGAGCGAAAGCCAGTCGGCATTGCCCGTCGGCTGTGGCTCACCGAAGGCGGACACCGCGTTTGCGTAACGTTCGGCGTTCATGAGCCTTGCGACCCTTTCGTCCTTCACCGCAAGCTCGCACATCTGAACATAACTCGGCAGCTTGTTCGTCGGGGTATCGGGCTTCGCGTCCGAATCCTTATCGGCGAACAGGTGCAGCCGCACGAGGTCGAAGGCGTTGCAGAGCTTACCGCCCGCGGGGTCGGTGGCGTGGTGGCTGAAAAGGAACTTGCCGTCCTCATACAGCACCGCACCGCCCGTCGTGGAGCCTCCCGTGTAGGTGTAGCGCCCCGGCCCGGCTTCGGTGTACCTGTCGGGCAGATACTCCGCAATGACCGTCGGAATATCGTACACGCGGCAGAACGCGCCGACCGTTCCCGCCTTTTCCGTAGGGTCTTTTTGGGTCTTATTCCTCGGTATCGTCTGTCCGCCAATGCCCGCCCATGAGGTAACGTCGTGCCAGTCGGCGTACAGCGCGAGCAGTCCGTCCGCGTCGGCAAACGGCTTGTCCGCGTACCGATAGACGTATTGGCTGTCCGAGCAGCATGAGGGAAAATACATCAGCCGCGCCGTCTCGAAGGTGGTCTTGTCGCACATTTCGAGACCGATTATCTCGCCGCACTTGCGGGCTATCGGCTCGTACTCGTCCGCCGTGACCGTCCTCGAAAGCGGCAGCAGCACCCGCAGGCGGGGCGCTTCGGGCGAGTGCTTCCTCGTCGAATAAACGCAGTAGCCCACGCCGAGGGTGTCGAGCTTCATGAGCACGCTGTCCGTCTGCCCCGCAGGGATATTGTCGAGGTCGAGTGTTACTATGTCTCTGCCCGTGACGTCGCAGGCGCGGCGCCGCACGAACGTGTTCGTGCCATCGCCCCGGAACGTCCCCGCCACGTAGCCGCCGACATCTTTAAGCTCGTCCTGTTTCGGCTTCGGCAGATCGCGGTACTGCGCAAGAGTTTCGGTACTCCTGTGAACGTTCCCCAGCCGCCCCCAGAACTCCGAGAGCGTGAGCGTTTCGGGCTTCCACACGGTAGCCTTACGGCTCGCCCCGACCGTTATCGTTATCATTCTGTCATATTGCAAGACCCCGCCTCCTAATCTTTCTTGTAATACTCCCCGACGAAGCCGTCGGCGTTCAGCAAGAGACCTTTCGCCCACGGTATAGGCGGCGCACACATCAGTCTGCACACGCGGTCAAGATCGGCTTTGTCCGACGGTACATCGAGAATGACCTCATCGTGAATGTGCATGACTATCCTGTACCCCGCTGCTTCGAGGTTGTCAAGCGCCGCGGCGAGACAGTCCCGGGCTATAGCCTGCACGACGTTCTCGGTCAGTTTGCCGCCGTAGGTTTCGAGCGCCGTCCATTTGCCCGCTTTCGCGCCGTAGTAGTGCAGGCTGTCGTTGCCGAAGCGGTTCGGCGCAAAGAAGGGGTCCGCGTAGAAAAGCTTTCTGCCGCTCGGCAGCTCTATCGTGAGGAACCGCAGATCCTCGGGCGTGCTTTCATATCGGAATATAAGCCCCGCGGCGCTTTCGGGCATACCCGTTCTCACCGCCGCCATAGCCGCGCTTTCGAGAGCGTACCACAGCCGCACGATGTTCGGGCTTGCCCTTCGCCAGTCGTTTATTATCTGTTTAAGCTCGCTCTCGGGCATATTGGCGCCGCCCATAGACTTCATCGCGGGGACTCCGCCGCCGTAGCCGCAGGCAAGCTCAGCCACCTTGCCCTTCTGCCGCAGATGACCGTTCACGCCGTGCTTGACCACGGGAACGCCGAATATCCGCGAAGCCGAAGCGCAGTAGATGTCCTCGCCGTTCGCGAATGCCTTCATGCGCCAGCTTTCCCCCGCGAGCCACGCTATCACCCGCGCTTCTATCGCCGAGAAGTCCGCTACGACGAATGCATGAATATCATTCATGCCGTGTCCCTCTGCGGGAATGAACGCCGTGCGTATCAGCTGCGAGAGGGTGTCGGGCACGTTCCCGAACACGAAAGCGAGCTCCCCCACGCGCCCCGTCTTCACCAGTTCCCGGGCGTAATCAAGCTCCTCTATGTAATTGCGCGGAAGGTTCTGCATCTGTACCAGCCGCCCCGCCCAGCGCCCCGTTCTCGAAGCGCCGTAGTACTGGAGAAGTCCCCGAATGCGCCCGTCGGGGCATACGCAGTCGAGCATTGCCGTGTATTTCGACACCGATGTTTTACCCAGCCGCTGTTTCAGCTCCAGCGCAGTCCTGACCTTTATCGGGAGATATTCGCGGTCAAGATATTCTTCGACAGCCGCCTTGTCCAGCTTCGTTACCTCCTCGCCCAGCTGTTCGGACAGCCACGACTTCATCTGCGCGGTGCTTTTGGGATTCGCCACGCCCGTTATCTGCCGGAGCTGCTCCTTCAGCGCTTCGAGCTCCGCGTCGGCGTAGGCTTTCGCGCCCTCGGCTAAGTCCATGTCGAGGCGCACCCCCGCGAGGTTCACGCGCATATCCTGCTCCCAGCCGCGCTGTACCATGTCGGGCACGGGGAACGCGGAAAGCCTGCGCTCTACCTCCATCTCGGTAACTACGTCCTGCTTGCAGTACGTCTTGAACAGCTCCCACTTCTGCGGCTCCTGCGCGGGTGTTACGGGCGGACCGTTCTTCCCCGGCACGCAGAATTTAGCGATCAGGCTGCTGCCGACGCGGTCTTTCTGCTTGTCCTCGGGCAGACCGAGTATCTCGCCGACCTCGCCAAGCCCCGCCGTTAACCCGCAGTACAGCCCGTGTACCATCGTGCAGCGCCACTGCGGGAGCCATTTTTCGGGCTCCTTCACGCGGAAGTGCTTCGATAGGCAGTACCACTCGAAGGCGGCGTTGTATGCGTGCTTTACGATATCGGGCGAGAACAGCGCTATCTGCACGCCGAGGGGTATCTTTTCGCCCTGCGCGAGATCAACGATCTGTGGAGCCGCCCCGTCGAAGCTGTACGCAAACAGAAGCACCCTGAAAGCAGGGGACTGCACATATTTGTACAGCCCCGCCTTCTTGATGTTCACGTCCGAATAGGTCTCGATGTCGATACTCATGTGCATCACAGCGGCTGCCCCGTGATGGGGTCTACCGCAGGCGCCCCGCCCGGATACCACGCAGGAGCGGAAGGCTGTGCGGGAGCCCCGCCGAATGCGTCAGCCACGCTTACGCCGCCACCCAGCGAGTCGCCGTCGCGGAGCTTCTGCACAGCCTCAAGCCCGAAGCCTATGCCGCGCTTGCCGTTCGAGTTGTAGGCGAACATGGAGATGCACACCCTCGCGTAGCAGCCCGAATACAGCTCGCCCTTCTGCATGATGGGGTTCATGCCCGCGTCAACGAGCTGCACGGGGTTCTTGCTCGAAGCCGTGAACACCCAATGTCCCCTGCATTCAGCGCCGAAGGGCTCGCCGTTGGGGCGCACGCCGTCGCCGTCGTACACAGGTACCGCAAGCACGGGCGGCTGCACGCCGTTCCACTTCTCGGAAATGCCCTTCTGTGTGGTGTACTGTATTGCCGCGTCGAGCCTTGCCTTCGCCGCCGTGTCGGACTTGGGCATGAGCACGGTCACGCTGTACTTGGGTTCGCCACCGTTATTGCTGTAGGGCTCGTAAAGGTGCGCGTAGCTGAGTCTTACCTCGCCTGTGGTCATCTGATTCTGATTAAGTGCCATGATAGTTTCCTCCTTGATTTAGTTGTCCTTGAACATTTCTTCGAGTTTCTTCTTTGAGAAAGCCTTGCGTTTGTCGCTCTCGGGGGCGAGCGTCGGCTTTCCCGCGGGTTTGATTATGTGTTCCCCGATAAGCTCTGTAAGCTTTTTCTTGCCGCAGAGCTTTTCCAGTGCCGTCAGACCGAGCGGCTTTCTCTCGTAGAGCAGATCGCTGTCGAAGCCCGCCGCAGTAAGCTCCGCGAACGCCTTTTCGGTATCGGCGATAGTCCTCACGCTGCGCCCCTCGACGAGCTTCCAGCCGGGTATGCTGCCGCCGCGCAGCAGCTTGTCCCGCACATATTCTTCGAGAGCGCCGACCCACGTATCCAGCGCCTGTGCGCGCCGAAGTATATCGCCGATCTCCGCGTCGGTCAGCGTTTCGCCGCCGTCTGCGCGGGCTTTGGGCTCTTCGAGGGAGAGCAGCGACTCCGCCCGCGCACGGCATACCGCCTTTGCCTTGCAGAAGCGGCAGTGTTCCCCCGCGACGAACTCTCCGCCTGTGACCGGCGCGTCCCTGACCCTGCGCCCGAGCTCCTCGCCCCACACGGCAAGCTCTTCCGCGGGCATACTTGCCGACTGAATATTATCCAGCCGCGGCTGAATGATATTCATGAAAACGGTCTTGATCTCGCCGAATACCGAATACTCGCCGATCGCGCCCAGCGCATAGAGCCGCAGCTGCGGATTGTTCTCCGCATCGACCCGAACGCCCTTGCCGTATTTGAAGTCGAAAATGTGCAGCGCCGAACCGTACAGCACTACACAATCAGCCGTGCCGAAGCAGTCGGGGACGATGTGCCCCATGTCAAGGCGCTTTTCGACCACGATGTAGGGCTTTTCGGGGAACGCCGTGCATATCCTCGTGATCTCATCGACGTAGGTATCGGTGAAGCCCTCCATTTCGCGCTGATAGAGCGGGGCGGCTCTCAGGGTATCGAGCGCGGTCTTGCACTCGGCATCGGGCATAAGTCCGAACCGGTTTTTGAGCTTCACCTCCGCTATCGCGTGGGCGAGGGTGCCCTCCTCCGCGTAGCTGCTGCCGCTGTCGGGGATACCGCTTTCGAGCCCGACGGAAGCGGTGCAGGTGCCCCATATCGCGGCGTGAGAGGGCGAGTATTTCGCGTGAATACCGGGCATTATATCAGCCCTCCCATCGCACGGAGCCGCGCCGCGAAGTCGGCACGCCTGTTCTCTGGCAGAGCCGCCACCGACTGTACCCCGAACTCTGCAAGCAAAGCTATGAGCTCCTGCTGTCTGCCATTCTCCATAAGAGGGCGTGCCGCCTGCCCGAGCTGCTGAACGGCGTAGGTCTGCGGCGCAGTCTGCGCGGGCACAGCTGCCGGAACAGGTGCGGGTGGCTGAACGGGTGCAACGGCTGCCGCGGGCACCGGAGCCGCCGCAGGCGTATCCTCAAAGAGCGGCTCGCCCTCGTCTGCGGGGGCTTTCTCCGCGGCTCTGCGCCCGAGAAGCAGCGCAAGCACCGCGCTTGCGTTTTCAACGGTCATTTCGTTCAGTGTGAGATCAACTGTCATTTTCGATTCCTCCAGTGTTAATATTCCTGCCTTTTTGGGCATTGGTTTTCCTCCTTTAGTACATCGCCTTGATAAGGTCTATCGCCCTGTCGATGTCTATCTTATCGAACCCCGCCTTCTTCTCGGCTTCGAGGGTGGCGGCGGTCGTGCGTATGTTGCGCCACCGCAGATCGCAGCGATAGCAGCCCTGTTCCAGCCCGCGCAGGGCAAGGCGGCAGAGCCTGACCTCGTTTTCGAGCTTTGTGATCGCCGACCGTGAGCCGTAGCCCGAACTCTGCCACTCGTATTCGAGTTCCGAGAGCTTCTTTTCAGCCTTTTCAAGCCGCTCCCGCACCCATTTCAGATCGCGCCTATGATCTTCGTCGCGGAGCTGTTCTTCGATGATGGCGTCTTGGTTTGGTATGAATTTTTTCATATTCCCTCCTTGATATTCCGCAAATTTCGGTGTATACTTATGATAGAAATATTTCCTTGGTATTTCGACCATGAGCTTGTCCCTGCGCCAACAGGGGCAGGCTCTTTTTTTTTATTCGTTCGCGATATCATCGCCGTCCTCCTCGGGAATGGTCTTGCACTGCGGGCAGTCCTGCGGGCTTCCCCAGTAGCACCACTCACACCCGACGCACAAGCCGGGATCATAGTCTTCATACATGGTCTTTTTCTCCTTTCGGTTTATCATAGCGCCGCGTTTTATTAGCACGGCGTTGCGCGTCCGTCCTAACTTCTCGCCTATCTGCCGTGCGGTCAGTCCCTGCACGGTATAGTGTCTTAGCAGCCGCTCGTCTTGTGCTGTCCCGCGCTTGCCTTGTCTTTCAGCAGCTTCCGACACGCCCGCACCTCCTCCCGCATATGCTCGATCTCGGCTTCAAACCCGCGTTTCTGCCGCATATAGTCGAGATACGTCAGCATGGTTGCGACTATACATATCATCACGCTCACCGATAAAACGATGATAAAAACTGTTAGCGTTGCCGTTATCGCCATTCCATCACCCCATCATCAGCCACAAATTAAACTGCCTGATCGCTCCGAGCATGATCGGAACAAAAACCGCCGACACCACCAGCAGAAGCACCGCCAGCGTTACTATATCCTTCCTCCGCTCCGTGCGGTCGTGGCGCTCTTTCATGCGGCGCTGTACCGCAATTTCATACTGCCGCTTATAGTGGGCTATCTCCCGCGCCTGTTCGTGTATCTGCTTGTCTCTTTCAGCGATAGCGTTAAGTAACGCCATTCGCTGTGTGGGGGTCAGCTTATCAGTGTTGTTCATTGGGTTTTCCTCCGTCCCTATTGACATTTTTGTTCAAAAGGTGTATAATGTAATCATTAAATTTTTAGGGATTCTTTCTGAGTGGGGAGTTTGCTTGTGCTTATGGCATGAGCAAACTCATTTTTGCGTTCACTTCTTTACGCCGAATCTCACAGCTTGCCAGTCGATTTCGTTTTTTCGTTCTTTCGACGACACACGACTTGCAAAATACTCGGCGTTCATTTTCCTAAACGTTTCAGAACATTCAAAATTATGCTCCCTGTTGTATTCGTTGAGCCTTTTTGCCTGCTCACGCAGCTTGTCCATGCAGTCAGGACATATCCTCTCGCCGTTGCATACAGGCTTGCAGCACCTTGCACAGTGAAGTCCGTCGCCGCGCATATCGTGCGGGATACACAGCCCCAGTTCGTGCCGCTTCTGCCGTCTGTTGCGGTTATGCCTTGCCGCGCACAGCTTACATTTCTGTTTGCCTTTCATCGGTGGACGTTTCCCGCAGTTAATGCAGACGTGCGCCGCTATGCGTTCCGCGTTTATCTGCTTTTTGCGGTCGATGGCTTTTCGCTTTTGCTCCGCCGAAAGCTCATAGCGCACGGTCTTGCGGCTGTTGGCTCGACACCGCCAGCACATCTTATAGCCTTTACCCGCAGGCTCGTGAAAGCATTTGCTGCACATACCCTCCGCGATTGCCTTAGCTTTTCTTTGACGGTAGTACTCATTGTTGTAGGCTCTTGCCGCCGTCCTGTCCTTATCTCGCGCCGTTTTAGCTCGTGCCGCCTTTTTTGCAAGGCACTTTTTGCACATGGTACGTTCGGGCGCGGCTTCGTTCCTGCCGCACTTCACACACAGCCCAAGAGCCTTATACTTGTTGTAGTAGAACTGCGAATCATTCATCGTCCTCACCGTTTTTCGTTGGTTCGTCGGGCATAGCCCACGCGGGGATAACACCGCCGCACATGATAGCTATGACCCGGGCTTTACCCTTTTCCTCTTCTGTCATCGTCATTCTTTATCACTTCTTTCAGCATTTTTAGCCCGCCCGAGAGGTATATCCACATGGTCTGAATGATGATAGAGTTTATCGTCATTTCGAGGTCTTCAAATGCCACATACCCCGACGTTTTCGATTCTCTCCCGGGCTGTCCCGCCGACTTCTGCACCATCAGTGTCCGCAGGTCGTCGAGGTAGTTTTCGAGCACCTCCACGTCTTTGGCGGTCGGCTTTTCGGGGTGGAAGCGGAGAAAGTCCCACATCGGGTCGAGCCCCGCGTCAAGGCGCTCTGTCCATGTCGGTCTCATTGTCCTCCTCCCATTCGTCAATACCCTCAATATCCTCCCCGCCGCCCCCGCGCAGGCTCATGACGACCACGCAGATCAGCCCCGCCGCGAGGACGGCTTCGATTATCGTTAGCGCTTTCATATTTTCGCATTATCCCCCAGTATCAGTTCTATTGCTTCACATATCTGCTTGACAAATTCACCCGCAGTGCGCGGCTTGTTTTTGTCTCGCCGTTCTTCCCAGCACGCCCCACGAATCTCACAAGTATAGCAGTTGCTGTAATGCTCCTTGCAATATTCAGTGGCTTTCCCCCACGTATCACCAGTTGACAACATCGTCCACCACCTTCTTTTGTTGCTCTTTTGATTGCCGCAAATAAATTTGCGTGACGTTTACGCTCCCGTGTCCGAGCAAGTCCGCAAGAAGTGCGATGTCGTTTTTACGCTTGATGAACTCCATTGCAAAATAGTGTCGAAAAGAATGCGGGTGCATTACCTCTCGCGGTATGTCGTACTTGTCAGCGGCGCGTCTTAGATACTCCGCTACTCCGCGCGCTGTTATCGGCATACCGTCTTTTCTTTGCATTACTATATCATTATCGCTGATTCCGTCTAAAAACGGTCGTATATCGTCAACAAGAGATTTCGGGAAATAAATCTCCCTCATATGCGCTTTGGTATGTATCGCCACGCTGCCGTTTAAAACGTCTTTCTTCTTGATTTGCAATGCTTCCGAAATACGCATTCCTGTCTTGCCCAACAGCAGCACCCACACCAAATGCCTTTCGTCGCCCGAGGCTTTAAGCCCGTTGCACAATCTCTTAAACTGCTCGTCTGTAATGATATTGTCAATGTGCGTTTTCTTTGGCTCTTTGATGTCCTTTATTTTTATGATAATATCTTTAAACTCGCAGTATTTGCGTATAGCGCATATGCGCAAATTCACAGTTCCAGGTTTATGTTGCCTGCTTAGTTCGGCTTTGAACTCAATAACATTTGCTTTGGTAACTTCATCATACTTCTCGGCAAACATTTTTATCCCGTGCATATAAACGTCAATCGTGTTCGCCGAAAGCTCCTCTTCGTACAGGAATACGCGAAAGCCGTCAACATCAATCATTTTTCACCCACCTCGTTCCGTCCCATGTGTGCCGCAGTTTGTAAGGATTGTGCTCGCACAACACGCACGGCTCTTTGTGCCAGCTCATGGTCGTGGAGCTTGCAAGCGGGCATTTTTTCATGCAGTACGCCGAGCACTCGCCGCAGGTGTATTCTTTTTTGCTTATGAAATACGCCGCATTGAAGCGTTTACCGCAGAATTTACACTCGTGTGTCAAATCTTTTCACTCCTTTTCGACGCCATAAATTCCCCGTAGCTCATTCCTGCCGCGCGTGCCTGCTTCGCGATGTCCGCAATGTCCCTCTGCGCCCTCCGTCCGTTCCACCGCTCGCAGGGCAGGTGTTCGGAGTGGTAGCCCGCTATTTCACGAATCAAAGCGTTGATCTTTTCGGAATCTCGGCGCGAATATTCGCGTTTCATTTCCTTTGAGCAGGGCTGACAATATTTTCTGCGCCTAACGTCTTGATAAACGCACCCGCACCGCACACAGCGCCCTTTCAGCACCTTCGGCTTGCTGTACTTTATCCTGACGGTCGGCTTGTACACCTTCCGATCGGGCGTGAGTATTTCGGGGCAGGCGTCAAACATTCGGTAGTCGGCGCTCTCGATGATGTAGGCAGTGTCGATCATTTTGTGCCGCCTTTCCACTCGCATTTCACGCACTTTATCTCGCTTTTGAGGTCGATCCCGTAACGTTCCCGCACAAGTTCCGTGAGGTCGTCCGCGTCGAAGCGTCCCGCGAATCCGACGCCGTTCATGTCCTCAAAAGTCCCGTTAAGTTCCTCGAAGAACCGCCGCAGACGCTTCGCGCCGAAGCCCTCGCAGATGTTCAGCGTATACAGCACCGCCGCCGTCAGCTGTACGGAAATGTCCTTTTGTATGGCGTTCTGGTGCTCCTGATAGCGGCGGCTGTATTCCCGCTCGACCTCTTTCATCACGCGGGGCTTCAGCTGTTGTTTTGGGGTCACTAATGCTTTCATATGCTTGTCCTCCCGCCGCTTTCGCGGCTTATTTCACGTCCTCTGACTGTTGGCGAGCAGGCGGCGTGCCTCGTCGGATTCCCTTGCCTTTATTTCATAGGCGGTCTTTCGGCAGTTAGCACAGTATTTTGGGCGACTGTTCGTCGGCGCTCTGAACTCGCAGAAACAAAGCTGACACAGGAACACCGTTTCGGTCGGCGGCTTGATGTTGTTGGCGGCTAATAGCTCCCTGAACTCCTCCCGCTCCTTGCGGCGGTATTCCTTCTGCTTCTCACGCGCCCGCTTGCGCCTGCATATGGTACAACGCTCCGTCGGCGTTGCCGCGCGGCACTCAAACACCGTCCCGCAGTCCACGCACGTTACCGTGATTTTCGCCGCCTGCACGACTTTCTGCGCGGATTTGGAGTATTTCACAGACTTAGCTTTCAGCGCCCGACACGGTTCGCAGTACTTCTCGTCTTTCTCGCTCTCGAAGATATCCCCGCATCTCTCACAGCAGTAGATGTGCTTATCCATCGGTCTCAACCGCCTTAAAACTCATCTCGACGATATCAGCCATTGCAAGGTACTGCTTTGCGTATAAAGTATCTTTGTGTGTGTATCTGACTTTTTCTCTGAACTCGTCCAATGTCCCCAGGAAGCACCCGCATCTTACTTCGATTCCCTTTGCTGATTTAAAGAAGGTCGTAGACCTTTGCTCTGACCCCAACCCTGTCACCACAATAATGTCTTTTTTTGATTTGACCCGTGCCGAACCGCCGACCCGTGCAAAACCATAGACCACCGCCCATTGACCGACCCGTGCCGAATCGTAGACCTCCGCCGAACCGCAGACACGAGCCGAACCGCAGACACGAGCCGAACCGCAGACCCGTGCAAAACCATAGACCACCGCCCAATGACCGACCCGTGCCGAATCGTAGACCTCCGCCGAACCGCAGACACGAGCCGAACCGCAGACACGAGCCGAACCGTAGACCTCAGCCGAATCGTAGACCCAGCAAATCCCATCATGCGAAAGGTTTTCTTCTCTCTCGATATACCCGCCCATCTCTCCTTTTGTTATTCCGCCGAAGTCTTTTAATGCTCTGATACGATGTAGCGTTCTCCCGCCCAATATGATCGTATCATCTTCGAGCATTTCATATTTTTTTTCGTTCATCTCACTCGCTCCTCTCCGCTATCCATCTGTCGAGCAGGGGCGTATATATAACGTAGCTCCACTCGCCGCCCGGCATTTCCACCGCGTCACCGAAGGGGGAACACCCGCTGACGCAAGCCCATGTCGAGCCTTGATTCGGTGATAGCATAGCCGTGTTCTTTGAGTATCTGCACGGCTTCTTTGGGCTTAATAGCTTTTATCATGTCGTGCCCTCCTTCTCGATGATTTCGCGGAACTTCTCGACCGCCTTGTCGTTGTATCTGAAAGTGTCCGCCTCATGCGAGGAATACGGGCTTTTGTCGTGATACCATGCGCCGAACTCGTCCGTTTTCATGTCGTGTGCTTTCGCCAGCTTGCCGATCTTGTTTGCAGATACGCCGATCATCTTCCCGACTTCGCCCGCACTGTACATCTTGCCATCTGATCTCGGGAGTTCCATCGGCACACCCGTCAAGGCTTCCGCCGCCTGTGCTATCAGTATCTGCTTGTATGTGGGGGATAGTGTCTCGATGTTCGCAAGTCTCTGTAACTCTCGTGCAAAGCGCACTTTTGCGTTTATGAGCCTTGCCTGTGTGGATTCGCTCGGCTCTTTGCGTGCGCTGTACTTGCCCGTCTTGCGTATGCTCGGCAGCACCTCCGCCGTTACCCAGTGCTTAAACTCCTTAGCTTTCTGGAGCTTGCTCGAAAGTATTAGGCTGTAAAGTCCGCTTTCGTTGATGACGATAGTTTCTTTCATCTGATTGCCATCGAAAACCATCGTTTTCACTCTGTCTTCCTCGTCTACGTGTCTGTTTATATCTCGACTACCGTTTTGGTACCCGAGAATATCTGCTACGTCCTTACCTACGAACCACGGCTCGCCGTTCATCTCGACAATGCGAACTTTGCCGAAGTCCACACTCTCAAAAACCTGAATCTGATTCTCGCTCATGCGTTTACTCCTTTCACGTTTCCATGATCCTGTCTTCTTCGTTTACCACCCGTTCAAGAGGTATTCCGAAAATCTCCGAAATGCTTTTAACAAGGGTAATGTCCATTTTGCGCTGTCTTTCGCCGCTCTCGATCATCTGGTAATACTGCCTTGTAATACCTATCCTGTCGGCTACATCTTGCAACGTCAAGCCTTTTTCTTCTCGCATCTTCTTCAAATACTCGCGCATCTACTCACCACCTTTCAGCGTGGGACTTGCCCCGCCCACGCTCAGGGTATCTATTATAGGAGGATGATGTCTGCTTACATCGGCGTCACAAGGTATTCAGTACCCTTGCTGTCAAGCTTTGCAATGAACTTGTCAAGTTCTGCCTGCTTTGTGAAGGCTTTCATCGAAATTTTTCCGCATCTATTGATGTACTCTACTAATGCTATTATCATTGTGCAACCTCCTTATATCCTAATTCCGAGTAGTCTGCAAACTCTCTTTGCTTCGCAAAACTTGCGCCAGTTAGCTTCGCTCATGTCGGCTTGCCATGCTGCCTTAGCTTCTTTGTATGCTTTCTTTGCTTCTTCCTTATTCGTCATGGTGATTACTCCTTTCGGTAGTCAACGTTTTGTTTACTGTAATTATATTATACCACAAATTTTCTACCTTGTCAACACTTTGTAGACTGAAAAATATATTTCTACGTTTACTACAAAAATGCAATCAACTATTTGTTTACTTTTTACAACCAGTCTTGACAAGTCAACAGTTCGTTGCTATAATATAATAAAAGGGGGTGCTACTATGAAACATCTAAAAGAAATTCGAGAACGCAAAGGATTTACACAAGTCGAGACTGCCAAAAGGCTTGGCATATCAAAGCAAGCATATAACAACTACGAACACGGCAGGCGTGAAGCTGACTATGAAACGTTGCTGAAACTTGCGGAGATTTTTGACACGACCGTTGACGAACTGTTGACAGGCACACCCGCACCATTCCCCGACACCCTCGAACCCGTCAGCCCGTCAACGCTCTACGATATCCCGATCTATGAGAGCGTTTCCGCAGGCTTCGGAGCATACGCCAATGATTGCATATGCGGATATATGCCGCTGTACATCTCGTCACCGTCCGAAGCGGAGCAAACTATTATCATTCGCGTTCGCGGTGATTCGATGTATCCGGTGATACCCGACGGCGCGTGTGTGCAGGTGCTCCGGCAGGACTACGCAGAGAACGGGCAAATCGTTGTAATGCTGATAGACGGAGATGAGGGCGTGTTGAAGCGGTATTTCGTAAACGCCGAACGGCAGGAAGTACGGCTCGAAAGCTACAACCCTGCATATCCTCCGCGTGTGTTCCGTGCGCAGAGCTGGATAAACTGCGTCTTGTGGGCGTGGCAAAGCGTGTAATTACAGACTTGCCGTAATTTGTACGAAATCGCCCTGTACAAGCGCTTGCACCCGTCAGCCGTCAAATTATACTCCGAAACGAAAAGCCCCGTACAGCGACGATATCACGCTATACGGGGCATATTTTAAAAATGAGTGAAAGCGCCGCAGCTATGGCAGGGACTGCGGCGCATCAACCGAAAGGTTTTTATCGGAGGTTATCCGAAAGGAATAACATGGTATATCCACGCTTTTATTATACCATATATCGTGCATAATGTCAAGAGGTGATACGAAATGTTGTGTGTAAAATGCAAAAAAGATATTCCCGACGGTGCGCCGTTCTGCTGTTGGTGCGGTAAACGCCAGCAGTCAGCGCCGAAAAAAACGCGCCGGCGGGCGCGAGGTACGGGCAGCATATGTAAGGATCCGCGCAACACCCGTGCACCGTATATAGCCCGCTCCAGCCCTGCCATAAAGGGCGGGCGTGGGCTGTATCTCGGCAGCTTTGCCACCGTCAAGGACGCGCAGGCGGCGATTGAGCAGTACGAACAAGGCAGATACACAAATCTTTATAATGCCGAATTTTGCGAAGCGTTCGAGCAGTGGAGCGCCGTGCATTTTGATACGCTCACGGACAGCGGCGTGCAAGGGTACCGCGCCGCATACAAGTCATGCGCCGACTTGCACCGCCGAACATTCCGGGACATCAAAACGGCAGATTTTCAGCGCGTGATAGATCATCACGCCGCCGACGGTGCAAGCCGCCCAAAGCTGGAAAAGATACGCCAGCTATGCAGCCAGCTGTGTAAATGGGCGATGCAAAACGATATCATAGATAAAAATTATGCCGGATTTGTAAAGCTCCCGAAAGACAAAAAGCCCGAAAAAAGCAAGCCGACATTCTCGCCCGAAGAGATCGCCGTGCTGTGGTCTCATGCCGACGATACCCGCGCCCAATTCGTGCTGTTGATGATATACACAGGACTGCGTATCGGAGAGGTCGCAGGCATAAAGCCCGAGAACGTCCACCTTGACGGCGGCTACATAATCGGCGGGGAAAAGACAGAAGCGGGGCGCGATAGGGTGATACCGCTCCCGCCGAACGTTCCCGAAATCGCCGATTTCGTGCGGGACTGGCTCGCGGATCCCGACGGCTCGCCCTTCGGCGTACACGTCAACACCCTGCGGCAATCGTGGTTTTACGCTCTGCTCGCGGAGCTGGGCATGATCGACCCGCCGACATACAACCCGAAGACCCGCAAGCAGGAGTACAAAAACCCGCGGCTCACGCCGCACTGCTGCCGTCACACGTTCGCGAGCCGTGCCGCTGCCGCAGGTATGCGCCCCGACGATCTGCAAAAGATCATCGGGCACGCCGACTATGCTACTACCGCCGATATATACGTACATCAGAACGTCGATACACTGATAGCGGCTATGTCACGGATATCAAAGTAAAGCACGTATCAATCACGTAAAACGCCCGAAAGTGTTGACATATCGCGATGTCGTTTTGCTTTGGGAGCAAGATGCCGCAGGTTCGAGTCCTGTCGCCCCGATGAACATAAGCCCCGAAATCGTGTAAAATCAACGGTTTCGGGGCTTTTCTCTTTGCGGTATTTTTGCCGTGTTTGGTGTGATACTGCGTGATTTTCCGAGATAATCACGTATAAAATCACGTATAAAAATATATACAAATTCAAGTATCATACTTTGTACAAGTATACAAACTTAAAAAACTTTTGCAAAAACTATTGACATACTTACATAAGTATGATATAATATATATAGAAACAAGGAACACAACAAAAACTAAATACAGGAGGTTTACAACATGAAAACTTACATCATCGTAAACAGCAAGGGCGAAAAGCTCGGAACCATTCAGGCAGCAAGCACAACGCTGCTGAACAGAATAGTCCGCTCGGTCTACGGCAGAGATGCGAAAGCAATCGAAGCCTAAACCACAAAGCCCGAAGCGGTGACGGGCAAAGCTCACCGCAGAAAGAAAACAGGGCAAAGCCCAAAACGAGGAGGATAAAAAAAATGAACGGATTTGAAAAAATGATTGAAATGCTTACAGAAGCTTGCAGAATGGCACTCGGTGCAGAGTGGGACAGCATGACAGATGAAGAAAAGCACAACACCATCATGAGTTTTATCGCAACGGCAGCAAGAAACGCAAAGAGCTAAGACACCCCCCCCCGAGCGGCAGCGGGAAGCCTGCCGCAGAAAGTGAGGGCAAACAATGGGAAAGACTTCGGCGGCGGTGAAAAACCGCTATAATGCCAAAGCATACGACAAAATAATTTTAGCCGTGCCAAAAGGTGAGAAAGAACAGTACCAGAAGCACGCACAGCAAAAGAACATGAGTTTAACGGCTCTTATCCGCGAACTGCTCAAAAAGGATATGAGCGAATAAAGCAAGGCGCTGCCGAAAAGCAGCGCCCTATTTTTATCTCATAACGATATCAACAAAATTTTTGCCGATGATCCCCGTCTGCTTGTAGCCCCACAGCCTGAGCAGGTCGTTCACGGCTTTCTCGGTGCCGCCGCCGAAGCCGCCCGCAAGGTCAAGATACCCATACCCGAGAGCCTTCATGCGGCGTTTGACAGCATACAGCCCGTGATCCAGCTTGTCACCGTGCTTCCACCATGCTTCGGCGGGCTTGTCGAGTTCTTTGAGGGCTTCGGGCTTCGGGTAGCCGTTAAGCCCTGCGGATTTTATCATTTTCGGGTAATCCTCATAACAAAAATCCGTGTCAACATTGCCCGAAATTCCCGTAAATCTGCCCGTCGAACTGTTCTGCCACATTCCTACAGCACCGCTCCAGTTGAGCGTGCTACCGTACTCCGCAAGCCAAAGCGCATATTTTTTGCACACCTCATCGGTCAGATAGCTTTGAGCGGGCGAGCGTGATATGTAGATGCCCGAGAAATAGCCCGCTTTTTCGAGCGCGTCGCAGAACGCCGTCGCTATAGATGATACAAGCGCACGCCCGAGCGCTCCAAGACCTTCTTCGAGGTCGTAGTATATCGGATATTCGAACCGCTTCCCCGCGATGACTTCCATGCAGGCTCTCGCTTCCACAAGGGCGTCGGCATTGCTCTTTGCGTAGCTGTACCAGTACACGCCGACGGGTATCCCGTACTTCTTGCACTCGGCGTATGAGCGTTCGAACTCGCTGTCTTTCTGCGAAGAATACCGCCCGTAGCCCGCCTGCAAAATGATGAAGTCAACCTCGGTTTTCAGCCGCGAGAAATCAGGCTTACCCTGCCAGCGGGATATATCTATACCGTATTTTTTCATTACTTCTTGTCGCCTCCGTCTATTATCTTCTGCAACTCGTTGATACGGTCTCTCTTCGCCTGCCTGTCTGCGTGTATCACGTCCTTATCATAGGGCAGAGGTTCTCCGACAAGCTGGGCTTCGTAACACTTAATAACTTTATAATCGGTTGCCGTCAAGTCGCAATGAAGATTTCTTACTTCCTGTTCCAAGCGTTCTCTTTCGTTCATTTTTTGTACCTCCTTTTTTAACCGAATACAATCAGCGGGCGCACGTAAGCCATGGAGGACGCGCCGATGTTGCCGGAGTAGCCGGTGCTGTATCCAAGAGCGAAATTCGTATAACTAACAACAGAACGAAGCCAGAAGGAGCTACGGCTGAATTGTACAGGGGTGATAAAATAAAAAACGGGAAGTTTATGATAATCAATCCCTATATCGTATGCCGAAGATGTCCACGATCTTGTACCGAATACCTGCTGTTCGGTCATAATCTGTAACTCGGTCATCGCCCATTCCCAGCCGGATGACGCCCCCATAAACCCCGCACCCGCCATAGACGGCGTATTTGCATTGATAGCGTTCGACAACATTGTTTTATGACTGATAAGGTGATTATTGAGCATAGTCTTGATAGACTTAGCATAGCAGGGCAGGGTGATTTGGTGCATATCAGAGTTATAATATCCCCCAACTGTTGTATTCGTCGGATTCATTTTCGCGCTAGTTACAAAGCCATGATTACGGTTGATAAGTACGGCGTGATGTGCGGTAAGAGCCGTATCACCCGTGTTATAGTAGTAGTCAAACGCAGCGAACATAAGCGATACGTTTTCCGTCTTAGTCAGCTTCGTGCAGTATATCTTCCCGCTCTGTGGTTCACTGTCCTCTGTTTCCGTCCACGTTCTCGCCGTTACGTCCGTGCCTCCATCCATTTCGTAATAAGTCGTACCGCTTTCAAACTCCGTGCCCGTGAAGCGTGTCATAATGTCTGTGGTGATACTCTTTGTGAAGTAATCGCCTAAGAACAGATCATCAAACGTTCCCGCGTTAATCATATCGTACATTTCGTTGATTGTGTAGATGTTCGTTAAATCTTTGCCGCGAAAAATACCGTTATGGTTTAGTGGCGATAGCATGGAAACGTCGAGCCATGCCTTGTACATTGCTGTGAAATCCTCTGTACTAAGTCCCTTTCCCTGTACTTTATCGACTTTGCCCGCCAGTGCCGTGTATACGCCACCGCTCGAAACAGGGTGAGAGCTTTCAGATGTCGGCGTGCTGTCTATGTTGGGATCAATATTTGCGAGCTTATTTTTCTCGGCAGTTGTATAATCTTCGGTTGACAGTCCTTTGCCCTGCACTTTATCAACCTTTACCGCCAGTGCGTCATATATGCCGTTACTCTCGACTGGGTTCGTGCTGCCATCGGTCGGAACGCTGTCGAAAGACAGGGCGTTTTGCTTCCCGTTCCATGTGTTTTTTTCCGATGATGTCACAAACAAATTTGTCGCGTTCGTATCGTCCACAAGGTCGGAGGACAGCTTACTGTTTGCGGTGATCTCCGCCTGCAAACCGAGATCCGTGCTCGACTTATTCCCCGAGAGCGTCACCCCGTTGATTTGCGGTTTGTCGGTGAGATCGTCATAGTCCGACGTCCCGCCGCCGCCGCCTTGCTCAATTTTCTCCTTGACTTGCAGGAGCAAGTCTTCGACCCGTGACTGCGGCGGGTCGGTGTACTGCGTGCCGTCTACCGTTGCCGCAAGTATAGCCTCGTTTCGGCTCTGCGGCGGTGCAGTGTATTTGATTTCGGTGTAGCTGTCGCTCATGTTTTACTCCTCCTTTTTTGCTTGCGTCCCAAAATAGAACGCTACAACTGTTGTGAAAATGTGTATAAACTGCTCACCTGTGATCTCCCCACAGTATGCGAGATAACAGAACGTCATCGTGAGCGTGAGCGTTACAAGGCTTTTGACTTTCAGCAGCGCCGCCGCCCGTTCTTTCAGTGTCACGGCTTCACCTTCTCCAGATCGTCGATACGGTGATTGATGACCTTGACCTGTTCCTCAATTACGGGCACCCGCCTCGCAAAGTTGTTATGCTCCCGTACCTCTGAGGTGAGCGCGTCGAGCTTGGTATCCGTTACCGCCTGCATCGTTTCCAGCTTATGCGTCACCTCGCGGTTGCTTGCCCTTGTGCTTATAATCACTGTTACAATCGCAGAAAGCGAGGATACAATTGCCACTATAATACTCGCGTCCATCGGTTACGCCTCCTCCGTTATACTGTACCTGCTGACAGCGACGCTGAAATTCTCCGCCCGCTCCTCGTCGGTCAGCACTCTATCGTATAGCAGGAAGTCAGCCGCACCCGCACCTTTGCAGCTGCGGTCTTGAGTTGAAAATGCGGGCACCTGCCGCAGAATCGCGAGATTTGTGATCTTCTCCGCCGCTCCGTAGACCGTCCCGCCCGAAACGGTGAATGTCTCTTTCAACTCGTTATTTACGTACAGCTTCATGGTCTTTTCACTATCATTGAGGACGTCGATCTGTATCCATTTCAGCTGATTCGGCAGCAGCGTGACCGAATGATCGGATTCCCACGCCACTGCGTAATCAATGGGTCTGTAAACGCTGGAGATATAGTACAGATCGACCTCGCCTGTTTTTTGCAGCGCCGCTACAAGCCAATTATTCGACGACGTATTCAGCTGCACATAACGGGAAGTATACGAAAGATTCTTTGTGGTGTTTGATACTATAAGCGCCATTGATATTGAAAAGCCGTTGCCGAGAAAAATGTTATCCTCCGAAAGATCATACACGTTCATCGTGAGTGGCTGATCTTTGACGGAGAAGCGCAGACCATTAGTTATGTAGTTTTTTTTTGAGCCACCATCAAGCTCAGTTTCACCGATGTAAACGGAAATCGAGTCATCTGCCTCTGTGACGACATACTGCGTCGAATTGGAATAGGTTGGAAGTGCGTCATACTCTGCGCGGGTGAGCTGCTGGAACGTCATGCCGCCAAGTGCCCCGAAGCCCGTGACATATCCACACACGGTACCGTCCCCCCGTTCGTCGGTGATCTCGCTGTTTGTTATAGCCGTCGCCCCTGCCGCGATGTATATCCGCGCCAGTGATAGTTCGTATACGGTACTGCTTCGCGTAAGTGCGGGAGCGGAAGGCGTTGCCGACGCTGTACCCGTTTTCGCTGCTATCGTGATAGTTCGCGCCGATAAATCCAGTTTGAGTATCACTCTGTCAATGCGCGGATTCGTCGGGTCTGCCGTTTCAAGTCCGAGCGTATACGCCGACGCATTTTTGAACCACCGCGATTCGATAAATCCCCAGCCCGCAGAAACGGATACGGAAAGTCCGCCGCTCGACGTTACCGCAAGCCCACCCGTGATAACGCCGTTCGGGATCAACTGCAAAAAATATTTTGTCAAGTCCTCCGCGCTGTATCTGCGGTCTCCGCCCACGCTGTCAAAAAATCCATAGTTAGCCATCTCATCAACCTCCCGTCATGTTGCTGTCCAGCTGTCAAATATCGGATATATGCGATATCCTTCCGCGCTGTCTACTTCTTGAATCCCACACACTCGCGCCGTGCCGGTTATGCCGTGCCGTGTCCGTATATGCACCGTATCGCCGAGCCCGTAGTCGGTGCCGATCTCATACAGCCCGCCCGTTATGGTCTCGCCGCTGATCTCCATCTTGTTCGGCGTTATATATGCATACCCTTGATTTTTAATGTCGTCTTTGTAGTCCGATGTCGAACGGTTGCATAACGCTGTAACCACCGCGCTCGACAATACAGTCGGGCCAATGACGCCCCCGTTTTGATATTCGAGCCCTATGCGTATATATGCCGCGTTCGCGGGCGGTGTATATGTTTTCCCGCTGGAATATATCCACTTTCCCTCTATAAAATTCTGATCGGCGTCATACGCACGGATATCAATCCACACATCGGCATAACTCGCAATTACGTCTATTTTCACCGACTTGCCGCAAGGTATAAACTGCGTGCATCGTATATGGTACTCGTCTGTGACAGGTGTGCCCGTGCTCCAGTCGTAGTAGCCCTGCTCCCACAGCGCGGAGCTTGACACGTCCGTTGTGATAGTCTCCTCTGTCGCCGCGCTGCCTGTTGTAAACGCCTCTCGCCTCGCGTACCCGTTTGTGGTCGTAGGTCGTGCTTCTTGAATCGTAGTGTATGCATTCCCTTCTACAGTGCTGTCAGTATCGGGACCTGTTGCCGATATGTATACAGAGGTTACAGCCTCCCGCAGGTCGAGGTCGTATTCACAGGATAGCAAATTTTCGTTGTTTTCGGAAAAAATCACGTTGGGACGGTCGTAGCCCTTGAACGTGGAAACATAAAAATTACTCCCGTTCCAGAACACCCGCATGCCGAGATTAGCTTCGATGAGCAGCGCGTGGACAGCTTCCAAAAGGTTCTCGCCAAGGTACTCCCGCGATATGCTTTCGGGGCTGCTTGGCGCAGAGCCGATCGCAAAGAGCGAAAACACTCTCGTGCTTGCAAGCGAACAGCCCGCAGGCTGCGTTCCCGGGTCGATCGCGTTATCTTTTATCAGTCCTCGAATCGCCGCCCCGTATGTGGTCGCCGTGTATTTTTTTGCAGGGATTATCACACGGTTGCCGAGTACGCAGTCGATTGTCCGTCCTGATATCGTGAGAAAATCGCCCTCCGTAGCGCTCTCGGTGACTTTTACGTGCTCTACATACATCACCGCGTCACTATCGTCCCGTGTGACGATGAGTTGTCCAATCTGCCGTGATAAGACGTTAAAAATCCCCGCGTCAAATGCCATGTATATCTCAAATTCTCCCGGCTCTTGAAAACGCTGAACCCATATCACGGATAGCGCCGTGTCTATTACCGCCTGCGTTACGAGGGTTGTCGCAAAGACAGATTTTAAATACAAAATCATAAATCACACCCCCATATACAGCGGATACAGCTCCAACGACGCCGAGATGTTTTCCGCGCCGCTTGTTGCCGTTACCGATAAGTATGAAGTGCCTATTGGGAACTTAAACCACACCGACCCGCTCGTAAGATATGATAGCTGGCTGGTGTTGTTTTTCTTTACGGACAGCGAACCTCTCCTCGTGTCAATCGTCAAGGTGTGGGAACTCGTGAACGACGATGACAGCCCAAAAGTCTCATAGCTTGTCGCGTCGAGAGTTTTCCGCAGCTGGAACGACACGCCCGACGCAGCTCCCGCGAATGTTGCCGTGATAACTCCGCCACACTCTGTATCTCCGCCATTATACACCGCCGCCGTCAGGTCTGTCACCTGCTCAGAAAATGCTACGGGAGACGATAGCGGAATAGAAAACGGGGCTTCAAAATTCGCTACGCTGTTGGATAACTCAAAAGTTTCCGCCGTCACAGCTTCAAGCCATGCAGACGGGCAGAGAATAGATATCTGCGCCTGCTGACGCTGTGAAAATATCTGTATCTCGTTTGTTTCCACGAATCCGATTATTTTTACATCGCGGTTTATGTTTTTAAAAAGCACAGTACAAGCCATCTTTAACGGAAAAATCCGATACAGTGCGGCGCGGGCGCGTTCAATATCGCCTTGTAAAACGAGGGTTATAACTATCTCTCGCATTTGCGCGAACGCCCCTGTATATATGCCGCCATCTCCCGCTGTGTCCGCCGTATTGACGGACACGGGGACGGGATTCAATCCGGCAATGCTTATCACACTATAACGCGGGTCGGCGGTCAGATCGTAAATCTCGCCGAAAGCATTTTGGATTTTCAGATCATACACCCGCCATCACTCCTTCTGCGCGTAACTGATTAAATAGATTCTTGGTCTGTCTGTAAATTTCCCATCGAGACAGCGTCTTCGGGCTGTTGTTTGTCTGTGAAAAATTGTAATTGTTCACGACGGGTTGCCCGTTTACGTGCTGCTTTGTAGCTGTTCCCGCTCCGATTTCGTCCGCTATCAGCGCGGCTATCTCTTTGAGCGCCGCCTTGTTGTTTTCGAGCGGCAGGATCGCTTCGCGCCCGTTTTCACCGACCATTGCAAGCGTGCTGCGGTCTACGATACCGCCCTTTGCGAGCCGTGGGAGCGTTATCCTGTCGAGCGGGTCAATGTCTACGCCCGGGAGCTCGTTTATTAGATCAATAGCACTGTTGATCGCTTCGGGAACTGTGTTGATCGCGTTCTCAACGGTCTGCAAAACCGCGTTGATCGCGCTTTTGAATGCTCCGCCGATAGCATCAGCGACTTTTGTCCCAACGGTTGTGAATGTTTCTTTAATGCTGTCCCAAATACCCGCGAAAAACTCCTTGATACCGCCGAAGGTGTCTTTGACTTTCTGCCACAGTCCCGTGAAAAATCCTTTAATCTTGGCGATCCCCTCGCTGAACCTGTCGACTATATCGCCAATGATATCGCCGAGAACGTCAAAGATTTTGAGGTTTTGGAACCAATCCCAAAACTCTGACAGTCCCTCTTTCAACGGCTTGATGAAATTATTGTATATCGGTTCGAGCAGTCTAAAAACATACTCGGGGAGTTCCTTTGCAAAGTCCGTTATCGCGTTCGCGATCTCAAAAAATACGGTTTTCGCCGCTTCAAAGATCGCGGGAGCGTTATCTATCAGCCCGTGAACGATAGCGTCTATGATGTCGGGCAGCAGCGGCACGATAGCCTCGACCAGTACGGGGATTGCCTGCAAGCCAACTTTAAAAGCCTTAATAAACGCATCAAGCAGGGTCTGCGTGTTGTCCGTCAGAAACTTGATAACGGTGTCTATGATCTGCGGCAGAGCTTCAACAAGTGGAGGGAGAACCAGCGGCACCGCCTCAACAAGAGCGTTAAAAACTTCAAATGCCGCGTCAAGCAGAATCGGCAGCTGCTCCGTTATCGTGCCCGCTATCGTTTTGATGATGTCGGGCAGTTCTGCGGCTATCATCTGCACCAGTTCGGGCAGAGCGTTCACGATCTCTTTCACAAATGACGCTGCCGCCTGTATCAGCAGGGGCAAGGCTTCCGAAAGAGCATTGATGATCTTCGGTATTGCCTTTATGAGCAATTTAACCAGGTTCGGCAGCAGCTCCGCGAGCTTGTCAAGGATTTTAGCCGCTATCTGCGTAAGCCCTGTTACCAGTGCCGGTAGCTCTTTGAGAAGTCCGTCAAGCAATGCCTCGACAATTTTCCCCGCGCTGTCTATCAATTTCGGCGCGGCTGTGATTATGCCGTTTATCAGCTGTTCAACGACTTTGCTTCCAAACTCAAAAATTTTCGGGAGAGCCTCGCCTACATCATCGAGCGCATCGAGCAACAGACCCGATATACTGTCAGCCAGTCGGGTGACTGCCCCGTCTGTGCCGTTTATCAAATCCGTAAATAGCGATATGATGTGTTCGATTTTCGGCGCGTACTCGTCAATAAGTTTTCCTGCCGCTTCGCCGAATGTTACGCTTAGCCGCTGTACTGCGAGATTGATTTTATCTATGCCGCTTTGCGTTTCTTCGTATGTGGCGTTTACCGTTCCTGTGCTGTTTTCAAGCACTTTGAGCATTTCGGAATACTCGAAACGCCCGCCCTTGATAGCGTCAGCCAAATCGGGCCCCGCTTTTGCGCCGAATGCTTCAATTGCTTTCGTGGTAGCTTCCGCAATATCGGGAGTGTTGGCGATCTCGTCGAGAGTCTTTTTAAACTCCTCTCGTGCGTCCTTGCCGTCTTTGCCCCAGTTGGATATAGCTTTTTTCATGCCCGAAAATGCTATTTCGGTATTCACACCCGCCTTTTCCCACTGTGAGAAAAGTGCTATGCTTTCTTCGGTGTCGAATCCCAATGCACGCATGGGCGCACCGTATTTTGCAATACTCTCGGTGAGCGTATCAACCGATATTCCCGAAGCCTGCGCCGCTATCGCCAACTGGTCGAGCAGTTCGGAGTAGTCTTCCGCATCAATTCCCGCATCGCCCATAGCACGGGCAACGAGCCGCACCGCCTGCGTTGCATCTGTGCCTGTGATATCAGCGAATTTTACAAAATCCTCGGTGACGCTGGATAACTTGTCGCCTGTGTATCCGAAGCGGGTGTTTACCTCACCGACCGCCGAGCCGATATCGCCCAAATCGCCCTTTACGCTCTTTGCGGTTTTTGAGTATGCCGCGGTGAGTTCGTCTGCCGCATCACCTACCGCGCCCGTTGCTTTTATCAGGTTGTCGCGCCCATCGTCAAATCTCTCGAACGCATTCACAGCCGCCGCCGCAAGCTCTCCGAGTTTGTCGATTACGGCAGTTATAGCATTTGCCGCAAGGTTTCCGAGTGCCACACCGAAAGCAGACAGCCCGCCGTTTGTGGTCTTTTCCGCTTCGTCTCCAACTTCCTTTTCTTCTTTCCCCAGCTCGTCGAGGTCATTTTTATACACTTCGACTTGATGCTGCGAGTTTTTCAGCACGGTGTCCTGATTGATGATCGCTGTACGGAGTTCGTCAACCTTCTTGGTGTTTTTTTCCTGTGCCGACTGCGCCTCGCGGAGCTCCTTCGCGTACTTCTTCGCCTCGTCGGACGTTTCGCCGTACTGCGCCGCCGCCTGCTTGTGCTTCTCGGTGAGATCTGCGATTATGCCCTCACCTTTCTGCACTGTTTCCTCGTAGCGCTTAAGCTCATCTTTGAGCGCGTCAAGCTTTGCCTGCTCCTGCTCTACGATTTTGCTTTGCGCTTCGATCTTCCGTGATAAGCTGTCAACGGTCTTTTCGCCCTTCTCCATGCCTGCGTCCGCGTTTTTCAACTCGGCACGGTACTGCCGCACGGCAGCGTTAGCGGCTGTGATGTTTCTTTTAAGGTCGGATATATCGACTTTGAATTTTGTGGTTACGTTTTCATTATTCGGCATTTTATCACCAACTCTCGTCGTTTGTTGCGGGGCGCATGATCGTCACGTTCCCTTTGCTGTCAACTTGTCTTATCCAGCCCTGCGGGAGCTTGTCGGACTTGCTGTGTTTTTCTTCGGGTGTCTTGCCGTCCCGCTCCGCTTGATCTCGCAGGCGTGCAAATATCCGCAGTACATCGTGATATCTCTCACGCCGTACCGCGAACGGGTCGAGCGCGGGAAACTTTCGGCACAGTGCCGTGTTCATATCAAAAAATATCTCGTATAAGCTTTCGGGCGGGGATTCTCCGCCCTCGCTTAGTTTTTTGAGCCGACCACGCCTAACTCGCCGACAGCGTAGTTATACAGTCCACGAAACACGTCAATTAAATTCTGCGTGCGGGTATGTCGTACCTCGTCAGCCGTTAAGCCGTCGAAAATATCCATCAGAAAAGGCTTTATCTGATCTTTGCACTTAATCAACATCTTAGCCATTTCTTTATTATCGCCCGTCTTCATGCTCTCAAAGTCGAGCGCGTCGATAACATCTTCAATAACGCCGAAAGACAGGTCGATACTTTCGGCGGCGTAGGTCTTTGCGATCTTGCGCCCTTCGTATATATGCAGTTTTAATTCCATGTTTTACACTCCTATATGCTTTAATCTGTCCTCAACTTCGTGGCGTTTGGCGTTGTTGAATCGGTCGAGAGTGCCGACAAGATAGCCGGTTATCCTGCGGATTCGCTGAAACCTCACAGGGTCGGGCGTGAGTGTCAGCTCTACATCCTCACCGTCCTCGGTCAGCATGATGTCAAGCGTTCCCGCTGTGATGTCGGGGTGCTGCTTGCTCATATAGCCTATGTATGCTCTTATTTCCTTCTCCGCCATATCGGCGGGGTGCGTGCCTGCCCTTATCATGTCGCTCCGCTCCTTTTCTTCAACAGTTTCTCCGCGCCCTCATTGAGCGGTGTGCCCGGTATCTTGCAGATGATACAAACAGGCTCACAGTTTACCCAGAGCATTTTACACTTGGGGCATTGCCAACGCGGGCGCGGTGTGTTCTTTTTCTTTTTGCTCATTTGCTCAACAGCTCCACTAATTGCTTTTCGCGCCAGCTCAATTCGTAGCGCTCTGCCCTCTCGCGCTCTGCCCTCTCGCGTTCTGCCGTCAATCGCTTTGACAGCAGCAGACCACAGCCGAAAATAGCGTTTCCGTTCTGCGCGTCGAGCTTCGAGATACGTCCGCATTCCGAACGGTCAAGCACAAGGTTTATTCCGTACTTGTTCAGCGGGTACATCTGCGCGGAGGTTATCACCTCGGGAGGGTATACATATTTCGGGAGTGTCTTTGCCTGCTGTTTCTTGTTGCGCTCGTTAGCTTCGTTTACTGCCTGCCACAACGTCGGTGCTGTCCTCATGCGTATTGAATGCGGCTCTAAATTCGTGACAAATGACGTATGCACTACCGCGCCATTTTCGTACTTTATGTCCACGCCCACAGGCAAAGCCGTGCAGATGTCCGAGTACCGCACCAATCCCGACAGCGTGGGCGCAAACAAGAAGAATTTCACGCCATTATCAACGTAGAATTGCAGTATTCGGGAGAGTATCGAGAATGGCGGGTTATCAACAACGATTTTTCCCGTGTAGTCCTCGTTCTCAAAATCGCCGCCCGGATAAAACGGACGCACAAAGTTCATACGGTCAACGTCGTATTCTTTTGATACCCACTCGTTCACCGCTTCCATAATGAGCGGCGGCGTGTAGCAGTCGTCCGTTGTCAGCTTGGGCTTGAATTTCTCCGTGAAGCCCTCGTAATCATAAAATTTTTCTTGATTCTGTGATGTAGCCGCCATTATTGCACTCCTTAAACGGCAAAAGCCCCGCCCCTCTGCGAGCGGGGCTGCATATGCCCGTTGTTGTCTGTGTGTTTACGACGCAGTAACTGTAACGGTGCAAGCCGCCGACTGTGCGCCGGAGATAGCCGTGATAACGGCAGTACCCGCGCCTACAGCGGTAACATTGCCCTCACCGTCAACGGTTGCGACATTGGCGTTAGAGGTGCGCCATGTTACTTTCTTGCCCGTCGGGGTAGTAGTCGCTGTCAACGTGGACGGGTCGTCACCTACAGCGAGTGAGAGTGTGGACGATGACAGCGAGATAGCTGTTACTGCGCTCGTTGCTATCGTGCTTATCGTGTCGGGCGTGTAGACGGTCGTGAAGAATGTCGAGAAATCGCACATATTATCACGCTCGTCAAGCTCCAGCCCGTCAACGTGTCCGCCGTTGGTAAACTCGTAAATAGTCTTATTACAAGTAAATTCCAACTGCTGATTGTTTGTATTCACACCGTCAGAACGGGTCTGTGAAACCTCTTCGGGCGGTGCGGATAGCTGCGCCTTATACTTCACCACATACCTCCAGCTGTTGTCGGTGAGCTGCACGCGGTAAATCAGCGCAAAATATGCCTCTTCCAGTTCGCCCGTTATGAGTGCGCCCGTTGTGGCGTCTACGGTCTGCCCTGTGAGCAGTCCCAGCTTTTCGAGAGCGAGCACGGGAACGGTCACGGTCACGGTATCGCTGCCCTTTGTGACTATGGTTATCATTCCGACATTGCTATAGTAATGCGTTTCACTTGAGCTGTTGACAGTTCGGGAAATCTGCCCGGTTGGGGCAAGGTTTACAACGCTGCCGAACGTGTAGCCGGTAGTGTCGTCCTTCGTAACTCTCGCAATCCACAGGTTGTCTGTGCCGCGAAATTCTGCCTCGTTGTACGGCATTTTTATTCCTCCTTATGCGTTTAATTTCAAAATGGTAAAAAATCGTGCTGTATGTGTGGGTAAATCTACGCGCCCGTCACGGGGCATATCTTCGGGTGTCCACCCTGCCGCTTTCAGTGCCTGCCGTGCCTGTTCGGGAACAGTCTCGACAAGTGCGGGGTCGGTAGCGACAAACCACACACGGAAGTGCCATATTTGCCCTATCGGGTCGGTGCTGTAAAACATATCTTCATCGGTGTCAGTGTTGAAAAACGTGAAAAATGCATTGGGATATGCGGTGTCGGGATTTATCGAGCCTTCAAGGAAAACAGGATAGCCAAATGTGGACAGAATGTTTATCAGGGCTTGCTTCATCTCGATCACCTCCACGTCTCAAAGATTTTTTCAAACTCCGCTTTTTGCAGCTTGTGTACTTCACGGCGCGTTTTTGAGCCGTACACCGCGTTATACAGTTCTGCATCTTCTTTGATGTGCGGCTGTCCGTTTAGCTCTGTGCCGTGCATCAGATACAGGGACGGCATACCGCCGTTTTCGAGATCAAAGCCGACTGCAATTGACGCGGTGCTCTGCACCCACTCAACGGGATAATCCGTGATGATCGCCTTGTCGGTGGTATGCGTGCCGTACTTGCCAATAGGCGGTTCATGCTTTTTTATTGCCTGCTCTGCCTGTTTAGCAATATATGATTGTGTAGCTTTCAAGGCGTTTTCGGTTGCTTTTTTAGCCGCGCCCTCTCCGAGAGCTTTCAGCTGTTCGAGGAAAACGTCAACACCGTCAAAGTCTACGCTCATTTTGCGGCTCGATTTCGCCATATCATGCACCGCCTTTAACTCGCTGCACCTTAAACACCAAAACACGGTTCTGCTGTTCGATGTTTTCGGGCTCGCCGATAATCTCGTAGACTGCATTTCCGCGCTGTAAGCGACAGCGTGACGTGATATCCGAACGATACCACGTTGTCACAGTCGCCGTATCAATTACGCTTATGATACCGTCAACAGCTCTTTCACCCGCTGCTGTAGTGCCGCCGTATGTTTTCCAATTACAAAAAATTGTTCCCTTATCCTCATACGCGGCACGGTACACACCGAGCGTTTGCGTTTCTGCTTTCGGTACGAGCAGTTTCACAGGCGTTCTCAGCTGTTGCATCTCTTTCGGGCTGTATATCAAAACGATACACCTCCCGAACGAAGTGCAAGCTGTGTTACCGAGTTCATGAATATCGGCGAATAATTGCCAGTGCCCGACCCGTTGCACCACAGATCATTTACACCGCGAGAGATAACGCCGGCAGACGCGGCTATCAGCGTATCAGATACACCCGATCCTCGCATATAGGCGGTTACGTCGTCGATATACAGCGATATGGTCGCGTCCATTTCGTCGCCCGTCACACCGAGTGCGAGCTTCACAGATTCAAGAATAGCCGTGTCTGCCATAGTGTCACCCCCTATATATTACAGTCCGATTTTTGCGATTGTGATAGTTCCGCCCGAAAGCGTCGCAGTGTAGAGCGTCGAAGCGTCCGCGTCAACATCTGCACCTGCGGTTTCGGCGGCTACGCCGTTAAGGGCAAACCCCTTGTAATCATACGCCGCTACGAAATACACAACGCCTGCGGTTGCGGTCGAGGCGAAATTAAAAGTCTTCACAGGCTCCGCGCAAAGCACGGTCGCGCTGTTGGTTGCCTGTGTGAACTCGCCGGGATTGGTGGCGGCAAGCTTTGCAATACCGCTCACGCCGTCAGCTTTGAGCATGGTGCCATAAAGAGACAGAACGTCTAAATTCTGAATCGGCACAATTCTCGATGTATTGATCATGTTTTTTTACCTCCTTGTTTTTTATGTGGGCAAATCAGCCGCCGCCCACTCGCCACTAACAACGGTCAGAACCTGTCCGTTGTTCGTGGTGGATACAGTCGGCAGTTCAGCCGCGCCGCCTGCCGCTACGTGTGCAGCTATCGCGTTGATCATGTCGGGAATCAGCGTGATATTTGCCACAGTATCGGCACTGCCGCCGAGTGCAGTGTAAAGGGCTTTCAATGCGGTTACAGTCGTATCCATGTTTGCCCCTCCTTATGCTTTCGTGATGAGATAGAAACCGTTCGGGTTGAGCACCTTGCCGTCAACTACAGTCAAAGCCTTGTTTATCCACTTATTGCGGTTCTCGTCGTAATAACGCCTCATTATGAAACCGAAGTTCTCATCGATAGCGTACTCGGAAGGCTGCCAGTAGATACCGATAACGTCGTTGCTCGAAGCGCTGTCAAAATCGGTGATAATGTCCGGCTCAACGATCGAAATACGTCTGCCGAAAAATCTTCCGTTCGGGTCTGCCGCGTCGCCGTCATTGACTTCCAGTCCGGTCGCCTGACGGAATATCGGATTGTTGTTGCTATCCGCCATAGTCTCAAGATATGCGTCAACGGTAGCCATCGAGAAAATGAACTCACCGTCACGGTATCCGAGAGGCAGCTTCGCAAAGAACTTCTTGCGCCATGCTGTCCAGTTGTTGATCTCGGCGGCGGTCATCGCGATAGTGTGACCCACCTGTCCGGTAACGCGGATATCGTTCAGAATGCCGAGCATCTGTCCGTTACCGGTACCCTTTACAATACCGGTATCCATCGCCTTACGGTATGCGAGCGCTATTACTTCGGTGATCTTGCTCTCAAACGCTTCCATAGTCAGAATAGACGAAAGGAAGGTCTGTGCGATGCGGATCTCTGCGGTGTTATATTTGAACGAGATAGTGCCGAGCTTGCCGATCTCCTTCTCGGGGGAAACGGTGCTTTCAGTGATCCACTCGAAATCCGCCTGAAGCTCACCGATCGGGAACTCAACGCCGCCCTGTACGGACAGCTTAGTCACCTTGTCGTAAAGATTGCCGTACTTCTTGCGGACTGTGTTGATGATCTCTCTCATGATAGTGAGAGGAATCGCCGCGCCTGTATCGCCTGTGTCGATTGTATCGCCTGCGCGATACTGTGCGGGGTGCGCCGATCTGTACTCTGCAACCCTTGAGCCCAGCTCTGCGGGGATAGGAGTGCCGCGCTGTACAAAGTTCATGAATGCTCTGCGGTACTCGGTGGATTCGAGAACGCATTCGTCATTTCTTGCCTGTGTAGGCTGTGCATTCTGTGCGAAACTTGCTACGATACCCGCATTATGTACCTGTGCGGTTGCGGGCGGGGTCTGCCTCGCTTTGGCGTCCTGCATTTCCTTTTCGCGCTTTTCCTGCTCCTCGATCTCTGCGATCTCGGCAGTCACGTCGTCAATGTCAGCCTGCACATCTGCGCGCTGTTCTGTCAGGTCACGGACTTCTGCCGCGTCGGTGCTTGCTGCTGCTCTCTCGTCCAGTGCCTTAGCCTTTGCAGTCAGACGGAGCAGGCGGGCGTTAAGTCTCTGCTTTCTGTTCATAATTTCTTACCTCCTGTAAAGATAGTCGTATTTTGCTTTTGCAAGCTCTAATTCTATCCCTCTCTCCAGAGGTTTTTCAGCCCTCGCCCTCTCCAGGGCTGCTTTTGCGTTCTCCAGCGCTTCGGCATTTCGGGCGTTGATAGTCGTTTGGTCGTAGGCGGGGAAAATTACCGCCGATACTTCAAAAATTTGATCTATCCGCGTTATGATACGGGTCGGGTGGTCGGTCTCTACGTCTTTCCACTCTTCATCACCGATAGTAAATATAAAACTCATTCCGTCGATATCTCGGCGCTCGATAGCGGAGACAAGCGCACGGGCTTCGGCGTTATTCTCGGTGTCGGCGTCTGCCCACATCGTCAGCCCCTGTTCATCGGGCAGCAGCTGCATTGTGCTGTTTCCGTTGTTGCGGCGGCTCCGTGCTATCGGAATCCGTGATAAATCGTGATTATATGTAAGCACCACGTCGCGCATATCTGCGGTATCGAGTGCGCCTGCTCTTATGATCTCGTCAAATGCGCCTATGTTGGTTCGCGCCTCATACACTATTGGTCGCCCCGATATCCTGCGGATACCGTTTTCGAGGGTATCGGCACGCATTTCAAACGTCAACGCTCTGCTCTCCTTGATAGCGTTCATGTTATGTTTTCCTCCTTGCTTTCATCGACACTCACCGCGTCAATGTTGATGTTTGCGCCCATCTGGTATTGCTCCGCAAGGTCGGCGCGTACCCAGTTCAGCGACATATACCGCTCGCCCTCTAACTCGGGTAGGGGTCGCATACCAAATGCAACACGTTTTTCGTTCTCGAACAGTCCGCCTGTCGGGCTGAGTAATCCAATCATTTCGATTTTCTGCGAAATCGTCATGAAGATCATATCTTCGGGATATAATTCGATACGGTTTCCGAGTGCCTTTTCGCGGGGAGTAAACAGCTTTTTTGTCATCGCCTGCGAGAACGCTTTTATTCGGTGTTTCAAACAGCGCTGATGGTATGCCTCGTACTGTTCTTTGGTATAATCGCCGTTTAAGATTGCAAGCGACATTCCCCACGTCCGCAGTATCTTTTCCTCAATGAATTTCAGCGTAGGTTCGTCAACTATCTGCGTTTTGCGTTCAAACGGCTGTATCTCCGCTTTCAAATCCACGGGTACAAATCCGCTCTTGTTGTTCCTTAGCATTTCGTTGAACTCTGCAATAGCTTTTTTTGTGTCTTCGGAGTTTATGAGCGTATTGTATTTCACAATACCATTTACCGCATAGCTCGCGTTCATTGCCTTTGCTATGCCTTGTAAAAGCTGCTTGTTCAGATCCAGCGTTTCGAGCAGCGCCTTGTGATCGGGCTGCCCCGTGACATCTCCGCCCATATACTGATTCACGGAGTAGTTATCGCGGACGTGTATCACATCATCGTAAGGAATAGTCGTTTCATAGCCGTTCATGAAAAAGAACTGCGTGAACAGTCTGCCGCTTGGATCCTGTATAAAATTCACCTGTGTCGGCAGTACGGGATATAGTTCGTCATACTGCCGCCGTGTCGCTCCCGTCTTTTCGTCCGTCCATGTGTGATATATCGGTATGATAAAGACGTTATCATTCATCAGCAGCAGATACGTCGATTTTTCGATGAAATCAGCCCATGTCATGAGCGGGTTCGGTTCGTCAAGAACGTCCTGCAATGCCGATTTCACGGGAACGGGGTCACTCCCCACATATCGGACGTGTTGAGGGTTCAGCTTCTTCATCTCGTCGGCGATACACTTCAACGCCTGCCGCACCACGTCCGAAGCATAAATATTTTGCCCGAATTGTGAAAAGAGAGGAGCAAAGCCGTCAAGGGTCTGCGCGTATGTAGTCCCGCGTGGTCGGCGGTGAAAAAGTTTATCTAAGAATCCCATTTTGTTATCATCTCCTCACTTTACAGCGGCTTTGAAGTCCGTGCGGTATCGTCTTATCATCTCGTACAGGATAATAAAAGTTACCGCACCGTCTATCCTCATTGACGGTTGAATCTTTACCGCCATGCAGTTTCCGTATTTGTCCGCCTGCATTCCGGCATTACCGAGACACCAGCGGTCAACGGGGTTCTGATTGTACCGTATCAGTTGCGCCTTGAAATCTGCTTCACACAGCTTCATCGCGTTCGATAGGGTCACGGCGTTCTGTATTACCATCTCACAGTCAAATCCGTACTCGTCCATTCTCCGCAGGAAGTCTTTGGAGAATTTCACATCATACCCGCACTTGTACAGTCGCAAACCATAGTCGCAATACATCTGATAAAACCAGTCAGCGACGAGCGTTAGATCAATATCGTTTCCCTCGCAGATCGTGAGCAGACCGTCACGCGCCCACTCTGCGTAGTGCGCCCCCGCCTGCTTATCGTCGCTGTTGTCTAACTTGCTTTCAGGTATCCAGTAGTGTTGTATGATGTACTTGTGCGGGTCTCCCGCTCGCATTACTACAACACGCGCCGAAGTCATGTCCGTTGTCTCCGACATATCCACAGCGCCGAGACACAGAGCACCCATGAACTCGTCGTACTCAAAATATTCGGCGTATGTGTAGTCTTCCGTACCGAGCCATACGGCGGCGGCTGATTGCTTAAAGTTGAAATCTTTCGAGAGGACGAAAACGCGGTCAACCTTGCTTGCTCTGGCTTCTTCCACTCGGTCACGGAGATATGTCCATTTTTTGATGGCGCCGATTGACGGGTTCGACTTTTCCCAATCCGGGCTTATGCCGTCCTCGTTGGTGTCCCACACCTCTTGCTCGCTGTCCTGCGTGTATATCCAGGGGAGCTTGCGCTTTGATACCTCGCTGTCATCTTCGCCGCGAACTATTGCAGTGTACTCGGTACGTTTGCGGTCAAGGAAACCGTCCGCTACAAAGCCTTCCGAACCGAACATGAAAATTTTATAGCTGTCTTTTACGCTCGTTGACTGCTGTATCGATTTGTAAATATCGCCGTCGGCAGGCAGGCTCCAGACCTCATCGAGTGCGGCGATATCGATGTTTCTCCCTTCGCGCTGTCTTGTGCTATTAGCGAGCTTATAGATGTGGTTGTTATTCGCAAAGCACTTTATGCCCTTTTGATTTCGCCAGGTGTCAACAGATTTCGGGTCTATCAGCAGTCGCATTGTGTCGATTGCTGTATAGCATAGGTCAGCCGTTCCGTCGTCCATGCCCGAGCACACGATATCAATGCCAACACCGCCGATAATCAATTCGGTGAGCAACAGCGCCGCTATCAGCTCCGTCTTGCCGTTCTTGCGGCAGATAAGCAACAGGATTTCTTGAAACCTCTGCACCCATTCGCCGCTGTCTATATCGCGAATCTCAAAGCTGTAAACTACCTCGATAAACGCCTTTTCCCACAGTAACAGCTTCATGGGCTTTCCGTAGAACGGGGCTTTTGTCAGCTTTACGCAGTTCTCAATAAAATCTATCCGCAGTTCTGCGGCGGTCGTGTCGTACCTGTACTGCGGATCGTCCAGGTCTGCGATGAGCCTGTCAAGCTCGTCTATCATGTCATACCCTGCGCGAATTTCTCCGCGCCGTATGGCTTCGCGGTATTGTGTCAGATAATTCATAGTAAATAAAAAAAGAGTTGCCGAGACTGATTAACAGTCTTAGCAACTCCTTAGCTCTTACACCCGAACACCTTACGGGCGCGTAATTTTATTCAATTCGATCTTGCGGCGCGTTATCTCGTAGACTTTCACACCGTCTTTTGTTTTCACGATCTCCGCGCGGTTGTCGCGGTTGAGAATCTCCATAATTATCGCCATAAGCTGTTCAGTTCTCATTCGCCCACTCCTTTCAGCCCGTTCAGATACGCCCGAAGCGGGGATATCTCCTCATCATCGCCCTGTGTGGATTTTATCAGCACCTTGACAATCTCTTTGTACGCCGACAAAGATTTCTGATACGCATAGAATGCCGGGCTGATCTTCACCTCTGCGGAGTTGTTCGGATTTACCCGATATTTCGGCAGCTGTCGTAAATCGTCAAGCTGGCATTCCAACTCGACCATATCAACAAGCAGCGCCTGCACCCTGGTGTCGTTGTTCAGCTTTCGCAGCTCTTCCAGACGTGCGGCTTTTTCGGCTTCGTTCATCTTACAACTCCTTTTTTCAAATTTTTTCGGATTTTAAAAATTTGGAATTTGATTTTTAGCGTTCGCTGAAAATTTAG
>RHMF01000039.1_pt1 | contig 42643 bp, 69 predicted proteins | sample 5365151 | NCBI WGS metagenome assembly RHMF01 (sample SAMN10266501, study PRJNA497801) | feces metagenome | isolation source: feces | host: Bos taurus | place: China: Prairie of Fairy Mountain | collected 2017-08-14 | reverse complement strand
TTGAAAAGAAATCATTGTAGAGCTTTAACCAAAAATACTTCTTGTTTTCTCCCATCTACTCACCCTCAATCTGTGTATTCGTACATATAGAGGTATATGTAAGGATGTTCAGTGTATTCTTTTTTTGCGGTTATCCTCACTATCTGGGAATCATCTACCCAGGCTATACCGTTTAATGCGTCTAATACTGCTTTTTGCAGGTTGTCCAGATCAGGCCTTTTTGTATGCTTGATTATTCCTTCCAGCATTGCAGCCGCTCTGCTCTTTGGTATGCTTTTAGGAACGCCCATTCCAAATACCAAGTTAATTGCTATCGGAATATCTTTTTCAAACTTTGGTACATCGGGATTTTCTTTGAAGTAATCAGCGATTGCCATTTCATAATCCTGCGTTCTTTTTGGCGTGTATGCTTTCCCAAACCTTGTAAACCTCGGGCGTCCTTTGGGAATAGGCTCAAATGGAAAATATATAGTGAATGGTCTCATATGCTCCTTTCCGCCCCTGCCCTGATAAAGCAGGGGCTTAAAATGCTCCACAAAGTCTGATCTGTGATAAATTCCTAGAAGTTTCTTTTGTTAAAACGCTTCGTCATATAGCGTTAAAACCTCTGTTACGAAGTCTTTTCCGCAAGAGGTTGCTTTTGCAATCTCTTTTATCGAGTAACCTTCATGGAAAAGCCTTCTAATTTCTGTTCTGTTATCTAAAATGCGCTGTACCCATTCAGAGTGCTTCTTTTCCGTTCTCTGCTGCATTACAAGTTTTGCTCTTTTTGATTTTCTGTAATGTAGTTGGTTGTCTCTCCTTGTAACCCATTCAAGATTCTCAATAGAATTGTTTTGCTTATTAAAATCTTTATGGTTTACTTCTTCGAGCTTGTCAGGGTTCGGAATAAATGCAGTTGCTACAAGGATGTGTACATATGCGTGTTTGTCAATCTTGTTTGGAGCGTGCAGCCCTACGTTTAAATATGAATGACCGTTGTCTTGCGGCTTTAATATTCTTCCGGGCTTTACGTAGCCGTTTATTTCCCTATCTAAGCTCCTTACTCTTCCAAGATTGCTTACTTCGTAATAGCCTTCCCATCCCATTACTGGGCGCCATTCTTCTTTATAAATAATTTTTTCCATACCGCTTAATCCAATCTTCCTTAGTCTTTCCGTAATGATCCAACCAAGTTTCTTCAGCAAGTTTTTGCATTTCCTCTTTATACAATCCCTGCTGATGCAACATCATGTGGTGCCAGTGGCATAACTGAATAAATAACCCATCTTCATCTGCAAGTTGCCTTTTCGATGTGCCGAAAACCATATGATGTTTGTCTGTCCCCTTGATGTATTTGCCACCTTTTTTACAAAGGAAGCAGTATTCATCATCGTTTGGAATTATGCTTTTCATATGTTTCACCCCACTGTTGAAGCATCTGAGCTTTCTGATTAGGTGTTATCGTTTCGATTTCAAGCTGTTCGGCTTCATGTATAACACCGTCGATTAGTCTCGCCATTTCTGAAGAGTTATAAGTGTGACTGCCTCGCATTACTATGTAGACTCTGTTTAGCTCTCCGTTGCTAAGTGTCTGCGTTTTGGATGTAGCCTTAAGGTGTACGCCTTCCAGCTTATTCACATCCACTCTGTCGGGAAGAATGAAATACACTATTTTGTCGTCCATATACTCGGGGTAGCCGTAGCTACTGAGCATATTGTTATGTACCTCATTTAGCGATATTCTTAGTTTCTCGGCGATTTTGGTACACAGTGCATAGAAATAGTTATTAGCGCTTAAAGAACGCTTCTTGACCTCTTTATGAGGTGATAAATCGTATAATGCGTTCTTATCCTCTGCGTTCATAAGATGTGCAATTATCTCAAGCGGTTTTCCTGTGATCTTGTCCATTACTTATCCTTCAGTGAATTAAGCCTCTGCAACGCTTCTGTATATTCCTTCCCTGTGAGCTGTGAAAGAGGCTTGGAGAATACCTTCTCAACCGTGTAACCTTTCTTTTCACAGAGATTCTTAAGAACTTTCTGTTCTGCTACGGATATGCCCTCGTTGAGTTGTGAGTCAACCTGAGTGTCAAACTGTTCTTCTTCTGTGACAGGCGTTGTATCTGACTTGCCCAGCGTGAAAACTACTTTCTTTTTCTTCTCGCTGTAAATCTTTAGCTGGTTGATATTGCCTTCATTGTCATAGCCGATTGATTTAACAGTAAAAGTGTCATAAGTGGTTTTCTTTCCGCCTTTATCTTTCAGCTCTACGTCTCCGGCATTTATCCATATGAAAGGCGCAGTGTAAAGTTCTCTGCCAATACCCCAGTTAAAACAAGCTCTTTTGAAGCTGTCCGAAGCCTGACCTTTTTCCTTCTCGGTGTAGCTTTCTGTTCCTACATCCTGTTTGCTGACCCACATATGTTTGTCTTCATCCCATATACTGACTGTGCAATATAGATTTCCACCGACAATATCATGTGATCTCTGCCAATTCTCTGCGCCGACTGTTTCATCAAGAATGTTTTGGTCTACTCGTGCGTCTTTATAGAGAAGCAGCGAGCAACCTTTCTCGCTTATCGTGGCAACACGAGCATCAATCTCGTTTGCCTTTAGCTTTCTAAATTTCATCAGATTACCTCCAAATCTTTATTCATCATTCCGGCAACAAGTAAAACCTCTTCAACATCTACTCCGCTGATTGTGATTACTTCCGTCGGTGTTTCCTTCTGTGCTCTCTTTGCTTTTGCTTCGAGTAGTTCAAGTGCTGCTCTCATGCGTTCATTATTTCCCTGCGTGATCTCTAACATTGTTATTCCCTCCCTCATGTTTTCCGTGTAATGTTTCATATTCGTAACTCTTTTCAAGAACCTTCTCAGCATATTTACAGAGCTTTCCGCTTTTAGCGGCTTTTGTATTCCCCGAGTACATCGCAAGCACCACTGCGTTGTCTTCGTATTCCTCATAAAGTTCTGCCAAGTAATCAGCGGCTATAACTAAATTTCTGTAAGGTGTATACATATCTTCTTTAGTCCAGCCGTGATTCTCTAATCGTTCTTTATGGACCTCAACGTTTACTTGCATCATTCCGTAGTGGTTGCCGTTCTTAGCTTTCGGAGTGAAGCGTGACTCATGATAAGCAATCGCTTCGAGTAATTCAGGACAGATGTTGTATTCTTCTCCGATGCTCTCGCATAAACTCTTGGTGCATCCGGGGACTTCATCTGTCGGGGGTTCTTCTGCCTTAACCTTGATTGGTAGCAAAACTAGAATTAGAACCCCGAGCAAAATCTTTTTCAAATCAACCTCCTTTAATTAGCTGGAACAGATCCGCATCCTCGAAGTGGAGAATGTCGTCAAGAGCTTTCAGTTCATATGCTCTAAACAGTCCTGGGTTCTCCATCCTCTGAAGGAATGTTCTGTATTCAATCCCTGCCATATCAGCCAGCTCTTTAAGTGAATCAATGTATCTGTCGAGAATGTAGCGTTTAAACATTCTCCTTGTTTCGTTCTTCTGTTTCTTCATCCCTCTTATCCCTTCGTTACAATGATGTAAAACGCTATCAAAATGCCTACTGTTATAAATCCGTAAAGCCCTTCGCAAACTATTGCGGCTATCGCAACGATTGTTAGAAAAAGCCTGCACACTATTTGACATATGAGCCTTACTTCTTCGTCTTCATCTTTCACTTGCGCCTTCCTTTCCGACGCGATAAAATTAAAGCGTCTATTTTTTTGTTTTTACCCACTGATGAAGTTTCCAGGCTGAATCGGTGGGTATTTTAGTAAAGGAGGTGAATCTATGAATGTTGATATGTTTTCCAAGGTTATTCACGAATCTTTCGCTCAAAAACATGATGTTTACATCGATACGGTAGCGAAACAAATTGAAGATATGCTTAAAAACCCAAATTTAAGTTCGAACGATATTGCAAGATTTGTTGCAGTTGTTTATTTTTCCAGTATCGAATCCTCAATAACCTCAACACTCAAAATACTTGATATGTTTAATCTTCTTCCTGATCTCCCTGAAGATCAGATACGTGAGTTGCTAATACGTCCCGCGCAATAATCGGTATATCCGCAAGGCGTTTTCTCATCTTTTCAACCTTATCCCTGTTAGCGGTTTCAAGGTCTGCAAATATCCGCTTGTTATTGTTAAGCGGAAGCCCCTTGAGCAGAGATTCAAGGGAGTACATTTCTCTTCTAAACTCCATTTCAAAAAGCTCCAAATCCTTTAACGAGTAGCCTTTGTCAACTGCGTACTCCAAAACATAGTTGATGAGGGCTCTTGTTTTTTCTTCGCGATTTGCCATATGTTTTTCTCCTTATTAAGTTGTGATTCGTTCAATCATTTGAACTTTTGTGATAAAAAAATATATTCAAATGTTTGAACTTTTTAACTGAAAAAATAATTCCCAGCCTCGTCAATGGGGATACCAAGTAAAAGACACCACTTGGTTATATCAGACTGCTTAAACTGTGTTTTTCCTTTGAGCTTCTTAGACAAGGAGTTCTCGGAAATACCTAATGCTTCAGCGAAACGATAATGCGTGCCGAAGACTTCGACGATCTTACCTCTTAGCTTGTTGTAGGTATATTTCATATGCTGTTGTCTCCCTTCTCATAATCCGAGTTTAAACCTTTGAACTAGAAATGTCAATACAAAAGTTCAATCTTGTTGAATTTTTTTTGAAATGGTGATAAAATGTAACCAAGAAAAAGAAGCAAGGTAAATGAAAATGAAAAGAGAGCCAACAGAAATCGAAAAAAATTCTCAGAAGAGGATAATCCAACTAATCAGTCAATTTTGCGACGGGAGTCAGCAAGTATTCGCTGATAAAGTTGGAATCGGCAAGTCTTCTGTATCGCAATATGTTAACGGAACTAATTTCCCCACTAATGTACGTGCTGCACAGATTGCCGAATACTTCAAAGTATCACCTATGTGGGTAATGGGTTTCGATGTTCCAATGCGCCATGAAGAAAAGAAAGGGGGTAGCCATTATGATACTGAAGAGATAGCACGAGAATTGTATGCAAACAAAGATATGAGACTATTAATTGATGCAGCCAAAGATTGTAAGCCTGAAGATTTACAAATGGCTGCCGACTTACTTATGCGACTTAAAAGGACATTAAATGACTGACATTCATACTTATGTAATAGATTTACCTCCAAGTATTTACGGAGCAGTTGCACCTTGTCTTAATGGGTACATCGTATTTATCAATGAAAAACTGAATAAGGATAGTCAAAACGAAGAATATTTGTATTTATTAACGAATATAAAGGATTACGTTTTTGAATAATGGAGTGCAAAGCAGTTTATCTGCGAAAGGGGCTATTATGAAAAAAATCTATCGAGTATTAGCAACATTCTTATCTTTATTTCTTGTATTATCAGTCAGAACTTACGCGTATGATCCTGCTAACAGCGGTATCAGCTACTCTCCTACCTCTGACAGCATGATCTATACGAACACTCAGAACTTCAACCAGGGGGCTATTGTTAATGCGTTCAATACGCTCCCTGCAAATGCGAGGAATCTTCTTAAAAAAGAAGGGGTTAGGATTTACTTTACGGCAGGCGTCGGGATAAATGAACGTGGGTATTATGGATGCACTGTTTCTCCGAACGTATCGTATTACGAAGGATCCAATAAGGTTGTATCGGTCAATAAAAGAACAGCAATTTACTTATACCCTGATGCAGACATAGCTACAACTGTCCCGCATGAATGCGGACACGCTTTTGACTGCATAGCCGGATACGCAACAGGTAAGTATATTGGGGAATACGGAATCAGCACGGGTGCTGAATGGAAATCTGTTTATAGTAAAAATTTCAGCACATTAGGGTCTGTAGATGGGATGATAAACTATCATGTTCAGAAAGGCGCAACCGAGGCATTTGCTGACGCGTTCCGTCTCTACTGCACTAACCCTAACGGATTAAACGCTGCTTGCCCCGAGGTTTACAACTTTATAGGAGCTCAGATAGCAAAATACGCAGGCGGAAGTGCTCCTGCTCCAGCAAACACAGGCGTAACCAAGAAGAATTTTGACGCAAAGGCTTACGCCGATACGTACCCCGACCTTAAAGCGGCTTTTGGGTATGACAAAAACGCATTATGGAATCATTATATTAACTATGGAAAGGCAGAGGGAAGAACGGTGACAGCCGTTCAGTGACACAATATGGCAAAAGCAAAAAGATTACCTTCAGGAAGCTATCGGTGTCGAGTATACTCTTACACTGATAGCAACGGAAAGAAACATTATGAATCATTTACTGCGCCGACAAAGGCGCAAGCAGAGCAATTAGCGGCACAATTTTCGAACTCGGCAGATAAAAAAAGAGCCTCTGATATTACGGTGTCAGAGGCTTTAAATGACTATTTATATTCAAACAACTCCACGTTATCGCCGTCGACGATTGGTGGGTATATTTCGGACGCTAAGAGGCTTGAGCCCTTGGGGCATATTAAGATACGTAAACTCACATCAAAGATCATCCAAAACTATATCTCAGAGTTAAACGACCGCGGGCTATCTCCTAAAACTGTCAGAAATACATATAGCCTTTTACGCGCTTCTCTGACGTTTGCAGACCTAGATGTAGACTTTTCGATACGTTTACCAAAGAGTAAGAAAGAACGCAAGAAAGCCCCCGAAAATGAGCAAATCGAGGCGCTCTATACCAACGCTTCGCACAAGATGAAAATCGCGATTGCATTAGCCGCTAGGCACTCTCTCCGGCGCGGCGAAATAAGCGCTCTCAAATATGGAGATATAGAAGGAAACACAATATACGTCCACGCCGATATGGTTAAAGACAGTATAAAAAAGTGTTGGGTATACAAAGAGATCCCGAAGACCGAAACGAGCAATCGTATTGTGTACCTATCTGATGCTGAGCTTGAGCTTATAGGCACAGGCAATCCGAACGATTATATCATTGACCTTGTACCTGGAAGCATCGGTACTAACTTTCATAACCTCAAGCATAAACTCGGGCTTGGGGACATACGCTTCCACGATCTTAGAGTTTACTTCGCATCTATTTCTGCGGCTATGGGAATACCTGAGATTTACACTTCGCACCACGGAGGATGGAAGGAAGGCTCAAAAGTTCTTCATGAACATTATCAGAAGCCTATCGCGTCATTCGATGAAGTTTATTCGAATAAACTCAACGATTATTTTGAAAGTATGACACGAAATATGACACGAAAAATCTGAACTTCAGTAAACATCAGTATTCCAAGAGTGGATTAGACGGGAGTCGAACCCATAGGTGAAATGCGCCAAAGTCGCATCACACGTACATTACAGTGATATTATACGTAAAATAAACTACATTCTCAACCCGCTATTTTACAGCGTTTGAAGGTTGCGTGTCTTATAGGTATGACACGAAGTATGACACAAAAATAAGCCCCTACCCTTTTGAGGTAGAGGCTTAAATTTTACTTTGTAGGGAAATACCACTCGCCCTTCTTATTAAGTTTCGGTGCGTGCTTCCAATCACCGTAGATTGTAGCAAGACGTTCTGCTTCTTCTTGTGAAGGATTGATTCTGTTCAGATATTTCTTGAACTCCTTCTGATCTATAGAACCGTTCCTGCTGGTGTCAATCTTGTTATAGGTTGTTGCGAAGTCGGTTATCGAAGGAATGGAATTTCCTACTTCCTTCTTAGCGTTTTGATAGGTGTATGTTGCAGTTGCACCAAGACCTTTCTTTTGGAACTCTGAAAGGTCTTTCAAGCCTGTGTCGCCATACTTCTCATAAATCTTTCTTGAAGTAGAATTGTTCTCCACTCCATATTCTACGAACGCATCCTTAGCCTGCTTCTCGCTCTCAGCGACTTTCTTAGCGGCGTCCGTATTACCCTGTTTGATATTATTCTGAATAGACTCGTATGCTTTGGAGTTAGCGCTTATGCCAGCTTCTGAAGCAATCTGCTTTCCTTGATAATATTTGATAACAGCTTTCGCGCCTTCTTTACCGCCGCCTGCATTGTCGTATTCTTCGATAGGCTTTTTGTATTCACTGCTATCAGCAAGTTCCTTGCCAAACTTATCGCGCTCTGTCAATGCCTTTGAGACTCCGTACAGTTTGGAAACAGTCTCAGCCATATCCTTATTAGTCATTCCCTTGTAGAAGTCGGTTGAGATAAGTTCTTCAACAAACTGATGTGATCTCTCGCCCATGTCCTTCTGATACTCAGAAACTTCTTTATTATTAAGTGTTTCGCCATTAACCTTTGTAGGAGCAACCTGCGGGAATACGGCCGCGTTGTTGCTTGCCTTATAAAGGCGGTCAATCTCCCTATCAACCTTGTCTGACTTGTCGTATGAGTAATCGCCAGGAATAATGAAACGTGAAGCGGTAGCCGTTGCCTTGTTATCCGCGTATTTCATTTCACGTCCCCAAGTATCATACTTGGCAGGAAGTGTTTTTGAAAGTCCGGGGATTTTAGCAATCTGCTGATTAACGAAAGTGGCTGTTGAATTTGTCTTGTCAGTCGCGTTTCTCTGAACAGGATCCACTGACTTAGCAACAGCGTTTACTGCTGAAGGAACAAATGCTCCGGCGAAATCATCAACAAGCGTCTGTTTTATGCTTGAAGCAATATCATCTTTGTCGGTGTAATTTCCGCTCAGTAGCTCTTGAAGCCCTTGTAACGGAGAAGCATTGAACCATGAGTTCAAAGATGCTTTTGCAGCTTCTCCAGCTACGCCCGCTACCTTGCTTACCATTGAACCGTTAAAGTTCGTACCTGCTTTCTCATCAATATATGCAAGCAGATCACTGTTGTTTTCGTCTGACTTCTCAATAGCATCCTCAAGAAGCGTTCCTGTGATGAGTGACTGTGCGAAAGGCTGAGCCCAGTCGTAAGTAAAATATTTATCTCCGATATGAAGGGCGAACTCCTTGAATCCATTCTGTTTTTCAAATGCTTTCTGGTCCTTGTCTTTTGAATATGTACCTGTGAGAATGCCTGACTCTCTCAACTTCATTCCAAGCAGGACCATTCCAGTACCTGTTAATCCTTTAGATGCCTCTTCAATTCCCCTTGTCACTTTCTGAAGGTCGTTTGCGCGTGCACCCGAGATTATGTCTGCGACACCCTTTGAACCGCGGATAGGGCTATAGTCAACCATTCGAGCAGCGATATTGCCAGGAGCTTGCAAGAAGGGAATAGCTGCTTGGCTTATGGGCCTTCCAACAACGGGGACAGACTCCATACCGCCTTTGATTTTACTAAGCATCTTAACGGCCCATGACTCATCCTTGTAGGTTGCTTTCATGGCTTCTTCCCAAGCCATTTCGATAGCTTCATCGGGGATGTCGTCAAGATTCTTAATCTTCTGCGCGTTAATATAACTTCCAAGTCTTTCAACAAAGTTCTCTTTCACGAAAGGAGAATCGCCGAGGTCGAGCATCTTATATGTTGCATTTCTTACGGTCTCAAGCCCTGACTGTACGCCCTTTTTCCCGAACAATATTTCGTTGATTTTCTGAATGCCACCGTCCGTGATATTGTCAATCCATTTCTCAAGCCTTGTTCCCTTGTACATCTGCTTGTTTTTCACAAGGCTGTTTTTTAAGTCAGGTATTTCATATTTGCCGCTTGTTCCCTCAAGCATTGTCTGAACTCTAGGACTATTGAAAGCCTCAGTCGCGAGCCTACGGCCCTGAATGCCGCTTCCCGTAACAGCCTGTGTAACCTTGAAGTTAGGATTAATAAGATGTGCTACATTCTGTCCCAGCGCCTCAACTCTGTCAGCCGCCCAACGCATACCAAGCGTAGGAACGTTTGCTCCGAAGTTTCTTACGTTTGTACGAACGTTGAACAACATTGCAATCTTTCGGCCTTCAAGGAGCTTGTCCATGAATGATGTAGGATATTCTTTGCCAAGACGTTCACCAATCGTATCGTAAGCCGCCTTAATCGCGTCTTCGTCGCCCGGAGTAATATTGTCAAAGAGCTTAATCTCATCATCGGTCAACTTGAAATCATTCCACTTCGAACCGAATCTCTTAAGTCCCTGTTGATTAAGTGTATCAATCTGCCTCTGAGCATACTGAAGAGCTGTGAGCGGGTCATTCTTCATCATGTTGATAACTGCTGCCTGTGAGAACTGACCTGCCTTAGTAAGCTGTTCGCCCATTTCTCTGTAGATCTGAGCTGCTGCTTCATGGTTTCCTGCTGCCGAATAATCTTTAGCAATTTGGTGTCCTAACGGAAGCGCTGCGGGGTCATGCTGTCTAAGCATATCTCTAAACTCAACCTCGGGGTTATTGCTTGTGTTATAGATGTTCTCAGCCTTTGCCTTTGTATCAGCATTTCTCAATACAGAGTGCATCTGAGGATTGTCTTGGAAGTCCGCAACAACTTCATCAGAAACGCCCTCCATTTGCATTTCACCGGCGCCACGGATATGTCTTGACTGCCCGCTCTCTACCATATCCTCAACAGGAGGTTCAATCTCTTCCACGTTACGAGGAATAGGTTCTGAAACAGCCTCGGGAGCTTTTGGTGTAGGCTGCTCTTTTGCCATGTTCTCAAGTGCTTCCTGCGCTTCTTTGGGAGTCTTATATACCTTGCCATTCTCAACGTTTCTGCTGACCGAACCGCTATTCTCAGCGACGTAATAGCCTTTCTTCCCGCCTTTGAGATTAACTTCTTCAACGCTAAGATTTCGCGCCGCGTTATCTATGCCTTGTTCTGCCAGTTCCTCTTCTAGTCCCTGGTCTTCAATCCACTTATCTATTCTCTTGGCTTCATTTTCTATTGCAGGTGAAACACCCTGATTCTTTGCATAAGGGCGTTTACCAGTAGCATCAATATAAGTTGATTTTTCAGGCTTTATGTTCCCAAAGTTTTCAAGCTCATTAATAGCGTCTACTGCCTCTTGTCCCTGTTTTGAAACTGCATTAACATTACGCTCATTAAGCGGTCTTCCAATTTTGTAGCCAAAAGAACCGCTATTAAATGTCTGTGATACTTCGGGGTCGATATTTTTCATAGCGCGAGCGTATCTCTTACGAGCATTGTCCAAGGTCTTCTTAGCCGCTTCGATTTCCTCAATATTTTCGCCAAACATTGACTTGTTGAGATAGTCGGAATACGCTTCGTTGACATTCGCCCATTCCTTAAGAGCTTTTTCGTCTGTAACGCTGTTCATAATGCCTGAGTTCTGAACTTCGTTAAGAGGTCTTGCGAGTTCTTCAAAGTTAGAATCGAGCTTGTCAAAAGTCTCTTGAGGAAGTTCAAAGTTCGATTTAGTAGGTACGGGTTCTATGGTATACTCGCCCATGTCATCATAGAATTTTGCAATCTCGTTAGGTTCAGATTTAGTAGCTTTTAACTCAGGTATCTGTTTTGCTGCATCTTTTGCTTCTCTTAATGCGCCTGTCGCATCCATCGATTTAAGGATCCCTGCATCGTTTTCTACAGTCTTACCAAGCTGGTCGTATAATACCTGCTCTGATTTACCAAGTCCGTATTGAAGAGCAGGAATTGCAAGGTTCATGCCAACATCGGTAATCCCCATCCTAGCCAGTTCTTTCTTTTCTTCTTCGCTAACAGTGCCATCCTCCATTGCTTCTCGGTATGCAGGGTAAATATCAAGCGCTGCGTCCTGTGCGGCCTGTCCAGCCTGGTTAAGTGCAAACTGAGCTGCTTTATTTGTAACACCTAAGCCTTTGCCTACTGCGTCAAACATAGGGTTGGTAACATAGTACATTGCCATCTGCGTAGCGGCATTTCCTGCGCCGTAAGCTCCAGGATGTTGAGCCTGTGCCTCTTTCTCTTCGCCTCTTAAGTATTGATAATTTTCATTCACTCTTCTTCTGTCGTTTTCTGCCGCTTCTCTTACTTTTGCCCTGCGATCATAGCCACTCCCCGTTATATCGTCAAGAGCGCCCGCTACGGGCTCTGCAACAGTTTGATAAAGGTCTATGCCTGCGTTGGCAAGGAATTTAGAAATTCCAAAAGGTATCTTTCTTACGCCCTTCCATGCCGCATCAAGCGCGCTTGTTTTCTTCTTAAGGCTCGTGTAGATATCCTTCTTTGTCTGTTCTTCGGGGGTGAGGTTGTCTTTATTGAGCTTTTTAAGTTCCTTCTTAGCTGTTGCCTTGGCTTCTTTAAGTTCTTCCTTTGACATAACATAGTCATTCTGAATCTGCCTAAAAGCCTTGTCTGTCTTTTCTTTTTCCTTGATTTTTGCTTTTTCCTGCGTCTTATTAAGCACAAAATTGCTCTTATCTATATTAGAAGAAGGAAGGCTATACTTGCTAAGGTCGAGCTGGTTAACGCTGCCTCCAACAATATCTCTTCTCTTAGCTGTTTCTTGAGCCGCTTCCTTCGCCTTGCTCTTTCTAGGGTTTAAGTAATAATCGGCTTGTAACTCGTGTACTCTCTCTGCCGCATTGACTGCATCATCAATAGAAGGATGTGCCTTACCTATCTGAAGTTTAAGATCATCTTTTCTTCTTCCATCAAGAACAGCCTCTGCATACTCTGTAAGTTCCTTTTCAGAAAGCGCACGAACATATTTACCGTTCTTATCAGCAACAATAGGAGTAAAGTTTGCCGCTTTATCTCCTTTAGCATTTGTATATGTGCTACTGAATACAGTTGCAGTGCCATCCCCTGCATCTTCCCAGCCTGCTTTTGCAAGTTCTTTCGCGTCTACCTGCGGACGATTGAACAAATCCGTGTTGCCACCCTGCTCAAGCTTAGCCATTTCAGGGTAGTTAGTAACATCAACAGAACGCTTGTTAAGTGAAGGAAGCACATCGGCGTGAGTAAGATACTTCTTCTCTTCTTTTAATGCAGGAACCGGTGCGGGCTGTGTTTTCTTTGCAACAGCCTTCTGAACAGGAGCTGCCTTCGGAGCTTCCACGGTTTCAACCTTGGGAGTTTCGACGGGCTGCTGCGCTTTCTGCTGTTCATTAAGCCAATTATCGTAATCAGATTGAAGTTTAGCTATCCCGTCCTGTCTTGCATTCCACGCGTCATATTCAGACTGAAGTTTAGCTATGCCTTCTTCTCTGCTGGGTTGTCCACCATAAAGTTGCTGAGTCAACATTTGCTCATACATAAGCTGTTTTTCAGGTATCTTCTTTTCTTTTTTCTTAGCCATCTAATAGCCTCCAAAGATAAGGGGCAGTTGCCTGCCCCATGTCAATTAAACTCCAAGCTGTCCGAGAATGTCGTACAAGCTGTCTATTCCAAGATTTCCTCTTCTTACTTCGTCAAACAGTTCGTTCTGAATTGTACTTGTAGGCTTGCCCTGTTGTGCCGCAAGCTGTGCCTGTGCAAGATACTTAGCATAGTTGTTACCCTGTGCTGCGCTCTGCGCCTGCTGCGCATTTCCTGCTACATAATTATTGGTTGCCTGTGTAGGATTGAATGAATACTGTCCCTGCCTTGCAACAACATTTCTAAGTGCATTTACATAGTTCTGATCCATAGCAAGGTTTTCTGTTGAAGGTCTATAGCTTGCTTCAAGATTATTCCTTGCGTTCTCCGCCGCGTTCTCAAGCTGCATTCTCTGCAAGTTGAGGTTCGACATAGCTGAATTGTAACTCTGTAATGCTCCGGCGAGATTGTCTCCGTATGTCTGATTGAGGTTTGCGATACTCTTGTTAGCGGCTTCATTGATGCCTGCGCGAGAAGCACCGTACTGATTCTCAAGGCTTCCCATTGTTGTTTCTGTTGCACCGCCGTTATAACCCATTGCCGCAAGCCTCTGATTTAAGTTCCTGCGGGTGAGCATATTGTTGATATATGCTTCCTGTAATGACTTCTCAGCATCTGAGTTAACGTCGCCCATTGACTTATCTCTAGCCAAATTGAGACGATCTACAGTGCTGTTGTAGTTGCTCTTAAGATTTCCCGAAGCAGAGTTGTATGAGTTCTCAATGCGTGCCATGTTACGGTTATAGGCTTCATCAGCGCGTCTTCTTAACTCTGCAAGCCTTGCCGCCTCTGCTTCCTGCTGAGCACGGAGGATAGCGTCGTAATCAATGTAATTTTCGCTATAGCCGCCGCCATAATCGTTCGGAGCAACCCCCGAACCTCCACTCGACTTAATCGCTCCACTCGGCGTATTGTTCTGCTTTGCCGCTACATTTTGCTGTGCTTTCTGATGAGCCTGCTTATTCGCCGTGTTGTAATCAATGGTGCCGCCCTTTTTATAGTTACCAGCGTTTTTTATTTGTGTGTCAACTATGTAAGGCATATGTGTTCTCCTTTTCTTTTATTACAATTTAAAAGGACGATACCGAAGTACCGTCCTTAAAGTTACCGTATTTACTTGAATTGTTCCTGCTTCGCTTTTATCTTTGACGCCCACTTGATCTGACGTTCATGTAGATACTCATATAATATCTGCATTGCCTCGGGGACTTCATGGGTCCGTTTATACTCATTGATAATGTTCGTCACATTATCGTGAAGCATCGTTACGTGCTCCATTTCTGCCAGCGACAACCGATAGTAAGTATCTGCAAGTTGGGGGTATTCGTCTTCAACCTTAAAGGCGCATTTGATATAGTGCTCAGCATCTTCAAGCTCAGAATCAATCTTCTGAGAAATCTTTTTGATAATCTCCATCATAGATCACCGCCTTATGGTGTTGCTGTCGTTGTAGCGGTATATGGTGTCCACTTACCCATTACTGACAACAGATACTGGCTCTGCTCTGCATTAACAGCCTGATTCTGTGCATTCTGAAGAGCAATCTGTGTGTCCTGAAGACGATTCTCAAGAAGCATTGTCTTGATCGAGCAGCAACATTCATTCATCTGTGCGCCAAGTGTTGCGAGCCCCTGTCTTACATCAGCAAAGCCGCCTGCGATATTCTGATTAACCGCATTGAAGCCCTGAACCGCTGTAAGAACGTTTGTGTTGTTCTGATTACTTAAGAACATTGTCTGATTGTCTATAAGGCGTGCTGTCTCATAGTTGTTATTGGCTGAGCTTAAGAGTACATCCCTTATGCCTTCCTGTGTTGCCTGATTGTTGACTGCTTCATTTACATCCTGGACTGTTGCGAAGTTAGGCATAGGAACCGCACCGCGTCCGCCGCCAAAACCAAAGCCGCCACCAAAAAGGATAGCAATGATAAGAAAAGCACCGAGCCAATCAGAACTCATAAAAGAACTTTCTGCCATGTTGTTAGTCTCCCTTCCTTATTTATATGTATCATCTTGCAAGAATGATTTACCGCTTCATAAACGCGCCGACCTTTTCCATGATTGAGGTTTTGGCTGCGCTTATATCCTGTCCTCTGTCCTTGTAAAGCTGTTCTGCTGCCATGCTGGGATTGCTTAAATCAAGTCCCTGCAATGCCGGATTATTTTTTGCAAGATTCTGAAGGAATGACTGAGGCGATTCACCTCGCATCATGGCTCCAACCGCTTGCATCATTATATTACTCTGCTGATTTCCGTTTAGCATTTGAAGTATCGGGTTTTGCATTTATTACTTCCTCCAACTTTTTAATTCTATCCTCAAGTGTCTTGTAAACATCTTCCTGCGGCTTTTCTTCATGCGGGGTTATATCATACCCCGTTACCGTTTTGTAACCTGCTCCGTCCGTCTGGACAAGCCATACAATAGGAGCTGTCGTATCAAGAAGAAGGTCGCTCTCATTCGGCTGCATCTGAAACGCATCTGCGCCAGCCCTTCCGTTTACCTTAACGATTTCTCTCTTTGCCATCTGAGGCATACTCTGTTGAAGTAGCATCTGAGATAACTGTTGATTATATGCTGGGTACATTCTCTGTCCCTCCTTTAATACAATTATCTCAGGATCCCGACTTATATAGAATGATGCAAAAGTGCTATTTGCGTGCAATTTTCGTGAACAATCTATCCTCAGATTTATACACGATCGTCTTTATGTGTCTTACCGATAGATTGAACTCTTCAGCAAGCGGCTCGTAGCATATCCCATCTAAGAGCCGCCGCTTTAAGATATGTCTGTCCCTTTCATTTAATATCCATTCATCAATAGCTTTTTCTATCTCTGACCGTGGTATTTCTTCAAGGTTCGCTCTCAATAGTGTACTCCTGTGTCTTTTGGCTGTGTTCTACGTGTATAAGCCATGCAATGTTGTTAAGTAACAATACAACCACTGATATAGCAAGGGCTATGAGAAGACGTCTGTTTCCTCTCTCAAGCCTTGCCATGTCTCCTTCATGTACAATGTACGGTACACTTTCCTTATCCATTTAATAAGCCTCCAATGATTATTTTATAGCCTCAAGTGTTTCCTTTCCGGCTATTCCTAATAGATTCTTTGCTTTCTTATAGGATATCACAGCTTCTTCCGTTTTGGGGCCAAATATTCCGTCAACAGCAAGTGTTGCTCCGTTCGCGTTAAGCTGGAACTGTAACCACTTGACCGACTCGCCTCTGTCGCCTCTCTTAAGGCTATCTGCGCCGCAGGTGTAAGGATTCTCCATGACATCATACTTTGTGAGGTTGTATTTCTCGATTATCGAGATAACCGAGTTAACCTCTGTAGAACTTGTCATGTACTTGCAATCCTTAATCTGCTGCATCTGTTCTCTGTAATCACTCGAAGCGAGTACCTTAGCATACAGAGAAGTGTTCAGAAGCTCGTAGTAATTAAATACGGACTGCTCAGCGCTATTATAAGCCCTAAAAGCCGCCCGTATCGTGGTATGTTGACCGAGTGTATATTCTTCTTTTGTGGAAGAAGTAAAAAACTTCATACTCCAGTATTTCACGGCTGTCTTGCCGGTGCCTACCTTCTGCCCGAAATAAGCATTATGCTTTTTCATGATCTGACTTGTTCCGTAGGCCGATTCAATGCAAGCCATGCCGATACATACCGAAGGCTTAACTTTGCCAAGCGTTCTATACGCTTTCTGCGCGAGTGGCGCGATCATTTCAATAAACAATGCAATCTCTGTAGCACTTGCCATTTACTTATCCTCTCTGTTAACAAGAACATCAATAGCCTTAATTAGGATTGGCGGAAGCGGTATTCCCATAAGCCCCGCGTTTTCTACTATTGATATAAGTTCATTGACACAAAATCCAATAATTGCCGCGTCGCGGATATAATCAGTTCCGATAAGCAAATCAAGTCTATATGCAATAAGGACAAATAACAAAATCATTCCTTTCTTGCATAATCCTCTATATCCGACCTTGCTGCTAAGCGCACCTGTCTCGCTCTTAGGTGATGTTTTGAACACACCTGCAACAAGCAGTCCTGAAACATAATCAATTGTCATGAAAAAGATTAAAGTAGTCAAACCAGCACTCCATCCCCCAAATAGTGTAGTTACTGTTGCTCCAACGATTCCAATGAATATTGCTAAAATGTTCTTTCCTTGCATATCTTTACTCCTTTACTTCCCGTTACTTTCATTTTCTTCAGTTTGTAAGCGTGAATAAATAAACTTTCATGTTCACCTCCTTTTTGTTGTGAGCTACGTAGGTTCGCAATATAGCGATATTGCGAACTCTAATCAAGTGGGCACTTATGTAGGAGGGAATGGATTTGTACAATATACCGTTCCCCTTTCTACTAAAATCATCAGTGCTATATGTGATGCCCCAAATTATTTTGTAAGAATCATGAAAGCTACAGATGGCACAAAATGGGCCTTTCAAATTGTTGACTATAACGGAACTCCTGCTCCGTCTGGGTTAACTCTAGTATTGACCTATTACTACAATAGGTGACAGTTATCAGCTATTTTTTTGATATATAATCTCAACGGCAAAACTCAACGTGCCAGACCATGCGGCTCGGTCTATACGATGCGCCATTACGTATAATTGGCCATTCTTTTTAATACAGTTCATACTGTACTCAACATTCCCGACAGACCAGCCGCCAACGCCGATAAAAGTATACCCTGCTTTCGTAACATTATAGTTCGCTTCTCTATACCAATACCCATTGCCGGTTATATTTTTACCTTGAGATTCAATAAGTATCAAATTTTGTTTCTGGTCTAATTTTTGATTAAAAGAGTTCTCAATATCGCTAATTTGCGTACTCAGGCGACTATCTTCGGTATGCAAGTCTGAAATCTCCGCATTCACATCAGCAATATCATCGTTTATGTCTGCAATTTGCGTGCCAATCGAATCGAACTGAGCTTTTATCCCGCCGCTTGTAACAGGCTTAGTGCTGTTTGCAGTCGGAGCAGAATCCCACTGAGTCGAATCTGAAGCATATGTTTTGAGCCTACTTGTCTGAAGATTATTTATTTCTGTCTCTACATTTGAATAAGTAGAATCGCTGTTCACATGAGCAATTTCATCTGAGGAATAATCTCCCGATTCCGGGAGCACTGAGCCTGCCCTTCCGTTAAATGAAACAACTCCACCGCCTGCCGCGGCTGCGGCCTGCCCAGCCCAATACATCGAATTATTTACGGCTTCATCTGCTCTCACACCTGTGTTACCAACAGCCCATGATTTTGCAAGTTTCACTTGGTTGTCTATGTCTGCTGCACTTGCTTCTGCTGCTCTCGCACTTGCCAAAGCGTTTGATGCAGAGGTTTGCGCCGCACCAACATATCCGCTTGCTTCTGATGCGCTTCCTGCTGCCGCATTCGCGCTTGCGTTTGAAGCATTTGCATAACTTGATGCAGCATTGACAAGTGTCTCGGCTTCATTTTTCGCACTCACTGCATCATCTTTTGCTGTCTGTGCCTCAGTTGCATATCCCTGCGACGCTTCTGCGTATCTTTTCGCGGTAGCGTTAGCGTTTGAATTGTAATTTGCAATCGTTATTTTATTTGTCGTAGTACCGTTATCTATTGCGATATAACTTGAATCAGGAGCTGAGGTTGTCTCTTGTAGCTCCGAAATCATTATTTTTGACATATCAGCCTCCTTATCCTATTCTTTCATATCGACTTATGCCGTACTGATCTCGCTGTCCTAACTCTCTCCAATGTCCATATCCAATAAGCGTAAGAGGGTCAACCGTTGAAGTAGTCATAAATACTGTTCCTATCGGATATGCAGTATTAAATGCTTTCTGAGATACATCAACATTATTTACGTATGTTATAACCGCATTTGATGTTGGGATTGATGTATCTGTTGCTGTCATGTTCTGTTGTACTGCATTTATTCCTGTGAGCAGCTGCACTACATCATCATATCCGCCCTTAACCGCTTGTGTGATTGAATCAAGAATCTGCTTATTTGAATGAGAATGTTTCGCTTCATTCACGCTTTGTAGAAGAATAGCAATCGCGGTTAATATCGACTGGATATTTTCATTGGCGCTTATGCCCTGTGGAACCGTAGCTCCGATGTTTGCCGCCGCTGTGACCTCTGCAAGTTCATCTATATGGGAGTTATGATTGTCAATCGCGAGGTTTGCAAGTTCATCCATAACCGCTTGCATTTCAGGCGTTGTAAGCCCCGGAGTGTCTGGCTGCCCTACATTGCCCTTACCGGCTCTCATTTGATCTGTGATTTTACTAAATGCCATATATCCCCCTTACTTAACATTACCGCCTTGAGTATATTCAACCGCAAAGTCATTAATTCCAAGAGGCTCATTCAATTTGTTGTTCTCAAACCTGAACCTAACATGATCTAGCTTTTTAAGCCTTATCTTCATTGCGGTTACTCTCTGCGTTTTGTTAGTTGAGTACGTTAATTTTGAATAATTCAGATAAGCATATGAGAAATATTTAAGAGTGATCGTATCATCTTTAAGCAGTTGCCATATGCCGTCCTTCTGCGCATGGACTTCGATTGACGAAGAAATCTCCGGCATACACCTTATCGCTAAATATCTGTACGTTTTCTTTTTATAGAACATCTTCTCAGATATATCAGCCGTCTCCCATATTGCAGTTATCGGTTCTCCGTCATCACTATACGAAGCAAGCAACTTTTCGTCAGTATTCCATTTATAGATACATCCGTTGCTGCTTCCGAAGTACAACTCTGCATTTATCTCAAAAAAGCAACTTGCAGGAACGTTTGTAAAGTAGAACCCTGCATATTGCCTTGTTGCATAAGGTCTCGACTTATCCGTATGCATTGGCTGAAGTCCATCCAAGACATACAGATGATCGTTTATTCCTAAGATGTAGTAATCTTTCCAAGTGTAAGCAAAAGCATTTTCAAGCCCAGGTTCTTTTAACAGCTTTCCTTCAAGGTAGTAGCTTCTATCCTGTGCGTACTTCTCACCCGTTATGTCCTGCGCCGTAACTGCGTACACGCCGAGGCGAGTAAGGAACACAGGCTCTGTTGCAAGGTAAGAAAAAGCATACTTACTAATCGCACCAGCACCCTGAAGAGTGTTAATCAATTTAAACACGGGCTCGTCATCTACCAAGTCTCCTTCGCGGATAAGGATTGACTGTGATAACTCATTGAAATCCTTATGGGCCGCCAAGTAATTATTGATGATTGAATATCCCATGATTGCGGACGTATCACTTCCAAGTTTTGAATACCAAACATCCGCGAAATACGTCGGATCATATTGCTGTGAGAACCAGTCACAATTTATATAGGTATAAAGCTGACCGTCTTTTTCTCCTTGGTCGGGATTGCCAGATACGAACAATCTGTCGTTAGCGCCGTTTACTCCGAACATAGCACCGATAGTGCAATGATTGATTCTGTCGGCATATCCTGGGACTGTCCTATATGCCTGAATCTTCACGTTATCTTCACCCGTTATAGGGCTTGCGCCGGGCGCAGTTGTAAATGTAATAACGCCTGTTGTTCTGTTGACGGTGAAATGAGTGTTTTCAGTCTTCTCTATCCACTGACCGTTGCCATTAAGGAGCCACGCTTTGACAGGTGTAGAGTCAAGCCCTCCAAAAGTCAAATGAAAATCTCTAACGGTTCCTTGGTCGCTCTTTACCAAAAACTGTTCCTTGAATCCAGGTTGAAGAAGATTTAACGGTTCGTAATCTTTACCTCCACCGTTATAGTTCCTTGCAATAGTAAGCGTAGGAATATATGCCATTTCCTCAATGGTCCTTACGGTTTCTCCGTCATATATCTTCGCTTTCACGCCGTCAAGAATAACGAGTTTTTGGTTGAGCTGGAATGACACGGATCTGTGCTCTGCCATATTGGAATAAATAACCGTCTCTTCAACGTCCCCGTTAAGGAACACAATGTTGTCTTGGTTTTCATCAACCACTTCATTGTTTTGATGGTCCTTCCAATCAGCGCCCTTGGGAGCTTTTAAGTTATATAGTTTTGTACCGGCATGAACAAGCCATACGTCAGTTGTTGAAAGATGATGTACCCCATATATAGGAGCTTTGTAATCAAACAGCTTCTGATAGCCCATCCTCTTTCGAATCTTGCCCGGAACCGACCTTATCATATTCTCAACGTTAGGAGACTTGGTATCGTCTACTGTTGAGCTCTCAGATGTGAAATCAGCCCCAAGAAAGGATGTAGCTTCGTATACTTGTTTTGCCGGACTTCTTGGAATTGAAAAACTAATTGCCATTATGCCCACCCGCTAGAAGTAATAAACTTCTCTTTCTTAGGAACCATTGCTCCTTGTGTCAATGCTTCAAATGCCACCTGAAACTCATTGCGGTATACCGTGGCGATGGCATTGTCATCGTCTTTATAAAGCTGCGACGCCATATACAAAGGAATAAGAGTCGCTACCTCGGGATCAAGTGATAACTCTGTATCATCGAGGGTATCAAGCGTAATCTGCTGTGGGTATGCTCTGTAATGAATAATGAACGTACCCTGTTTCTCTCTTGGGATCACTAACGTCTTATCTGCTTCCTGGAAATAATCATCAGCCACGATATAATCATTTCCGCCTTTGCCAAGTGAATAAAGTTCAGCCGGTGCAAGCTGATAAAAGTCAGGCACAAGCTCTGTGAGATTAAGCCTTATATACCGCTCATACTGAGGAACTTTATCATCAGACTTGAAAGTGCAGCCGTAAAAGCATACATTCGCGATATTAACAGGTGATGTAGCAGATATAACAAGTTTTACCGTTGTATCCTCTTCCTCACCCGTGAACGGAATGTTTCCTTTGTATGATATGAAGCCATCTGAATCAACTTCAAAATTTACGCTCTCAACATTTCCGATGAACAGCTTACAAGAAGTAGGAGTTCCGGCTATTCTAAAGTAATAACTCTTAGCTCCTTCCACTTCATAAGTCTTGGTGTCATTCACTATCGTTTCTGTTTTAAACGTATCTCGCCCAAGCAAGTTATCAAAAGGATAGTTAATATACTGAAATTCCTTTATGATAAACTTCCCTGCCGTAGCCAGGTACTGCAAAGCCTCGTTACAAGCAGCGGGCATGGCGTTTATATATTCCATTGTCGCGGAGTCGTTAGGAATTGTCGTTGATGATCCCGTGATAGAGAACATCTTTTGTAAAGTTGTATATTTAATATCCTTCCAAGTAGTCATTTACGCCTCTTTCTTTGCTCTTTTCCTTGGAGCGTCTTCTTTGATAACTTCTTTACCTGCAACTACAGGTTTATATGCGAAGTTCTTACCTTGGATATTAGTTATCTCAACTAATTTCCCATCAACTTCTATTCTGTCTCCAATCTTCATGTTTTTTCTCCTTTAAGGGGCTGGAATCACCCAGCCCCAGATCATTTACATCAAAGTGCAACAGCGTCTGCATCAGCAGAGCCAATAAGTGCAACGTGTCTCCAGTTGGTGAATGCGAGTGAATATCTCTCGAATCCGTTGTAGAGAAGGTTACGTGACTCTGTCTTTGTATCTGTCTCAATGTCAAGAGGTGTTCTGTTATAGAACTTAGTGCCCTGAAGCTCTTTAAGTGCTTCGCTTGACATTACGATAAGAGGATGGCTTGTTGCGGAGATTGTAGGTGTCCACAAAGGATTAACTACAATTTTCCACTTGCCGCGCTGTGTGTTGATATCGTTGTGGTTTGTTCCAACCTCACCATCTGAACCGATTACTCTCTTTACGAAATCTTCGTACTCAGGGTCGTTGCCGGGAACGATAATTGTATCTGCTGTGAAGCCAAGAACCTCACCTCTATCGTCCTTGAAGTTTCTCATTGCGTTTGAAACCTTATTAAGAACATCGGTTGTGTTGCCGAGTACGTTTGAGAAGTGGTTACCCTGTGTAACACCTGCGCCTGCGTTCTTAAGAGGATGTGCAGAATTGAAAAGTGCAAGTGAATCAGCGCACGAGATATCAAGACCTGTCTTTCCGCCGAATGACATTGTGTTTGTTGCTCCGATAGAAGATGTAAGAGCCATTGTCACGAACTTAGCTCTTGTTCTCTTTGAAGCCTGAACAAGGTTGATTACCTTCTGCTCAGCGTCGTCCCACATATTGTCGTCACGCATTTCCTTTGTGATGCGAACTGACTTTGAGAATGAATAGTGGGTTACGAACTTTGCGTAACCTTCTGCGTACTCGTCTTCTACTGCATCGTTTCCTTCGTCCTTGATGTCGAAGTCGCCAAGTCCTCCCATTACTGTGGACTTTTCTCCCCATCTCTTAGACTTCTTCTCGATAGCCATAGCTTTTACGAGGTCGTCGTATTTGTTCTGCTGTGCATCAGCATCATAGATCTTAGCGTCGAGGATGGTTGCCCATTCGTTCCACTGATCGCCGTTCTTTGTATTATCTCTAACTATAACTGCCATAATTTACCCTTTCTGTGATTTAATCACCTTGTTGTACAGTGCTTTAAGTTCCTTCATGCTCTTGTCGGGGAACCTGTCCTTAAAATTCTCAATCATTGCCGCCGGTATCTCTTCAGCGCCTGAATTTACATTCACTGCTGCGCCGGTGCTCAAGTGGTTCTTTCCCTTTACTTCATTGATTGCAGCCTGTTTAGCTGCGGCTCCCTTGAAACTTGTCAGCCTGTCAAAGTTAATAAGTTTATATGCTTCGTCAAATCTCACTCCGGGATGTGACTGAACATAATCAACAACCATGTTGTATGAAGGGTCATTCACAATGTCCTGTTCGTTTGACTTTGACGAATCAAGTGCAAGAACTTTCTTAAAGTCCTCATTCATCATTTGTCCTGCCCGGATTGAATTTAACTCCGCGGTGACCGCTCTTGCTTCCCTAACTGCGGGGCTGTTAGCGATCATGTTGTCGATTACCGAAGGGTCAATGTTATTTTCCTGAAGCTGTGCACGCATCTGCATACGCTCCTGCGCTGCCATTGCTTCGAAGTAGTCCCTTGCGCTTGTAATCGGCCGTCCAGTCTCGGGGTTTGTGTAACCTCCGTACTGTCTCGCATACATGGCGTCAATTTCCTGCTGCTGCCTTTTGGCAGCCTCAAGTTCGCGCCTCATGCTTGCGAACGCTGCATTAGCTCTGTCTGTGTCGAATTGAGGTTCAGCGGCTTCCTCTGTTACGCTTTCATCCGACTGCTCTGCGTCGTTCTCTTCGTCTGACTGCTCGGCGAGATCAGTCTCGTTTACGCCTTCGTTTTCATCCGCGTTATCTACATCTTCTGCGAAGAATTGCAAGTTAATAGGGATGAATAAATCATTTTTTGTCATATTGGTTTCCTTTCGTTTTGCATTTTTACGCTCTCGCTGCGAAATTTAGGTATTAAAAAAGCACCCTCTCGGATGCTGCAACCTACTCTTTAGGTTCTTCTATCTCTTCTATTGTCCCGTCGCCATTCATTGGCGGGGCGTCACTCTCTGCGTCGCTATCATTAAGCACATTAAGTGGCATATAGATTGACTTAACGTCTTCTCCATAATTGGGACAATCTTTCTTCCTGCAAGTGAATGTCTGTCTGAAGAACAACGCTCCGTTGTTCGTGACGTAATCACTTGACTTTATTCTCATTTCAACCGAACATTTCGGGCATAACATCTTGTATTTCTCCTTCCTGCGGTATTTGTGCCATCTGTTCCATTTCCTGTTGTCTCTTTATCCTTTCTTCTATAAGGTTAAGAACCGAAGAAGCATTGGGATAACCATTCGCTTTCATAATCGTCCAGTAAGCTCTTGCAGTTTCAAGGTCCCCAACCGGCCCGAATGCTCCCGACTGAAGTTTCATATCGGTTTGGTTCCACATTGCCTCACGGTTCTGCATCAGAGTCGATGTAGGATCCGTCTCAAAAATAAACTCATCATTCCAATAAAACTCGCCCGCTGCATCAAGTCTTAAGAACTCTTTTCTATCAAGCGAATCAAATACTGCCGCACCTTCGGAATCAGTGCTTGTTATATTTGAAGGGCTGTCTGAGAAGGCAAGCCAGAACTTAAACATTACCTCATAGAGCTTTGCATATGACTCGTTTTTAAGGGTTCTCTTAGAATCAAGTCGGCCTGCTGCCTGATTGATTGCATACTGCTTAGCGGTTCCCGATGTAGCCGAGGGGTCGTATTTACCTTGGTAAGAATCTGTGATACCAAGCGACGACTTAGCCCATTGATAATTTAATTCCAAGTAGTTTAAATCATTTTGGAAATTAGGCTGAAGCGTAATTGCTTCAATCATCGACTTATCAGCAGCGTTTCTAAGACGGATAATATTAAGCTCTTCGCCGTTCTTTTCAATCTCTATTCCTTCAGGTAATGTCACGAATGAACCACCCTTTAGAGACTTCTCATTGGCTTTTGTTCCGAGCTTCTTTATTGTGTCCTGCTGGTCGATAATCACAGTTACGTCGCTACCGCCAAGCAAACGGTTCTGTGCCGTGATATTCTTCCTCAAGATAACGGGGTATATATTGGGCCTATAGTACGGAATCTTTTTCTGTGTCCGCTTAATACTCATCTGAGGCTGTCCGAACTCATCAACAATTGGATTACCCATTTCATCGACCATTGGCTCTTCTTCCTGAAATTCAGGTTCGATTGTTTTACTGCCACCGCCTGCTATAGTAACCTCAATAGCCTCTGTGATATCTTCGTACTCTTCCTTGGTCTTTTTGGCTTTTTTGCAGCCGCACTCAGGGCATTTCCCGTCAACCATAACCGCGCCGCATTTAGCGCATCTATCAAGGTACCTCGCCTCATATTCCTCAAGATCAAGGAGTTTTACAAAGTCGCACCAAACAAAAATACCAACGCCACCATCTTCATTACGGTAAAACGCGGTATTTACTGTCACGAGGTCTTCATTTGAGCTTGCACCTTCGATATCCTCCGTCATATCGGGATAATCGTTGGAACACTCCGAAACATCCTCTCCATATACTCTTTTTACGGTATTCTTCGTCATAAGTTCCTGGATGAAGAAATAATCCATATCATCAAAATCGGTTATACCCACCTGTGGGATAACTTTCTTTGGATGAAGCTCTGAAATCTTGAGGTCTCCTATCTCTGAATGCAGCCCTCTGTTTAAATCCCACTCAACCAAGGTGTAATCGCCACCGACAACGGGAACTATACGCTCTTCTGCGTCGTTTACAAGCGTAAGCCCGCAGCTTTTCACCTTGTTTTCAAGGAATTTCTCGATTTTCTTAGCAAGTTCGTCGTCTTCTGGGTGAATCGCCCTTACTTTTGGCATCGGAATCGAAGAATCAACCTGCGACTCAATAAGCTCGTAGACGATATTTCTTACATTTGTTGCAAGTTTGGTCGGGTCTACGCCTCTGTTGGCGTCCGGCTGAACTTTTCTTGTGCCTTCGTAGTATTCTTCATTGGTTTTCATGCTGCTCAGCTCTTTGCCGTACTGATTTTTGCAGTTTTCAAGCCTTTTCGCCCATTTTGTGACGTCTTTTGGTGTTTCTATGTTTTTTATCATCTTCTTTAACCTCTTAAACATTAGTAAGGTTCTCCCCATATACTCTTAAGGTACTGTTTGTCTTTTAAACTGGCGTTTCTATAGTCTTCCCACTGATCAGCACGCCACCTTTTACGCTTTGTATCTTTCTTTTCTCGCCCGCCGTGTGTCCAGTAAATGCAGTAATACCTAAGCGCATCAACTGAATGTGTAAGCTCGTGTGGGTCTTTAGCGTACACATCCGGCTTTTTCTCATCCTTTTGTATCTTCTTAAGGGAATTAAGAAGGTTTGGAGCACAATTTTTATAAATCGTAAGTTTGCTCTGCTGCCCCTCAAGGTGTACCGTGTTCTCTTTTATCGCTAAACAACCTGCTTTTAGGTCGTTGTTCACTTTTGTAAGTATCAACCCTGCCTCTTGGAACAAAATCGCTCTTGATTTACCCGTTTCCTGCGAGCGGTTCCACAAATCAGGAGGCGCAAGATACTGTTCTATCTTTGAAACCTCTTCCCTCTCGATAAGTTCATTTGTCATGCGCAAAATTCTGTCCGCGGCAGCGCTTATTATCAAGTTTGACTCATATTCTTCATGGATTATCTGAGAATTGCCAAAAGCGTCTCTTATAATCCAGTATGCAGCCAATTTATCAAGTCCATAATCCAGAGCGACATAACAAACCGTATTCTGTTTAAGGCGGTCAGTGCTCGTAATAGATTTATCCGTGACTTCTTCAAAAAATCTTCCACCCGGTACATCAAGTGCTTCCTCCACTGTTGCCGGATACTCAGCCCACATTGCAGCTTTGCCCGAAAGTTTCAGGGTGTTGTCATACCATTCCTGCGTTCTGCTGGGGTCTGCATACCACGGTATAAAGACTTTGTAAAAGCCATTGTCGGGAGTGGTATATAGTTCCTCGAACAATGAGCCTCTTGATATGGTTGAAACGCCTATTACTTGTCCTGACAGCGGCCTGTTTACAACAGGAAGTGCCGCAGTCCATATCGAGCGGTCAAACTGCTGGAAAGCCCACTCGTCAAATACAATCAAGTCAGCAGTAAATGATCTTGCCGCGTTCTCGCCGGATGCAAAACATTGAAACGTCGAATCACTCTTACCAGGGAAGTGAATCGTAACGGATAATGAGTTCCATTCGAACCACGCCCCGTCCCAGTTCTGTTTATCTGTTTTTTCTCGAATCAATGCTCTCATGTTTCTTAAGATGAGCACTGTTCTACGTATAAGCTCTTTTGCCTCGGTCTCTGACTTGGAAAGTCCGATTGCTGACCTTCCCGTATGGCAAAGGATTAGCCACACCGTATAGTGAAGTACTAACCACGAGATACCAAGCTGACGAGCTTTAAGAATTATCGTCCATTTGTGGTTTAGCATATCCTCTAAGGTTTGTCTCTGCTCTTTCCACAACCTGAACGGTACAACTATCTCTGCTGAGTTTCTGTCCTCTATATGACCGTATTTCTCTGTGAAATAAACTATATGGTCTCTACAGTATTCAATTTCCGCATTACGTATCTCAGCAAGACTCAATCTGTTCCACCACCAAACTTATAAGCCTCTGCGTCGGTATTCCTTTATCCTTGGCTATCCTTTTGAGGCTCCGTACATCCGTATCAAGGTCTATCTTTCCATCTATCGTATTGTCAATTAAAGCGCGGACGTAATCCGTATCGGACACACCGCGCTCTTTTGCTATAGTTTTTATTTTCTCGCGTTGGTAGTCTGTTAATCTGACTCCCATCACGGTTGTTTTGTCTCCTAACATTACTTACCTGCCAAGTTATCCATATAGTACTTATACAGCTTCAAATATCCGTCCAGCACCTCATTATTCGTAGCGACGCCCATTTTCACGAGTTGTTCTAACTGCGCCGGAGAAAGTTTACTGTAGTCAATCATCATGCCTTTTTCTTCGTCCCACTCATTATTGGGATTCGGGAGTATTTCACCTCTCTCATGGTATGTATTACCGCCCGTTTTTATGTATCTCATATCGTCTGCGAGTGAGCCGCCAGTGTTCTTTATTCCTGCGAGGTCGTCTGCCATCTTCTGTTCTGCAAGCAATCGGTGATACGCGGTTAGCGCTGTATCGTCTTCGGGATCCACGAACTCTGACTCATGGTCCGCTACCGGCACGCTGACTCCATCCGTGACAAATTTCTTTCTGCTTATGTTCGCATTAGCACGAGGCATCATAGCACCGTGCATTCCCTCCATCGTCGCGCCCGCTAGGTCGAGGTTTACAACCGCCGCAGGAACGCTTAAAGGTGTTGCCGCGTTATCCTCAGCAAAGTCGCTTAAATGACTCGGAGCCGTGAAGTAATCGTATGACACAGGTGTATGTCTATTCCCTATCTGAGGGTTCTTAATCGAGATCATATCGTCGGTCAATGTGTTCCCGTAACGTCTTCCGTCTATGTCGTATCGAGGTTTATTTGCAAGCTCGTTCTGAATAGTCGTTTTATTCGTTTTTCCCCAGGGTTCTAAAGTACTCATATCTATGCCCCACAATCATAATTCCTTGACCTTCTCGAGTCGTATTCCTTTGGTAACATTGAAATTTGTGAATCCAATCCGTTCACTATTTGGTCTTTCATCTTCTCGATGAAGCTCTCAGGATAATTTCTCTCTCGCAGGTCGTTTAATCTGTCGCCTATCCTTTGAGTGAAATCGTCGTTTTCAGCATAACTGATAGGGTTAACCCCTATTTTCAGTTCGCCTTTTTCTATCTCGATATCCCCGCCAAGCACTCCTTTGACGAGTATTCCAATTAGCGCCGATACGCTTAAATTATGCGTATTTGCGTAAGTTTCTATCATCTGACATTCATATTCGTTTAACTTAGCTCCGATTACTCTCTTACCCTTGCTCGGCATTAAATATCCTTTCGAGGGGTTAACCCTATTGGTTGACGCATTTGTCACTGTTAACAGATTCGATTTTGGTAAAAATGATTTAATGGACTTAGGGAGTCCCGAAAAAATTTTTGCGCGCGCCCGGCATAGGGGGTATGTAGGCATGATCTACGCTCCCCCTGCACTGGGCTATATGATAGGAGGAATATGAATAGAAAACATTCGTTCTCTTTTTCGCAAAATTGTAGTTATGCGAAAAACCTTAATCGGGGTTAACCCTATTGGTTAAGCCATTTCTTAGCTTTTCGCCTTTTTCGTAAGTGGTTTTTTGACAAGAACCACAACATCTAGTGTCCTATTAGTTGTCCTCTTCCATTCTCTTCAGTACGTTCTCCATCATTTCACGATCTTCTGCTGTCATTGTCTCAACGCTTGCCTCTAGCTTATCCGTGGGCTTTTCTCCGATTGTATCGCGCAGGAAGTCGCCCGCTTTTACGTTGCCCTTCTGCGCCTGCCTGAGCATAGCTGCTATTACTGCGTCGAGGTTGTCCGCTGAGCTGTCCAATTCTAACTCGTCTCTAACCTTTTCAGATGGCTTCTGAGCTAGTACAGTACTTATCGCTTCAGCGAATGTACGCCGTTGTCTTAGCGTTGCTTGTAATGCCTTACCGCCTTGTATTTGTATGTCCCTATCTGCTGATGTTAATATCTTTATCTTACCCTTAGATGATGCTCTCCAAGTCTTGCTCTCGTTCTTAGTCCCTTGTGGTAATTCTCTAAAGTATTTATCAAAGAGTTCATCAGGTACAATGTAATTTCCTTTGTCGTCTTTTCCTGTGCTGATTGCTTCTATGTCTATCGTACCGTCTTCAAGTCTTGGGATCTCTTCTTTATCTGCCGGAGTCTTATTCTCTTCTATTGCTTTATTCAATTTGTCGTTGTCAAGAGATATGATCTTATTATCTTTATCCATGTTTTCGTCCTCTCGGCTTCTACAACTCTTTTAGCGTGTTCTATCTTGTTAATTGTGTCTACTGTTCTCGATATCGTCCCCACCGAATAACCTTCTTGTATTCTGTCATACCAGGATCCGAATTTTTCGCCGTACAACTCTATACATTTGTTTCTTAGTTCATCGTCCATGGTTGCCTCCTGCAAAGATTGCGCTAATAATGTATCTACTCCGTGCAGTTGCTCCGCTCTTTGGCGGCTTCACATTTTAGCACTGTGAAAATCTAAGGCGTGTTATATTTCATTTCTTTATCCTGTGCCTCGAAGAAGGCTGCTAAGAATCTATGCTTCGATATTTGGACAGGATTAAATAAAAAAGCTACTTACTACCATATAGGTAATAAATAGCTTCTCTAGTTTGTTGAAGGTATCAAAAATGAGATTCAGAGGGGTTTTGAATCAATGGGAGGTATCTTTCGTTTACCTTTTCCATGCTACTATTTTATTATTAAAACTGTCCCCAAAGTACCACACTTTTAAAAATTTTCTTCTTTTCTTCCAAGGTAACGCAAACAATCAACAATCTCCGCGTCTGTGTGCCCGTGATTCTTTAACCATTCCATTAAATTTGGTATTATTTCGGGCGGGATCTCGTCTTTTACATTATCCAGCTTCTCGCTAATTGCTTCTCTTATAAATTCGCTGGGTGTTATACCTAAATTGTCAGATGCAGCTTTTATTAATGTTTTAGTGCCTTTTGCCATTAAAAAATTGATGCGGTCTTTATTCTCTTTTATATATTTGTTGTCATAGTCTTGTTTATTGAATTTCTTTTTTTCTTCCATATTCCAAAACTCCCCTTCTCTATAGTATTTTTCTTTATTTTACACTATTTACATACTATGCGCAAAGTCATTTTGCACAAAAAATTTCCCAAACTTTGTGCATAGTGCATATTGATTACTCTATGCGCATAGTGCTATTATAAGCTCACAAACAAGAAAGGAGCGACGCAATGAACGACGGAGAGATTGCAAGACTGATTGATTTCTTGAAAGAAGAAAAAGGCTGGACAGATGCCGAGATAGTAGAACTTATACACTACATGGCGAACGGCAAAACAAAGTAATCAATCAAAACCTTCGGCGGTGGAAAGGTTAAACCGCCACACCAAAGAAAACACAACACTTTTAAATATTAGGAGGTTTTTAATATGAATAACGCACAGATCATTTTTAACGAATCAATCGACCTTATGAAAGATGGCATCATCGGAACTACTGGAAGAAAGATAACTGTTGAATATGAAAAGGACGGCGAAAAGGTTAAAGAGACCATCGACGAGCCCGAAACAATCCACACATATCAAGAATGGAAGAAAGCAGGCTTCCAGGTTCAGAAGGGCGAAAAAGCAATAGCAAAGTTTCCAATCTGGATGTACACCGACAAAAAGAAACTTCTTACAAAGGAAGAAGCCGACAGTATCAACGCAATGGTTATAAACGCTGACGGTTCAAAAGCTCAGGAAGGCGACGAAGTAAGAACAAACGGCCATTACTACATGAAGCAGGCTGCATTCTTCAAGGCTTCCCAGGTAGCACCAATTGAAAAGACAGCTTAACTAATATAGGACGCGGCGCCGGCAACCGCTTAAACCGGCAGGAAGGACAACACCATGACAAAGAAGCAGGTTGAAACACTTTTAATTGATGCTCAGATAGCAGTAAGAAGGCACGCAGACGACACCGACAAGATCATGCAGGACTTAAAGAACATCGAAACATTTTTAAAGACTGCCTACGAGCTTCACGTAATAGATAACTACGACGAAGTTATAAAAATTCAGAGGCAAGTCGGACAGGCTGCAATGGATGAGCTCGAAAAGGTATTAAAAGAAATAGCATAATAGGACGCCCGCCGCGGAGGTTACGACGGCACGAAAGGACAAAATAATGTTTACATTCACACCCGAGAGAATCAACGAAGAGACAGCAAGACGCGCAAAGGAAATGAACAGCTTTTCAGATTACAAGCCAGGAAGCGCGACAAAAGAATACACCGACCAGCTCAACGCGATTTTACTTGTTGCTGAGTACTACGCACAGCAAAGCAAATACATAAAGGACGAGCCCGAAAGAATCGACGAGGCGCAAAGATATATCAACTACTACTCTCGCAAGTTTGCCGAGTACATCAATAAAGACAATAAAATATCCTGCCGTTGTCCGTCGGTTATGATCGCAGGCCCCGCAAATTTCCCAGTAAAGAAAAAGCAAAAGCAAGTTGCCGCATGGGAAGCAAACCGAAAGAACTATATCTCTAAGGACGACGCAAAACTCAAACTTAGCTACATACTCTTAGCAGAGCACCCAATAAGCGGAGCGGATCCCGACGCAATCGAGAAACTAACAAAGAAACTGGAACGCTTGCAGGAAGAGCACAAAGAACACTTAGCAGCTAACAAGAAAGCCGCCGCAGAAGTCAAAGCAGGCCGCGCCTCTTACGCTTACGGAACTTTCGGAGCAGTAACGACAAACGACGGAAAAGAACTTCCGACATACTTCACAAACAACGAAACAGCCGAAATTAGACGCATTAAAGGCAGAATCGAACAATTGCAGAAGCAAAAAGAAAAACCCGCTAAAACGGAAAATGGTGAAGGCTGGAGCCTATACGAAGACGCCGACGCCGGAAGAATCTGTTTTGAATTTGACGGAAAACCCGATCAGGAAATCATAAACACATTAAAGTCTAACGGCTTCAGATGGTCGCCCAGCCGTAAACGTTGGCAGAGACAGAACACCGACAACGGCCGCAGAGCTGCCGACAAAGTAAAAGAAAATTTATAATAGGACGCCGACCGGGAGCGGCTAAACTCCCGGAGGAAGGTGAACGTATGAATTATATATTCAATATCGGCCACACTCAAGTGATTTTCCACGAAGAACTCGAAGGCGACTACTCGGTAACTTGTTTCATGTTCGCCCCGAAGCACAATAACTGGGTTCCCTTCTCAAATAGCCGCGTACCCGTCAATGAAGCCTTCGAAATGATGGCGAGACTCACAAGGAAGGAGTTAATGTTATGAATAATCAATCAATCCGCGCAACAGTTGAAGCGCACAATCTCAGAGTTGAAGAAGAAAACGGAAGAATCTTCGGCTTCATCCCTTGGACAAGGCCAAGCGACGGAAGTTTTGGAGAAATCAAAGAAGAATTAACCGGCATGAGCCGCGGCGAGCTGCTATTGTGGCTCGGATATTAAGGAGGTGGCATTATGGATGTATTAGAAAGAGCTTATCACCGTATCATTGATATGTACGACCCTTACTATCAACCCGAAGACAGCGACACAGAGTTAACCACTTCGGACATGATCTATAATTTGAGTTGCATCCTTCAGGACCTCAACCCCGAAGAATCCGAACTCCGATATATCATCAAGAATATTCTTGAGTTTGTAAGATAGATTGAGCCCCGCGTAGTGCGAGGCTCTTTTTCTCATTTTATATTTCCAAGTCTTCCGCGCCTTCAATATCTTCCGGGAATAATGTCTGAGCTTTTTTACAGACATAATCTCTTTCGTCTGCGTCCCATTTATACATAGGGCACTTTGTTTTGTAGCAGCTCATAAACTTCTCAGTCTTAGACTCAACTACTAAGGCTTTATCATCCAAATTCGTATACTTGAAGCGCTCTTCTATCCTGAACGGACACATCATAGGTTTACCGAGTGTTTTTCTCATAGACGCCCCCTAATTCCATAAGCAAACAGCGACAATAACAACAGCGACAAATAATAATATCAAATTCATAAATCTGCCCCCTTTTCCCTCAGATAACTGAGGACCCTTTCAAAAACTTCCTGCGAGTAATTATAATCAACAACGATATCTTTTAGATCGTTAATGATTTCTTTTCTCCCCTTCTCGCGTCCTTCCCTTTGCCCGCTGTAGTAAGCGTTCCTTATTGCTTCATTGACATTAACCATAACTCTTTCCTCATACGTTCTGAATCAGCTCTTTAATAGCTCTGTACTTCTCCGCTTCTTCCAAAGGTGTCTCTACATCGCTGAGCCCTAAGAGCCAATCGGCAGTTACTCTAAATCTGCGACAGATTTCTATGATCTCATCAGCTTTAAGTCTTCTCTGCCCGTTAAGTACCTTCCAAGCGGTGTCCCTGGAAACACAAAACCAATCCGCGAACTCCTGCTGAGTCATATCGTTTTTCCTGAGTAGAATCTTAAGCCGGTTATCTTCTCTCATTTTCATAAGCAGCTGTCCTACCTTTCTTCTCTGCGCTGTTGATTTTTCTCATGATAATGTCTATAGGTTCGTTTACGTCAAAGAACATATTTCCTACGGCGACGGATGAATACTCGTCTTTGTTGTGATCACTATCAATACACTTTTTAATGGAGGATATAGCTTCAATCCTAATGACTATCGGTTCATTATCATATCTTCCGCGCAACACTATTATATTCATTTTCTTTACCCTCCTTTTATTCTTTGCTAGGCATACACTCGCTTGTATGTTCGCAAAAGTCACAGCCCTTATCACACTTATCATTCATATACTTGTCAATAATCTCAATTGCTCGTTCCATTCCGTATCTAAAATCATCGTCGGGCAATTCATCGGGTTCAACCCCTAAAACTTCTTCTTTGTATCGTTCAAAATCAGCATAAGCAAAGTCTTTTTCGTCTATAATTTCTGTTCTTATCTTGTCAAAAGTAGGTTCTTGCTCTAATTCTTCCAACAAATTAGCCGTATCTCTGCACAAATCAGATACAACAATATGTGCAAATGACGTTTCATCATTATCATGCTCAATAGCACATTTTCTTAGAGCTAATATATATTTTCTATATTCTTCCATTGCTTATCCCTCACCTTCTGTTCTGTACTTGTCGATAATATCCAAACACTCGTTAACCTTTTCTGCTGTGAACCAATCATCACCACCATCTGAAAGGCTTTCAAGCACTTGTTCCTCTATCTCGGCTCTTATCTTGTCAAGAACAGGCTTTACTATATCCTGTTCTGTAACAGAACTTAAACCATTTAACAGTCTTAATGCGTGGCGATAATCGCCCTCGCTATTGATTGTGTCACCCAATACATCTTTTACCTCTTCAATATCTACCAATTTGCGTTCTTCCATCTTTATCCCTCACTTTCTGCCTTGTATTTGTCAAGAATTTTTATGACTTCTTGCTGAAATCCATAAAACCTATCTTCATACTTCGCGGCTACTTCGTTCAGATTGATATTGCCTATCTCTGTTCTTATCTTGTCAAGAACAACCTCTTTGTCATGTTCACAGGCTTTGCTTGATATGCACGGCTTATTCATAAACGGCTCTTGTTCTAATTCATCAAGCAACTCGTTAACCTTGATAAATGTAGCCTTGCGATACGGCACTGATTTAGCTTGCATAAGGTTATAAATTGCTTCGCGGTATGTCATATTTTCAGCGTACTTTTCAGCTTCTTCTCTTGTCATTCCTCCACCTCACTTTCTGCCTTATCTTTCAGCATTTCCAAAAATGTTTCTGTGCCCTCTTCGTCCACTTCGCCACACATAAAATCATCAAATACTGACATTGCATCATCAATGGATAGATAGCCTGTCTTTGGCTCTTGCGGTGTTACTGAGGGCATCTGTCTTAAATGCTTTATCTCATCACAATCTTTAAAGCATTCTCCATCATCGGGGCAATGCTTACATAGATAATCAATTACTTCTATCCTCGGTATACAATCAACTTCTAAATTATTCTTAGTAGTTGGCTCTTGCTCTAAAGTATCTATCTCATCAATCAGTGTTGAATAAACATGATATGGAAGGTTACCCAATTCTCTTTGCTTCTCCACATAATCTCTTAGTTCTTCTCTTGTCATTCTCAATCCCTCCCTGTCGAACCGAATCCGCCTCTGTTCTCTTCCTCAAGATGCTCCACGGTCTTAAACTCAAGCCTCGGCTGGTTCTCAACTATCCTGAACTGTGCGATTCTCTCGTTGAAGTAAATTGTTGTGTCGCGGGTTGCGTATACAGGCATCATCCATTGATCGTCGTCTCCGCAGTATGTGTTATCAATGATTCCCATTCCGTTAGTCTGAATGATGCCATACTTCTTGAACGTGGAGCTTCTCGGAACTATGTGAGCCTCGTAGCCGCTCGGGAGCTTAATCGCCACCCCGAAGGGTATCATGTAGAACTTCCCCGCCTCTAAGGTCACAGGCTCGGCGCATCTTAAATCAATCCAATCTGACTTACCGTCGATATATTCAAGGGGCTTTAACAGCCTGTGGAAATACTTTACTTTCAAGGTTATAAACATTATTCTTCCTCCTGCATCTGCTTAATCTCATCAATCATAATATCTGCGATACACCAAGCTCCTTTGATGAAATCATCGTTAATGTTTATATCATCAAAATCATGTTTTACTAACAATTCTTTAAGCTCGCGCGCCGCTCTTTTAGGGGCACCGATTCGAGCCATGCACTTAATATCAATAAGTTTCTGAATTATCTGGTTTATCATAATTACTCTTCCTCGCTCTCCATCTTTACGCTTATTCCGTAAATTCCGTCGCTTCTAATCCAAAACGACAGCACTTCTAAGTCTTTATTTTCAAGCATCTTCTCGCTGTTTATTAGTTCGCCTGTATCAGCGTTGTAAACAGGTTCCATGCATCTATCCCAGAACTCTTTTAAAGTGAAATTAAATCTGTTCATCCTTTCCTTCTTTCTGCTCCCACCTCTCTGCTCTTGGGGAGGGCATATTCACCACCTTTCTTTTAATGGCTGAGGTGGGAGCTATATGGACAGCGAAAGAGGACGCTGCCAGTTACTCATCAAACATATTCATTTGGCCTTTAGGCACTCGTTTGTATTCTTCTATCCACCAATTAAATACGCTTTCGCCATCAGCCCACGAACCACGCTGTTCTTTTCCTTCTGCTTCTCTTACATCGCACATTTTCTGAAACGCATTGATATAGGCTTTTTTGTATTGTGGATAGTCAGCAAATTCCTTCATTTTTTGCTTGTAGGATGCCAGCGGACAGCCAATACATCCAACTCTCGGATAACCTCTTTCATACAGCGGGTTAGTCTTTATCTTTTCTCGCTTGATATATTCCCATATATCTGCATCTGTCCATTCATATATAGGATTTACAATAGTGTCTTGGTGCTCTCTCATGGTCTTTATTAGTGTGCAATCCCACACAGGGTCATTCAGCTCTTTAGCTTCTTGATGCACTTCCTCTGCATGGTCTAGTGAAAAAAAGATAGCCATTTCGAGTGTACCCCCCCCTTGTTCCGAAGGTGTTTCTACCTTGTCTCCCTGTGCTTTCCGACTCTCTGACTCCAAGTGCCGCCATTCGATTCGGGGTGCTGGTTTCTTTCAATACCGCACAGCAATATCTTTGTAATCTCGTGGGTGGCATTTTCTTTTTTGGTATTAAGTTCCACATCGTGATCGTGTTCCCGTCTTTGTCTTTTGGGTAATTAACTCTTGTGCTAACGCCTTTGTCATTGAGCCTTTTAAACACTTCCCTGATGTGATAAACGGTTTCGGGAGCGTCAACGCTTGTATGGCTGTTTAACACTTCATATTCGCTGGACTGTAAACATATTTCTGCCAAATGGGTCATCACATCACTGTCTTTCCCGCCGCTGTATGTGATTATCAAAGGTGCGTCGTAGTATGTTTTGCTCATATCAGCCGCAAGAAGCAATGTTCTTTTAGCTTTATCAATCTTCTCTTCCAGCGTCTGCGGCTGTCTGTCTGTCTGTCTGTCTGTCTAATCAAGCTATCTTCTAGCTCAATTCCTATGTCAAGACTTAACTGTTCCATTACTTCCCCCTTTTGTCTACGTCGTTATCAATCCACTTTGCTATACACATTCCGGCTGCAAGTAACAACAGCCACGCAATCATCGTTACCATTCTTCCTTATCCTCCATTGCGCAGATGCGTTGATTCTCTTCGGTATCGAACCATTCCTCTTCTACATCATCCCAGACCTTTTCTCGAAGATACTCGCCGAGACAGTCGGGGGAGCAGAAGACTTCACCCTGATACTTGTAAATCGTCTGCGGTCTCTCTATTTCCTTGTAGCAGTTTGAGCATTTCATCTTTCTCCCTCCGTTTCTTCTCGCGGTATTTTCGCCCCGCCTCAAGCCGTTCCTCCCTATGTTTGTAATAATTTCTGCGGTTTAAGGCTCGGATCTCTTCACGGTGTTCCTCTCTATACTTCCGCTGGTATTCATTCCAATCAGTCGTCTTGTTTCCTTCTTTCTGAGGAAGTCCGGCTTTTCTTCTTTCGCGGTATATCTTTTGCTTTTCCTTTTCTGATTCTCTTCTTGCCATATATCGCCTATGGTTGTATTCGTATTTCGGGCTACGCTTCTTCTCTTGGTTTATTCCGTCTATCGCATCCTGTTGAGCCGCTTCGAGTTCATTAAGGATGCAATCTGCGAATGGGCAAGTGAAGCAATCGCCGTGGTGCTTACATCCTGTTGTCATACCATCACCTCATATTCTCTTGGCTAAGATGTAATAGAACTTCTGCCTCTTTTGGTAGTAAAGGTTGCGGCTGCACGGCATCCCTTGCTGAATAAGCTGGGCGGCTGTGAAATTCTCAGTAACTCCCTTAATAAGCCATTCATTAAGATCAGGAGTAACCATCTTAGCAACGTCGTTTATAAGTCTCACTTTTTTGGCAAGCTCATTTCTTCTGATTGCCAGTTCAGCGGTTGAGTCATATCCTCCGCTTGTCTGAACCTTATCGGAATCATAAGTAACTGCTTTGCTCGTATCGGGTAAACTCTCCAACTCTTTTGTCCATACCGGGTAACATCTACACCAGTGAACTGCTAACTTATATTCCTCCGGCGGCACCCAAAACCTATTATGTCTACTTGGTGTTCTAAACTGCATCTTCTCCCCTCCTATTCATCTTGGCTATGTCTTCTCCGGCATCAATCAGCATCTTTGTAAGTGTTTCCTGCGCGAAGTGATTACCTTCGTTTGATTTGCAAAATCTGTCTATCTCGTTCATGTACTTCTGCCATGTTTCATCGTCTCGTTTGTTCTGCCCTGCGTCTTGGATTATTCGAAGAATCTTCCATGCTTCGTTATATGGTCCGTAAACCTTTTCTTTAAATTCCGCATCATTCATATCTCATCACCCTCACCCTCATAAACCTTGATTTCCTTGTAAGTTGGTAACTTATGTGAAAAGCTCGAATACACAACATTTCTACTAACACCAAGTATTTCAGCGAGTTCGGGGATGCTGTCGGCAACTGCTATTGGTAGGTAAGGCGGTTTGTCGTCATATTTCACATACATTATTTTTTCAGTCCTCTTTCTCCTGTTTACCCGCTCCTTCTTAGGTTTTTCCTTTGGCTTCTCAGGCTTCTTCTCGGGCGCTTCCGTGTAAGTCTCGGTTGTTGTGAACTTGTGTTTGCATACGTCGCATACCCTATGCCTGATGATCCTGGTTGGTTCATACTTGGTGTAATATGTTGCTGTGTGACCGCTACACTTTGGACAATTCATTTGTACCCTCCTAATCAAAATCGAAAGGAATGTCCATATCGTCGGCTGCTTCTTCAAAGCCTTCCTCGTAGAACAACATCTTGCTACCGTCGAATTTAAGCTCCTGTCTTGAATTTCCTGTCTGTCTTCCTTTCTCAACCTTCAACATTTTCGTGGTAAAATCTTCTTTGTTCGGGTTCCATAACATCAAGATTGTGGATGCGTCCTGTTCAATGTCTCCCGCTTCTCTCAGTTCTGCCATTGATGGCTCTTTGTCTTTGTTTATTTCCGACGCTCTGTTGAGCTGCGACAAAGCGAACACTGGGATGTTATAGTCCATTGCTATGCGTTTAAGCCCTTTGCTTATGTCCGCAACTTCTTCTCGTCTGTTTGACCTTGCCTTATCAGGTCGGATGAGCTGGAGATAATCGACAAATATTGCATCGTATCTGTTTATCATCTGCTCGGCCTTGATATCCTTTACCCTGAAAGAACCTTCATAGATGTATAAGTTCGATTCTTGGCTTAGTAGGTCGTTTCCTTTGTCAAACTTCGCTTTCTCGTCATTAAGGAAGTTTGTAGCGTTTCGGATGCGCTTCATGTTGATTTCGCTCGTTCCGGCTATCGCTCTTTCGTATAGCTGTTTAGCTGTCATTTCCAAGTTGAAATATCCTGTCTTCAGTCCCTTCCTTCCGAACCTGCGGGCCATCTGAAACGCGAGTGCTGACTTACCAACGGCAGGCCTTGCGGCGATTATGATTAAGTCGCCTCGGTCAAAAGAACCGATGTTGTCGTCGATACTTGAAATGCCTGTGTCGTATACCGTTTCTTTTTCCTTAAAGTAGTCTCCCCGGTATTTAACGAGGTCTGACATTCTTACGGCTTTCGCACCCTCTGACTCTTTCAAGGAATCAAAGTCAGCTGTAAGTTCTTCAAGAAGCGAATCAACGTTGCCGGAGTTTACGGAGATATGAGCAAGGATCTCATTTGCTTTCCGCGCCCTATATTTTTTTCTGATCTCCTTACAACAGAACTCGTCGCTCGCGGAAGCGTCTCGGGAATCAATCGTATCTGCAAGAATCTTGTTCGCATCCTCGCTTGTCACGTAGTCAGTCGTGATAGCCTGCGCAATCTTAAGTGCGTTTATCTCGCTGCCTGTCTTTTCCCACTCCTGACATAGTTCAAATATCTGTCCGTACACTGGGCTTTCAAACATTTCGGGAGATACATCCATCTTCGCGAGGTCTTCAGGATTAAGAAGTATTGAGGATATTATGTTTTTCTCTACGTTGATCATCCGCTACACTCCTTTATCAATGCGATAAACGACTTTGGTTTCTTACCTAGCGTCGTTGCCTTGTTCGCATAATTTACTATCTTCGTGCTGAAACTCTCTGCCCGTTCTATGCGTTCCTCTCTTGGTACTGCATTCAACATCATCAGATACGCTTTAAACTCTTCTACGTTCTTCGGGATCCCGAGGGCTGTTATAGCTCTCATATAACACTCCTTCGCTTTAGCTTTGATTTCGCGGTTTTCTTTCTCAACCTCTTCGTAGTAACGAAGGACCGTTGCAACTGTCGGCGGGTATTCCTCGTGCTTGATAACTTCGTCAATCGCCCGCTCGAATGTTTTTTCGTTACTGTCTCGGAAGGTTCCTGCCCATATATTGAATATTGACTGCGAGATATTAAATCTCTCATATACAAGGCCGAGCTTTTCAAGCTGGCGCTTTATTGCTTCTCTTGTCATTTCCCCTCCTACTTGATCTGACTCCAATCGGTTGTGTTCCTCTGCCTTTTTGAAACTGCATCTATCACCCAGCGGCGTATTGCTAAGTAGTTGCTTTTCGACTTGTAACCCTTCTCGGTGATATAGCTGTCAAGGTATTCGATTGCCTTATGTGTTGTCTCTTCCCCGTACTCATTGATTAACTTGGTGTATTCCTCGTCGGTCAAGGTGACTTTCTGGAACTCTCCGTATTTCTTTTTGGCGGGTACGGTTTTTTTATGTTCTTTCTCTATATATTTTTCTTTATCTTTATCTATCTCTATCTCTGTGTCACTGTTTGTCACAAGTGCCAACGTGGGTGTCACAGTGCTGTCACAAAGTGACGCTTTTTCTTCTTTTTGTCTTGCTCTAAGTTCTCTCATTCGCCGTGCTGATGCGCCTTCCGAGCCGATACACTTCTGAACATACGTTAAAAAGTATTCTTTCCCGTCCTCGCTACTCTCCATAAGCCCTACACGTAGCAAATACTGAATTGTTACTCTTACGTCGTCAGGGTTTTCGTCAATATCAAGCGCAAGTTCCTCTGCGAACTCGTCCATCACTCCGTCAAAGTAAAGATATCCGTCGTCCTTAAGTGCTTTGAGCTGCATTTTGAGATAGATGATCGTGTACGTATCACCCCCGGCTAAACTTCTAAGTCTCTTGATACGCTTACTTGAAAAGAAATCATTGTAGAGCTTTAACCAAAAATACTTCTTGTTTTCTCCCATCTACTCACCCTCAATCTGTGTATTCGTACATATAG
>RHMF01000068.1_pt1 | contig 42670 bp, 39 predicted proteins | sample 5365151 | NCBI WGS metagenome assembly RHMF01 (sample SAMN10266501, study PRJNA497801) | feces metagenome | isolation source: feces | host: Bos taurus | place: China: Prairie of Fairy Mountain | collected 2017-08-14 | reverse complement strand
CAGGATTCCCAACGGACAGATAATCGAACAGTAGATGCGGCCAAACACCAGTGTGAGCGCCACCAGGGCGACGAGCACCACGGCGTTGAGAGCCAGCAGGGCCGGCAGAAACTGGATGGAAGCGGTCCAGGCAAGCCATCGATGCAGCGTGCCGCTCACATCGAGAAACAGGAGCGTGACAAGCGTCATCATGATGGCGGCCAATGTGATACGGATTTTTCTCAGCATAATAATATTATATGGTATGGGCGCCCTGTAGAGGCAGCGCCGGATTAATTGTCTTCGGTCAGATGGATGGTCTCGATATCATCGGGCACGTGGACATGCCCCTGGAACACCTGCGCCGCCTCGGCGCCGTAGGTGATGCGACGCGTGCTCAGGTGGGTGTCCTCGGTGTGGTACAGCACCAGATGCTCCACGCCCAACTGCTGCGCCGCACGCGCCGCATCGAGCACGGTGCTGTGGTGCTTCTCATAGGGCCGGAATTGGTGCTGCTCTTTGTTCAGGCAAAAGGCCTCGCACAGCAGCCACCGGCTGCCGCGCACCACGGCCTCGTTTCGTTCATTGTAGGGTTCGTCGCCCAGGCAGGTAAAGCGCCCTCCCTCTGGCAATTCCACCGTGAATCCCAGTTGCTTGGCTTTGGTGGAACCGATGTCAAAGCAGGTGAACTGCATCTCGCCAATGCTGAAGTGACCGCCGTCGGCGAGTTCATCGATAACGATATCGCCGCCCAGCGCCTGCATGATTTTCTCAGGCATGGTGAGCCTGCTGATGGTGAGCAACGCCTGATGTGCCTCGTCGTGGCAGTGGATGGTGAGCCCGGGATGACGCCCGTTGTAACGCATGGCCGCAATGCGCCTCACCAGCCACACCACGCCCAGCAGATGGTCCAGGTGGCAATGGGTGATGAAGATGTGGCGCACCGCCTCCAACGGGATTTCGGCACGGCGCAGCTGGCGAAAGATGCCGTTACCTCCACCACCGTCCACCAACAGCCCACCCTGCGGTGTGCGCAGGTAGAAACAAGTGTTGTAGCAACGGGTGGCCAAAGCGTTGCCGGTGCCCAGCATGGTGAGTTGTGACATAATCGTGTTAGTTTTCGGATTGTATCTTGGGTAGTTCAATGCAGAAGGTGGTTCCCTTGCCCAGTTCCGACTCCTTGACGTAGATGCGGCCGGCATGGTATTCCTCCACGATGCGCTTCACCAGAGTCAGTCCCAGTCCCCAACCGCGCTTCTTGGTGGTGAAGCCGGGGGTGAACACGTTCTTGAAATTCTTGCGCGCGATGCCTTTGCCGGTGTCCTTCACCAGGATGATGGCCGAGGTGGCGTCGCTGGTCACCGTAATGTCGAGACGCCCCTCGCCGCCCATGGCGTCAACGGCGTTCTTGGTCAGGTTTTCCATCACCCAGGCAAAGAGCGACTGGCACAGCATAATGCCGCAGTTGTCCTCGTCGCTGGTGTGGATGGTGAGTACCACGCGCCGCGGGATGCGCTTGCGCATGTAGTCGAGGCTGGTTTCCACTGCCTCGTTGATAAAGGTGAGTTCCTTGTCGGGCATCGACCCGATTTTGCTGAAACGGTCGGCGATGGTGCTGAGACGCTGCACGTCTTTGTCCATGTCGCTTACGATGCTCTGGTCCACACCCATCTGCTCCAGCAGTTGCGTCCACGCCAGCAACGATGAGATGGGGGTGCCCAACTGGTGGGCTGTTTCCTTCGACAAGCCCACCCACACCTTGTTCTGCTCGGCTTTCTTCACGCTCATCAGCGCAAAATAGGCGATGGCGATAAAGAGCGCCAGCACAGCCAACTGGATGTAGGGATAGTAGGCCAACTGACGCAGCAGCGTGCTGTCCTCGTAGTAGAGATACTGCTTGGTGCGCGTGTCGATGTTGATTTCTATCTTGTTGTTACCGTCCTGCAGCTGGTGCAGTTTTTTTTGCAGAAAGGCCATATTGGTCGGCGTGATTTCAAAGGTGAGGCTGTCCTCAGGCTCGGGGAGCCTGAAGTTGCGGTGCTGCAGAATCTCGCCCTTGTCGTCAACCAGCAGCACCGGGATGTTGTGGTTGGCCTCGATGATGCGCAGCAGAAAATCCACATCGGTGGCCGGTGCCTCGGGGTCGCTGCCCATCGTGGCCAGTTCGCGCGTGGCGTCGGCCCATATTTCCATGCGCTCGCGCTCCTGCTCAGCCAAGTCGCGCACCATCTTGTTCGACAGCAATATGAACAACGCCGCAAGCACGATGGCACCTGCAATCAGGGCTATTTTCCAAATGCGGCGCGAGTCGTAGATGTTGCGCAGATTAGTCATTATCAGTTGATCATTTGAAACCACAAAGATACAACTTTTTCTTCCCCTTGCAAAATTTCCGCCGAGCAATGCGCACCTACAGCGGAATAAATACACACGCGGGCACCCCGCGCCGGGGGTGTCCGTGTGTGTGCGCGGAGCCCAAGAGGGAGGCGGCTAGAAGTTGACGCCCACGTTGAGCAGGAAGCAACCGTTGTGGGTGTCGTTGAAGTCGTCTTGACCCACGTTGGCCAGGCCGAACTCATAGGCTGCCTCGATTTGCAGCATATTGAACCCCACGCCGCAGCCTATCGCCAGGCCACCGTCAAAACGGTTGAAATAGCCGTCGTCGAAACTGCTGAAGGAGTCACGGGCGCCGTAGTTCTTGATGTTGCCGCCCACACCGCAGGCCAGGTAGCCACCGGCAAAGGGCTGGATGGTCACATCGTGGCCGGCGAAGTATTTGTACTTGAGCAGCAGCGGCACGCGCAAATAGTTGAGGTCATAGGTGAAACGGCTGTCGCCGTCGCCGCTCTTGCCACCCTTCTGGGTGTAGAAAAGGCCCGACTCCAGAAAGAGCGGGGCGTGGCGGGTGAGCTGCACGCCGCCCAGCACGCCCAGGTTGAGGCCGGTCTTGGCATCGTTGCCGTCGAGCAAGGGTGCCTCGCTGTTAACCGTGCTCACCGCCAGACCGGCACGCAGGCCGAAATAGTAGCGGTGCCAGCCTATGTACTCGTTGCCATGGCGGGTCACCGTTTCCACACGGGGCCGCCCGGGGCCGTAGGGATACTGTGCCGCGGCGGGCAAAGCCAGCAGCACACACAATGCAGATAGCAGTAATGTACGTTTCATATCGGTCACTGTTTTTGGTTGTGGTTTTGGTTGTGATGGTTTGACTCCCGCGGCCGGCGAATGTTTAATCCGCTGGAGCGTCTAACCGACCAACGCCGCGATTCCATCTACCAATAAGGCAACACTTTAAAACAAAACGCCCGTGTAAAAACGAGAGGGAATCGCTGCTGATTCCCTCTCGTTGCTATGAGAAATTCTAACTTGCGCTCACTTGAGTTCCTTCACCAGATAGATGATGGTGGGGAAGTGGTCGCTGTAACCGTTGAGGAACACACCGCCGCTGTAGGTGCGCAGGGGGTAACCCTCGCGCGAGCCGTCGGTGGTGCGCAGGAATTCGCGGTTAAGGACCTCGCAACGCGAGTAGGTGAGGCAGGGCTTGTCCTTGCTCTTGTAGTTGCGCAGGAAGTAATCGCTGAGCATGATTTGGTCGAAGAGATTCCAGCTACCCTTGTAGGCCAGCGTGCCGATACCCTTGTTGAGCATGTTCCACCAGGGGTTGTACATATCGCCCAAAGCGGTGCAGTCCTCCATATCCTTCTTGCCGCCTACATATTTGGCGCAACTTTCGTTCTGCGGGTCGTCGTTGAGGTCACCCATCAGGAAGATGCCCTGGTTGGGGTCGTCGCGCAGGAGCGAGTCGATGGTGGCGCGGGCCATCATGGCGGCAGCGTTGCGGCTGGGTCGCGACACCTCCTCGCCACCGCTGCGCGAGGGCCAGTGGTTGATGAGCACACTCACCTTCTCGCCGGCCAGCAGTCCCGTCATGGTCACCTGGTCACGGGTGCGGAAGTCGGGGCGGTCGGGCAGGTATTTCCCTATGTGCTGATAGGTGACGTTGAGCACCTTGAAAAAGCGGGGGTTGTAGAGAAACGCCACATCGATGCCACGGCGGTCGGGGCTTTCGTGGTGCACGATTTGGTAGTGGCGGTCTTTGATTTCGGGCTGACGCACCAGGTCTTGCAGCACGGTGATGTTCTCCACTTCGCTCACGCCGATGATGACGGGGCCGTTGGGCATGGCCGGGGTCACCATCTGGCTGATGGCGTAGGCCAGATTGTGCTGTTTCTTCCAGTATTTGTCATGGTTCCACTGGCGGGCACCGTTGGGTGAAAACTCCTTGTCGTAGATACCATTGTTGTTGATGGTGTCAAACAAGTTCTCCAGGTTGTAGAACATCACCCCGTACATGTTGTAGCGACGTTCCTGTTCGTTCTGAGCCACAGCCGGCAGTATCAGCAGGGCCGCCAGGGCAAGCAAAAGGATTTTTTTCATATTACACCGGTAGTATTAAATAATGTGTGTGCAAAGGTAGTCAATTTTTCGGGACAAAACTATATCACAGACGAATTTCGCTCTATCGGGCCGCTACTCGGCGTAGAGCATGTTGAGGATTTCATTGTAGCGGGTCTCGTTGTTCAATCCAGAGTTTTTGAACTGCATCAACTTGTCCATCACGCGGTCCAGATAGTCAATCGATTCGTTCTTCTCCTTTTTGTCATAAATTTTCCAGTACTTTGTTTTGCTGAGTTTCTTCTCAAAGTTCTTGTAGATTTCACTCTCGGCTTTCTGCGGTGCCCAGTGGGCGGCGGCGAGCACCTTCTTCTGTTCCTCGATGAAGTCACGCAGGTTCTTGGTGTACTCGCCGTAATTTTCCACCAGTTTTTTATTCTTGAGCACCGATTTGGTTTCCATGCCCTCGAAATTGGCGAGCGCTTCATCCACGGCGGCTTTGTTGTAGGGGGCGTAGAGCACGTCCACCACTTCCTCGTCATACACCTGCGCGTCGCGGGTGGCAAACTTCTGCTGACGCTGCTTGGTTTGCTCCTTGATTTCGTTCTGAAGTTGCTTCCTCTGGCTCTTGAGGTCCTTGATTTGGTCCTCGAGCTGCTTGATTTGCTCTTCCACTGATTGGAGTGCCTGCTGCTTTTCCTGGATGGTCTTCTCATGCGCCTCGATGGCGGCTTCGAGGGTTTCCACATCGGGGGTCTGGGTCTGCGCCAGGGCGGGCAGGCCGCACGCCACACAGGCGGCAATGAGCAGCGCGGTCAGGTAATTGTGTCGTTTCATAGCGGTGCGGAGTTATTTGGAGATGTTACAGGATGATTTAATCTGGTTGATGCGGAATTTCACACTTATCTGATACTGGCAGGGAGTGGGCACACCCTTGACGGTGGCCGGTGCGTAGGCGGGCAGGTCCTGGGTGCACAGGCGCAACGCCTCGGCGTTGAGAGTTTCACTCGCGCCCTTCACGACGACGGCATCGGTGACACGGCCCTGCTCGTTGATGGTGCATTCCACTGTCACGTCGCCCTCCTCGCCAGCCTTGAAGGCGGCCTGCGGGTAATGGATGTGGGATCGGCTTCACGCCCGCCCGGAAACAGGGGCAGCGTCACCTCGTCGGTCATCACCGTGTCGCGTTCGGCTGCGGGCGGGGTGTCGCGGATGTCGCGCAGAGTGCCGATAAGTTTGCGATATTCGGCGGCCTCTTCCTCATCCGACAGTTCGATGGCTTTCTCATAGTAGCCTATGGCATCGTTGAAACGCCCCTGACGGATGGCCACGCGTGCCAGCACCTCATAATTGTTCACATCGGTGGGATTCAGTTCACACGCCTGCTGCGCCAGCGCTGCGGCGGCGTCGAGTTGACGGGCATTGTACAGACTGATGGCGCTGTCGGTCAATGCGACGGCATCAGGCTGCTGGGCACTGGCTCCTGCCACGGCAAGCAGGGTCCATGCAAGAAACAAAATGAATCGTCCTTTCATCTTTTTCAGATTTGGATTTAACAGATTACTCTGCAAATATAACGTAATTTTCGCACTTTTCATTCTTTTAGGCGCTAAAAAAAATGAAAGTGCACTTTTTCACAAAAGCGCACCCTCTTCATAACCAAAATTCAAGTATATATGTTATTGTTTTGCTTGATTCCATGGTTTTCGGTTGCAAAGATAGTGCGTTTTTTGCGAAACCGCCAAATATTCAGAAACAAATTTGAATAAAAATTATTTTTTATCTTCGTCGCCCCGTTGCATCGCCATCTGGTAAACCTGCCGGGTGCGGCGGGCGATGTCGGGCCAGTTGTATGGCGTCAGGTCATAGACCACGGGAACGGCGGGCTGATTCAGACGGCTGGCGATGACACCGGCCATGGCGGCCTCGTCGGCAGGCGGGAAATAGCAGCCGTCATCGAGCGGCACCAGCCGGGTGGCGGGCAAATCGCTCACGGCCAGCGGCAGGCCGTAGGACATGGCTTCAAGCATCACCATGGGGAAGCCCTCGGCCAGCGAAGGCAGCACATAGAGGCGTGCATGGCTGTAGAGTTGGCACAAATCCAAGCCCGTGGTGAAACCGGTGAACACCACCTTGCGGGCCACATCGAGGGTCCGCAGCTTATCGAGGTAGGCGGGGTTATGGTCGGCGGCGCCGGCTATCACCACCTGCTTCACCTGCGGCATACCCTGCACGGCGCTCACCAGGTGTTCAAAACCCTTTTCTGGGGTGAGGCGCCCCACAGCCAGCAGGTAGGAGCCGGGCTCTATGCCGTGGCGACTCAGAAAGTCGGTGGCCTCGGTGCGGCCGCAGGGGTTGATGCCGTTGGGGATACTCACGCTTTTAGCCTGGATGCGGGCATCATATTTCTGCATCTGGAAGCGGTTGACGAAAATCACACGGTGGCTGCTCCGCAGCGACACGCGCTCGCACAAGCGCAGCAGGCGCCGCTGCCAGGTGTTCCACTTGGCGTGCTCATAGTTCACGCTATGATAGGTCATCACCACCCGCAAGCCCGCCAGCCGCAGCAGCGGGGCAAACAATCCGGGGCCCATGTTGTGCACGTGCACCACATCGGGCCTGGTGAAGACACAGTGGATGGCCGCCAGCAAGGTGTGCAACAAGGCCTCCACCCCCTTGATGCGGGTGGAAGGCAGGTCCACGTAGGTGATACCGGGAAAGGAGCGTTGCGACTGTTCGGTGAGATAGGGCCTGCGGCGGTACACGGTGATTTCCACATCCTGCATACGCGGGTACAGGTTTTCGCTATGCACCTCCACCCCGCCCTGAATGCCGGGGAAGCCACGCGTGCCTATCACCGCCACCTTCATGCGCATGCCGTGTCGTGGTTTAGTCCCAGCAGATGTCCTTGCCGCGCCACACGCGCCACTTGTTTTTCATTATCCACTTGATGGGCACCCAAGGGCGGCGCACCATGTCGTGGCGCTCGGTGACGATAAAGGCGCAGTTGCGGTGGCAGTTGCGCACCTTCTCCTTGGCTTCGTTGGCAAGGTCGCCGGCCAGAATATTCTCGAGCGAGTCGTCCTTGATGTTGCCTATCTTCCACTGCTCGCCGCTGCCGTTGCAGGGCGACACATTGCCCCAGGGGTCGATAAAGAAGAAATCCGACAGGGCGCCGCAGGGCGGGCGGTAGCCCTCCTCGTCGCCGCGCAGGCGGCGGTGGATGGAGCGGTTGAAATAGGCACGGCCGTAATCCTTGAGTCGGTCCTTGAGATGGCGGCGCTTGCTGGTGAGCAGGGCCTTCACAAAGCGTTCGTGCTCGCGCAGGGCGGCCTCGCTGGTCACCTGGTTGTCTTCCTTGTGGAAATACCAACTGTTGTGCACGGCCGAGTTGCCCAGTTCCACGTCGAGTGCCACGCAGAGTTCGTAGAGCGGCACGAGGTCCATGTAGTTATCGGGTGAAATCACCACCGAGAAGCCGATGTTGCGGCACTTGGTCTTTTTAAGTTCGAGCATCGTGCGCAGAGCATGGTCGAAACCATTGTTGAGACCTCGCTTGGTGTCGTTTATTCGGGGCAGTCCCTCCACGCTCACGCGTATCAGGATATTGGGATACTTGCGGGCAAGTTCCACGATTTTCTCAGTATTATAGCCGTTGGTGCTCAGTTCCAGCAACCGTGATTTCGGATAAAGGATTTCAAAAATGCGGTCGATGTCAGAGCGCAGAGTAGCCTCGCCGCCCGTGATGTTGATGCGTAATCCCGCGGGCAGCTTTTCATAGTAGGCCGGATCTATTTCTTCGTTAGGGTGAGTTGGATACTTCCAGATGTTGCACATATTGCATTGTGCATTGCAACGGAAAGTTGTTATCAAACTCCCCTGTATCACATTTTTCATTTAGATTAAGTACTTAATTACTCTTTATAACCCATAAGGTTATGAAATATTGTGCAAAAGTACTAAAATTTTCTAACTTGGCAAAATTATGCCGCAGGCAGGGCACGGAATCACAAACCGTAGATTCGGGCCAGAGCCTCGTAATGGGCCTGCGGGGAGAATCGGCGGCGCGACTCGGCCGCGATGTCGGCATGCCGCCAGATGCGTTGCCAGGCGCTGTCGATGGCCTGGGCCAGAGCCTGCGGGTCGCGGGCGGGACAGATGACGCCGCTCTCCGACGACAGCAATTCGGGGATGCCGCCCATGTGTGTACCCACCACAGGGGTGCCGGCACACAATGCCTCGATGACGCTCAGCGGATTGTTCTCGTAACACTCCGAGGGCATCACGCACAGGCGCGCGCCGCTCAGCAGACGGCTCACACCGCCGGCGTCGAGTTGACCCAGGAACTCAATGTGCCCGCAATGGCCGTAGCGCAGGCGCAGTTCGTCGTGCAAGGGACCGTCGCCGCCCACCAGCAGGCGGTGCGGCAGTTGCGAGGCGGCTTGCAGCAGCGTGTCCACGCCCTTTTCGGCCGACAAGCGCCCCACATAGCAATAGTAATCGCGGGGCGTCGGGTTATCGTCAAGGGCCTTAAGCTGACCCAGTTTGACGGGATCAATGAAATTACTGAGCACCGTCAGGCGGTCGGCGCTGAACCCTCCTTGCCGCATCTTGGAGGCCATGAACTCACTGGGGCATATCCAGGTATCGGTGCACGACTGCAGCGCAGCGCGGCTCCACTGTCGTGCCTCCAGCCACGCCACGGCGCTGGCCGCCAGCGAATCCTTCATGCAGCGGTGACGCAACACATGCGACTTGCCGCCGGCAAAGCACAGTTCGCAGGGCTCTCCCTGGCGCAAACAAGTATAAGACGGGCACAAGAGTTTATAATCATGCAGGGTCCACACCACGCGCAGGCCATGGTCGTGGGCCAGCCGCGCCACCACGGGCGACAGGTAGCTGTGCACATTGTGCAGATGCACCACATCAGGCTTGAAATCATTGAGCACACGCTCAAAACACGACTTCACATCACCCCACCCCATGGTGCGGCACAGGGCCAGCCATTTGGCCGACAAATCGCCGCCAAAGTCAACCTGACAGGGGAAATCCTCTTGGTAGCGGGCGGGCAGGTTGTCGGGATATCGCATGGCAAACACCTCGGCCTCCACGCCATGCTCACGCAGCAGGGCCTGTGTGTTGAACACCACCACGCAGTCGCCGCCACGTGGGTAATAGAATTTATTGACTAAAAGTACGCGTTTGGGCATGGTTCTGCTACACGCATTAGCCTACAACGGGACTTTATTGTAAAGCACCACCAGCCAAATCACCAGTGCCAGCGGCACCATGATGCGGAAACTGTTGTGGTGGGTCTTGTGATGAAACACGGCCATAGCTATAATAGCACCCAAAGCGCCGCCTCCCAAGGCCAGCGCCAGCATAATCACTTCGGGGACACGCCAGGCTTTATTGCGCGCCGCCCACTTGTCGTAACCATACACAGCCAGCGTCACAAGGCTCATCACGCCTAAAAACGTCAGCAGCGGTAACATAGGACGGAAATCTTCAAAATAAGATATCGGACTCATAATGGCTGCAAAATTAAAAAAAATTAGTCATTCCGTTACAGAACAGTAATATTTTTTCGCACAAATCCATCACCTTTGTAGCCAGACACGAGAAAATTCCCGCCAAAAGTTGCCTCTGATTGGCGAATTGTTGTTACTTTTGCACAATGATGAAACGATTGCTACTATTTGGCTCTGCCCCCCAGGGAGAGATGGCCACCGAGCTGCGGGACTTTGTGGAAGGCCTGCGCCACCTCAAGGTGGACGTGAGCGTGGAGAACCAGTTGGCCGGCGAAATGAACCTCGCCGACGAATGGGCCACCTTCAATCCCGAGCAACTGCCACCCGCCGATATGGCGGTGTCGCTGGGCGGCGACGGCACTTTCCTGCGCACCGCCGCGTGGGGAGCGCCCTGCCACCTGCCCATCCTGGGCATCAACACAGGTCATCTGGGGTATCTCACGGCCGGTCACATCAAAGACTGGCGGGAAATCATCGACGAAGTGCTGCGCGGCGACTATGTGCTGCAGCAGCGCACCATGCTGCAGGCCCACTGCAACGGCATGGAAATCGCCTATCCCTATGCGCTCAACGAGGTGGCCATCATGCACAACGGCGTGATGAGCGTGGTGGCGGTGCGCACCTGGCTCAACGACACACCGCTCACCACCTACAGCGGCGATGGCCTGGTGATGTGCACCCCCACGGGCAGCACGGCCTACAACCTGAGCGTGGGCGGCCCCATCCTGGAGCCCACCACGCAATGCCTGGTGCTCTCGCCAATCAGTCCCCACAGCCTGAGCATGCGGCCGGTGGTGATACCCGACGACACCACCATCACGGTGCAGACCTCTTCACAGGTGGGCACCTACCAACTGTGTCTGGACGGCAAAACAGTGATTTGCCCCAGCGAGAGCCGCGTGGTGATACGCAAAGCCCCCTTCACGGCACAGGTGGTGCAGCGCCGCTCGGCATGCTTCGCCGTGACGCTTCGCAACAAACTGCACTGGGGCACCGAGACCCTGCGCGACCAAATGAAGAACGGCTGACGGCCCCCTTTTAAGATTAGTTAATATCTTAACACGCAATAAAGGCACACGACGTAACGTTTTTTCAATAATATCAACTTCAACAACCCAAGCAAACCAATAAACAAAACATAACATGTCAGTACTCAACTTAATACTCGCCCAGGTACCTGGCGCCGACTCCGTAGGCCGACAAGTGGCCGACACCCTTTCACAAGCCGCACAACCCGTGTTAGACACCATCAACGTAGCAGCCGACTCTGCGTTGCAGGCCGCACAGGCCACCGCCCAAGCCGCTGCTCCGGTGGTGAAGGAACTCTCGGTGTGGGAACTCACCAAATCGGGCGGTCCGCTCATGATTGCGCTGGCGCTGCTCGCCGTGGTGAGCATCTTCATCTTCTTTGAGCGCCTGATGGTTATCAACCGCGCCAACCATGAAGACAAGAATTTCATGGACAACATCAAAGACCTCATCCACCGCGGAGAGGTGGACAAGGCCCGTCAACTGTGCCAGCAGACCAACACGCCGTCGGCTCGCATGATTGAGAAAGGCGTGGCTCGCATTGGACGGCCCATGAACGATGTGCTCGTGGCCATCGAGAACGTGGGCAACATGGAAATCACCAAACTCGAGAAAGGCTTCGCCTGGCTCGCCACCACCGCAGCCGGAGCGCCCATGTTAGGTTTCCTGGGCACCGTCACCGGTATGGTGCAGGCCTTCTTCCAACTGGCCAGCGCCGGTGCCAACAGCAACGTGAGCATCCTGGCCAGCGGCATCTACGAGGCACTGGTCACCACCGTGGGTGGTCTGATAGTAGGCATCCTGGCCCTGTTTGCCTACAACTACCTCACCTCGCGCGTCAACAAGGTGATGAACAAACTGGAGGGCAAGACAATGGAATTCATGGATCTGCTCAACGAGCCAGCCAACAAATAAGCAAAGCATTACACCATGGCATTAAGACGACAACACAGCACCCTGTCGATGTTCAGCATGGCATCGATGACCGATGTCATCTTCCTGCTGCTCATCTTCTTCATGGTGACATCCACCTTTGTATTCCCCTCGGCTCTGGAGGTGAATCTGCCCCAAAGCAGCCAGCAAACGGCCCTGAAACCCACCACCCGTATCTATATCGACAAGGATCAGCGCATGTACGCCACCCAGGGCGACGAGAACCAGGAAGGCGAACTCAAGGCGCTGCCCCAGGATCAGATGGAAGCCTTCCTGCAAGCGCTGCACGCCGCACGCCCTGATGAGTTTGTGGCGGTGTATGCCGACGAGTCGGTGCCTTACGGCAAACTCGTGGAAGTGCTGGACCGCGGCTCCAAAGCCGGCGTGAAAATAGTGCTGGCCACCAAACCCGCCAGTGGATTCATCAACAATGAAGGGGCGCCCGGGTCGCAGCCCAAGCAACCCGCCCCGACTCCCTCCCACACCCTGTAACACCCCGCCACTATGCAAGAGGATAACCGCAACTACCGCTTAGTGGCCCTGCTGCTCACGCTGCTCATTACCGGCGGTGCGCTGTGGCTGCTCATGAGTTGCCGAATGCACTACCACGGCGTCAGCGAGCAGAACCTGCTCACCCAACTCAAGCAGGACAGCATTATCTTTGGCGGTGAATATGTGATGCTGGGCGACACGCCCGACCCCGCCGAAAGCCAAGACGTGGAAGAAAGCACTCCCGATGACATCGTGGAAGAAGTGAAGCCCGACGTAACCCCCGATGTGGAAGGTGACGACCTGGACGACGCCGGGCCCGTGGCGCCCAAGCCACAGCCCAAGGTCACCCAGAAAGAGCCCTCGCCCATGCGGGTGAAAGAACAACCCAAGGAAGAAAAACCTGTCAAGACCGGCGCTCGCCGCGACAACGCCAAACCCACCGAGACCCCCAAGGTGAGCCGCACGCCCGGCAACGCCACCAACGACCGCGTGAAGAATGCCTTTGGACAGGCCCAAGGCACCGGAACCGGCAAGCAAGGCAGCACCAACGGCAACAGCGCCACCGGTGCCGTGAGCGGAAAACCCGGCATCAGCGGCCTTGTGGGCTATACCCTGGAATACTGGGGGCGGCCCCACAGCAAATGGACCGGCAAGGTGCGCGTACAGGTGCACGTGAACACGCGCGGAAAAGTGACGCAGGCTCGCGCCGTGGACGGGTCTGGCGAAGCCTGGGCCCACCCCGAGGTGCGCCGCAGTTGCGAGCAGGAAAGTCTCAAGAGCGCTTTCTCGGTGCCTAAAAACACCACCACCGAGGGCATAGGCTACATCACCTGGCGTTTTGTGTAATCTGAACAACCCTTCAGCCACACAACAAAAGTTTATCAAACAAACAAGAAACAAACCATCACATTATTGGTCACCGACAAAGGAGGCGGCACGTTGCACATGACGGTCCGCCTCTCTCGTTCAGGCGTTTGAGGTCAGGAAACGGGGAGTTGGACGATGTCGCGCAGCAGGGCCAGAGCGTGGCTCACGGTGGGCACCTGGCTGATGAGGATGCTGTCGCGGCCGTTCTTCTGACGGAAGCGGCACCGGGCGGGGTTCTGCTTGGCAAAGGTGAGGATGCGCCCGAAAGCCTGCGACTGGTAATAGGCCACGTTCTGCTTACCCACGAAGTACATGTAGAGCTGCCCTTGCTTGAGCACGAGTTTTTCAATGCCCAGGTGGCAGGCGGTGCGGCGCAGGGGCACGATGCGGATGAGTTCGGCGGCCTCGGGCGGAATGGGGCCGAAGCGGTCTCGCAGGCGGGCCTCAAAGTCGGTCACCTGCATATCGGTGGCCATGTTGTCGAGTTCACGGTACAGCATGATGCGCTCGCTCTCCTGGGGCACATAGGTGGCAGGGAAGAGCAGTTCCAGGTCGGTGTCAATCTGACAGTCGGCCACATAGCCCGCCTCGTCGCCGGAAGCGGCCAGTTGCTCGGCCTGTTGTTCGGCAAAGAGTCCGGCAAACTCCTCGGTCTTGAGTTCAAGCACTGCTTCACGCAGCACCTTTTGGTAGGTTTCATAGCCCAGGTCGGCGATGAAGCCGCTCTGCTCGGCACCCAGCAAGTTGCCGGCGCCGCGTATGTCAAGATCCTGCATGGCGATGTGGATGCCGCTGCCCAGGTCGCTGAAACTCTCGATGGCCTGCAAACGGCGGTGGGCATCGGTGGTGAGCGGACGGTTGGGCGGCACCAGCAGGTAACAGAAGGCCTTGCGGCTGCTGCGGCCCACGCGTCCGCGCAACTGGTGCAGGTCGCTCAGACCGTAGTTCTGCGCGTTATTGATGATGATGGTGTTCACATTGGGCATATCGATGCCGCTCTCGATGATGGTGGTGCACAGCAGCACGTCATACTCGTGGTTGGCAAAGTCGATTATCACCTGCTCGAGTTTTTCGGGGGGCATCTGTCCGTGTCCCACCACCAGACGCACACCCGGCACCACACGGCGTATCATGTTCTCGATGGCGGGCAATTGCTCGATGCGGTTGTTAACCACAAAGGCCTGCCCGTCGCGGGAGAGTTCGAAGTTAAGGGCTTCGGCCAGGGTGTCGTCGTCAAGGGTGCCCAGCGTGGTGAGGATGGGATAGCGGTTGGGCGGCGGGGTGGTGATGGCGCTCAGGTCGCGGGCTCCCATCAGCGAGAACTGCAGGGTGCGCGGTATGGGGGTGGCGCTCATGGTCAGCGTATCCACGTTCACCTTAAGCGTTTTGAGTTTATCCTTCACGGCAACGCCGAATTTCTGTTCCTCGTCAATCACCAGCAGGCCCAGGTCATGGAAGCGCACCGACTTGCCGATGAGTTTGTGGGTGCCGATGATGATGTCGATTTTGCCGTCGGCCAGGTCGGCCAACAGTTGCTTCACCTCCTTGGGCTTGCGGGCGCGGCTCAGGTAATCCACGCGCACAGGGAAATCCTGGAGCCGCTCGCTGAAGGTGCGGTAGTGCTGGAAGGCCAGCACCGTGGTGGGCACCAGCACGGCGGTCTGTTTACCGTCGACGGCGGCCTTGAAGGCGGCGCGGATGGCCACCTCGGTCTTGCCGAAACCCACGTCACCGCAAATCAGGCGGTCCATGGGTTTGTTGCTCTCCATGTCGGCTTTCACGGCCTGCGTGGCCTTGAGTTGGTCGGGGGTGTCCTCATAGATGAACGAAGCCTCCAGTTCCTGCTGCAGATAGCCGTCGGGGCTGAAGGCGAAGCCCTGCTCGCGGCGGCGCTGCGCATACAGTTTGATGAGGTCGCGGGCGATGTCCTTGAGGCGGCTCTTGGTGCGGGCCTTGAGCTTGTGCCACGCGCCGCTGCCCAGGGTGCTCAGGCGGGGTGCCTCGCCCTCACGGCCGCGGTACTTGCTGAGTTTGTGCAGCGAGTGTATCGACACATAGATTTCGCCCGACTTATACACGAGCTTTATCATCTCCTGCGGAGTGCCGTTCACCGCGGTGTGGAGCAATCCGCCGAACTTGCCGATGCCGTGGTCCTCGTGCACGATGTAGTCGCCCAGTTCTATTTGGTTGAGTTCCTTCAGGCTCAACGCCAGTTTGCCCGAACGGGCGCGCTCGCTCTTGAGGGTGTAGCGGTGGAAACGGTCAAAAATCTGGTGGTCGGTGAAGACGCAGAGCTTCAGGTCATCGTCCACAAAGCCCTCGTGCAGGGTGCTCGACACGGCCTCGAAGGCGATGTCGTCGCCCCGGTCGGCAAAGATGACGCGCAGGCGTTCAATCTGCTTGGGACTGTCGCTGAGTATGCACAGGCGGTAGCCCTGGCTGAGTAAGCGGGAGAACGACTGGGCGATGAGCTGGAAATTCTTGTGGTAAATACCCTGGGGCTGGCAGTGCAGGCGCAGGCGGGCTTCGGGCCGGCCGGCACTCTCGCCGTTGGTCCACGCGATGCGGGGCATGGCGCCGAGGGCCTGGTCAAAGAGGTCGGGGTCCACCACGTTGCTCATGGCATCGGCGTCGCCCTCGCCCGCCACCACGGCGCTCCGGCTCATGGTCTGGCCGGCGATTTCGCGCACACGGGCGCACAGCCAATGCTCGTCGTGGCACAGCACCAGGGTGTCGCTGCCCACATAATCCAGCAACGAGGTGTTGCCGCCGCCCTGCCGGCTGGTCTCGCCCAGCACGCTCACCTGCTCCAGGCGGTCCTTGCTGAGTTGCGTCTCCACATCAAAGATGCGCACGCTGTCGATGTCATCGCCAAAGAAGTCGATGCGGTAAGGCAGTTCGTTACTGAAACTGAACACGTCGAGGATGGAGCCACGCACCGAGAACTGCCCCGGCTCGTACACGTAGTCCACCTGCCGGAAGTGCATTTCACGCAGGCGTTGCGCCACCTGCGAGAGGTCGGCCTGGCCGCCGGCCCGCAGCGTGAGGGTGGATTGCTCCACGCGCTCGCGCGGCGCCACCTGCTCGGCCAGCGCCTCGGGATAGGTGACCACCCACCGCAGTTGCCGGCTCGAAAGCCACTGGTTGAGCACCTCGGTGCGCAGGATTTGGCTGGGCGGGTCCAATTGGCCGTACTTGATGTCGCGCTTGTAGGCCGAGGGGAAAAAGAGTGCCTGCTGCTCACCGCACAACTGCACCAGGTCGCTGTAGAGGTATCCGGCCTGGTCCATGTCGTTGGCCACCACCAGGCAGGGCGCGGCGCGGTGCGGCAGGTGGGCCAGCAGCATGGCCACGGCCGAGCCCGCCACACCGTCGATGACGGCTTCGCCGCCCCGGCGCGCGGTGTCCACCACGCGGTCGAGGGCGGCAACACGGGCTTTACCGGCAAATATTTCCTCCAGCTCGCTGAGTTGCATGGGTCAGGGCTTGAGCAACCGCTTGTATTCGCCGGGCTTGGCGAACATTTCGCTGGCGCGGGCCAGACATTCGTCGGTGACGGCGCCGTTTTGGTATTGGCCCCGCTGGTAGTAATAACGGTCCATGATTTCAGATGAAAGCAAGCGGCTGATTTCAGCGCGGTTCAGGTCCATGTCGCGGTCGGTGTCGTGACGCAGCATCTCCGCCAGCCGGTCAAACTGTGCGCTCACCGAGTCGGTGAGGTAACCCTCCTTCTTCACATTCTCGCGGAAGAGTTTCAGCGCCTCCTGGTTGGTCTCGTCGGCCTTGTAGTGGCCGTCTTTCACAAATTGCTTGAATTCGTCGAAAAGTTCGTCGGTCACTTGGAAATGGTCGGGGTCGAGGCAGGTGGGATGCGTGGCGGCCCACTGGGTGGCGAAGTCGAAAATGCTCTGGTCGCGCACCAGGGCGTAAAGCACCTGGGTGGCAGCGGCGGGCAACACCTCCAGGTCGGGCGTGATGCCCTTGCCCTCGGGCATGAAGCGGCCCGACGCCGTGCGGTAGGTGCGGGCTACACTGTCGGCACGGGTCTTGGACAAGGAGCCTTCATTGTCGCGCTGGCTGTAGTCTATCTCCTGAATGGGGCGGCCGCTGGGCAGGTAATACTTGGCGGTGGTCACCTTGAGCAGGCCGTCATAAGGCAGCGGGCGGGTGCTCTGCACCAGTCCCTTGCCGAAGGAGCGCGCTCCGATGATTACGGCGCGGTCCATATCCTGCAGAGCGCCGGCGGTGATTTCACTGGCCGAGGCCGAACCGCCGTCGATGAGCACGGCCAGGGGGATGCGTGTGTCCACGGGGTTATCGGTGGTCTTATAGATGCGCTCGCTGGACTGGGCGCGGCCGCGCGTGGCCAGCACCAGGCTGCCCTTGGGCACGAAACAGCCCACTATCTGCACGGCGCCTTCCACCACACCGCCGCCGTTGCCGCGCAGGTCGAGCACAATGTGCTTCACACGCGGGTCTTTCTTAAGCGCCACCAGTGCCTCGCGCACGCGGGCCGCAGAATGCTCGTTGAAGGTGGTGAGCACGATATAGCCTATGTCGCCGTGCGTCACGCCGTAGTAAGGCACGGGGTTCATGTCGATGGTCTCACGCATGATGTCGAAGGTGAGGATGCTGTCGGCCGCATAGGGGCGCTGCATCACCAGGTGCACCGAGGTGTGGGGCTGGCCCTTCAGGCGCTTGCTCACGTTCTCGCTCGACCAGCCGGCCGTGCTGTCACCGTCTATCATGATGAACTTGTCGCCGGCACGCAGGCCGGCACGCGCCGCCGGGCTGCCCTCGGAGGGGCTGCTGATGTACACCCCGTGGTGCAACGAATCTTTCCGCTCGATGATGTAACTGCCTATGCCGCCATACTGCCCGGTGCTCACCACCATGAAGTCTTCGGCCTCCTTGGCGGGAATGTATTCCGTGTAGGGGTCGAGCTCGCCCAGCATAGCCTGCAGGGCTGTTTCAATGGCGTGTTCGGGAGCAAGCGAATCCACGTAGTAGGTGTTGAGTTCCTTATAAAGGCTGTTAAACACATCGAGGTTGCGCACGATGGCGGCGTCATCGGCCTGCGGTGTCGCCAGGGCCGACACCACACACAGCACCGAAAAAGCCAACGCCGACAGGAGCAGAGTGATTTTTCTCATCATTTTATATTCATGGGTGATTTTGATTGGCGAAATTACTACTTATTAACGGATTTAGCGGTGCAAAGACGCTAAAAAAACGTTAGAATTGATTTTTTTTCTTTTTTTTTCATGCAAAATATTGCACAGTTAAAATATTGGCAGTACATTTGCACCGCTTTTCCCGCAAGGGGAACGCCATCCATGCTTGCTTAGCTCAGTTGGTTAGAGCACATGACTGTTAATCATGGGGTCCTAGGTTCAAGTCCTAGAGCAAGCGCACCTTTCATGCTTCAATAGCTCAGTTGGTTAGAGCACCTGACTGTTAATCAGGGGGTCGTTGGTTCAAGTCCATCTTGAAGCGCCACACAAAAGTCCTGCACCGCAATGCAGGACTTTTTGTTTTCCCCGGGGCGGGCGGGACGTAAAAAATCCCGCGCCGTGGGGTGCGGGATTTTGTGGGTGGATGCGGGATTATCAGCCGTTGTGTTTCTTCATCACCTTGATGAGGTCAATCACCTTGTGGCTGTAGCCGATTTCGTTGTCATACCAGCTGATGACCTTCACGAACTTGTCGGTGAGGTACACACCGGCGTTGGCATCAAAGATGCTGGTGAGGGGGCAACCCAGGAAGTCGCTCGACACCACGGCGTCCTCGGTGTAGCCCAGGATGCCCTTCAACTCGCCTTCGCTGGCTTTCTTCATAGCGGCGCAGATTTGTTCCTTGGTGGCGGGGTTCTTCAGGTTGACGGTGAGGTCAACAACCGACACATCGAGGGTGGGCACGCGCATCGAGATACCGGTGAGCTTGCCGTTGAGTTCGGGAATCACCTTGCCCACAGCCTTGGCGGCACCCGTCGACGACGGGATGATGTTGCCGCTGGCAGCGCGTCCGCCGCGCCAGTCCTTAGCCGAAGGACCGTCCACAGTGCGCTGGGTGGCGGTGGCGGAGTGTACGGTGGTCATCAGGCCCGTCTCGATGCCGAAGGAGTCGTTGAGCACCTTGGCGATGGGGGCCAGGCAGTTGGTGGTGCAGCTGGCATTGGACACGATGGTCTGGCCGGCATACTTGTCGGTGTTGACACCGCACACAAACATATCAGCCTGACGGCCGTCGTCACCCTTCTTGCTGGGAGCGCTCAGCACCACATACTTGGCACCGGCCTTGAGGTGTTTCTCGGCACGGTCCATGGTCAGATAGAAACCCGTTGACTCCACGATGTACTCAGCACCGATTTCGCCCCACTTGATGTCTTCGGCATCCTTCTCGGCAAAGATGCGGATGTGGTTGCCGTTCACAATCAGTTCGCGCTTCTCCAGGTCGTAGTCCACAGTGCCGTTGAAACGGCCGTGCATGGTGTCATACTTGAGCATGTAAGCCATGTAGTCCACGTCGAGCAGGTCGTTGATACCCACCACTACCACGTCATTCACATTCTCGGGCTCGAGAGTTGAGCGGAACACAAAGCGGCCGATACGACCGAAACCGTTAATACCGATCTTAATTTTCTCCATAATAATTATTATATTTTCTTGGTTAAATAAAGTGGATTTATCAAAATTTAGTTATCTTTGCAGCGCAGGCGGGTGCCAGCGGGCACAAACCCCTATCGGCTGCAAAGGTAACTATATTTTTTTTCTTTGCCATTGCCGAAAAACATATTTTTGGCGGAAACAAGCCCCAATTAACAATGTTTTAGGTTTGCCAAACGTCCGGCTCGGTGCTTTCTGAAGTAAACAATTGATTATCATTCTATTAAATAACAAACTTTAAAACAATCACTATTATGGGTTTCGTAAAAGAATTCAAAGAATTTGCCATGAAAGGCAACGTAATGGACATGGCTGTCGGCGTAATCATCGGCGGCGCTTTCGGTAAAATCGTGACCTCGCTGGTAGACGACGTGATCATGCCCCTGATAAGCACCTTGACCGGTGGCATCGATTTCACCAATCTCTTTGTCAACCTGGGTGACGGCAACTTCCAGACGCTGGCCGCCGCCAAAGAAGCCGGCGCTGCTGTGTTTGCCTACGGCAGTTTCATCCAGAACGTCATCGACTTCCTTATCATCGCCCTGTGTATCTTCCTGATGATTAAGGCCATGAACAAGGTGATGAAGAAGAAAGAAGAAGAGCCCGCACCCGCCGAGCCCAGCGCCGAGGAGAAACTGCTCACCGAAATCCGCGACGCCATCAAGGAAAAGAAGTAAGCCGCAGCCGACGGGATTCCTGCTTATTCCCGCCACGCATACATCATCCGCTTCCGCAGGTCACAAAACCGTGGAAGCGGTTTTTTTTCATTTTTCTGAAAAAAAAACCGCAAAAAAATTTGCGGGAACGGAAAAGAGCACTAATTTTGTAACCGTTTTAAAATTGTATTCATTATAATTTTGTAATCATGACAATGGAGCAGGCACGCCAGCACTTAATGGCTCACGGCATACGGCCGTCGGTGCAGCGGGTGGTTATCATGGACTACCTGATGAAGCACCACACCCACCCCACCGCCGACACCATTTTCACCGACCTGCAGCCGCAGTTGCCCACGCTGTCGCGCACCACGGTGTACAACACCCTGCAACTGCTGGAGTCGTGCCATGCCGTGCAGGCGCTCACCATCGACAGCCACACGGTTCACTACGATGGCGTGCAGGAGCCGCACGGCCACTTCATGTGCCGGCACTGCGGCCGCATCGAGGACATCACCCTCGACGGCTCGCCGCTGCACCATGTGGCGCTACCGGCAGGCTACACGGCCGAGCATGTGCAGCTCAACTGCACGGGAGTGTGCACCGCCTGCCAAACCAAACGCTAAAACAGAAACCATAACTTTAATTATTAACAATTTAAACAATGTGAATTATGAAAAAATGGAGATGCAAAGTGTGTGGATATGAGCACGAAGGCGAGAATCCACCCGAAGAATGCCCGCTGTGCGGCGTAGGTCCCGAAGACTTTGAGGAAGTGACCGAGTGAGCCACCCGGAAGCCGGAACAACAAGAAAATTTCATTACAAACACCAAACTTTAAATTTACTACTATTATGGCAAAAAAATGGATATGCACCGTTTGCGGTTATGTGCACGAAGGTCCCGAACCTCCCGAGAAGTGCCCGCAATGCAAACAACCCGCCGAGAAGTTCAAGGCAGTGGAAGAAGACGATAGCCTGCAATTTGTGGCCGAGCATCAACTGGGTGTGGCCAAGGGCGTTGACCCCGAGATTCTGGAGGGGTTGCGCGCCCACTTCACCGGAGAATGCTCCGAGGTGGGTATGTATCTGGCCATGTCGCGCCAGGCCGACCGCGAGGGTTACCCCGAAGTGGCCGACGCCTTCAAGCGCTACGCCTGGGAAGAGGCCGAGCACGCCGCCAAGTTTGCCGAGCTGCTGGGCGAAGTGGTGTGGGACACCAAGACCAATCTGGAGAAACGCATGATGGCCGAAGCCGGCGCCTGCGAGGACAAGACCCGCATCGCCAAACTGGCCAAGCAGCAGAACCTCGACGCCATTCACGACACCGTGCATGAGATGGCACGCGACGAGGCCCGCCACGGCCAGGGCTTCGAGGGCCTGTACAAGCGCTTCTTCAAGAAGTAAGCGGCCACCACATAGCATTACGACGAATAAAAACATTCAGCCTGGCTCCCAATCGAAAGCCAGGCTGAAGTTTTATCATCGATTACACGCCGAGTCGCTTACTCTATCACACGGCAGGCGCCCATGTAGCGACGGCTGTAGTAACTCTCGGTGATTTTGCTCTCGGTCACTCCGCGGCGGGCGGCATGGATGAAGTGGAACGTGTCGTCATCATTCACACGGGTGACGATGCCCACATGACCCACGCGGCTGTTGATGGCGCGGCCGTTGAAGAACACCAGGTCACCGGGCTTGAGCTCGCTGCGGCTCACACGGCGTCCGTCGTTCACCTGTCCGCGCGACGAGCGGTCGAGCTTGATGCCGAAGTGGCTGAACACATAACTGGTGAAGCCCGAACAGTCAAAGGCACGGGGCGACATGGCGCCATGGCGATAAGGAGTGCCCCGGAAAGAATAAGCGTAACTCAGCAACTCATCCACCACCGAGTGATTGTCTCCGCCAAAGATGGCGCTTTTCTGCATTTGCTCGATCACGGTGCCGCTTTGGCGCGCCGACTGCAGGCGCTGGCCTTGTGCGGTAAAACTGAAATCAGATAGAATTATAAATAATGTGGTTGATAAAAATAAAGCTTTAAAATGTGAACTCATGTAAGTTGTTTTGGTTTGTATGGCGCAAAGTTAACGCCACTCGGCCGATGGGGCAAGCCACGAAAACACTTGTAAACATTTACAAAACCAAATTATTCCGGGCCGGCGGGGCACGGCGGCGCCACGCCGCAGGCGCTTGACGCACTGTTTCATTTATTAAATTTTGGAAATAAAAAAGTGAAAAAGTAACACTTTTTCACTTTTTATGGGAAAAAGAAACGCCCCCGGAGGGCTGTTTCACGTCACTTCACCGTGCGCGGCATCGTGGACGGACGCAGGGAGTCGAGTTCGATTCTGCGCACCAGATAGCGGCTCTCGCCCCTCCACGGCAGCGAGGCCTTGTACTCATCGTAATACACCGTCACCCGCCGGCCGTCGCCCTGCCACTTCACGGCCTCGGTGGCCAGGCTGTCGTTGTCGATGGTGAAGTTGAAATCGCTGTGGTAGGCTATGACGGTGTCCTGCACATACCCTTCGGTCACCATCTGCGCCTCAAAGGTCTTGAAAATAGCGCCCTTGTTCTCCACCTTCATAATCCAACCCTTTTCCACACTTTGGCTGCTGGGCACGAAGAAACGCTGGCGGCACCACAAGCACAGGAAAAGCACCAGCGCGGCGATGAGCAGAATCAGCACCCAGCGCACCGTGTTGTGCCGGCGCTCGATGGTGCTTTCCTTGATTTCGCGCGCTTCGCGTTCCTCGGGGGTTTCCACATGCGGTTGGTCGGCCTGCGCGGTCTCATGCGGGTCGGTGAAATAATCTTTAAAATTGTCGTCCATAAGTGAGAGAAGTAGGTGTATGGTTTTGCTAATATGTTATTTTTAATGTGTCATGTTTCTTCCGGCCCGTCACAATTCCACCGAATCGCCGGTGGTATGCACCACCGTCTTACCGGTGCGGATGCGACGCCGGTCACGCGCTATCATCACAAAGGTGAAGATGCCCAGCACAATGAGCAGCAACGTCTGCACACCCCACACGAGCATAGCGAAGGCCGACGCCTGCGGGTCGAAATGACTGGGCGAGAAAGAGCCCACGCCATACAAGGCGAGGCCGAAGATGATGCCGATGTGCCACGAACCCAGGCCGCCGTTGGTGGGGATGCCCATGCCGATGCTGCTGAGCACAAACATCACCAGCACAGCCTCCAGACTGAGCGCACTGGTGAAGGAGAACGCCTTGCAGGCGATGTAAAGTTGCAGGAAATAGCAGGTCCAGATAGCCACGGTGTAAAGCAGAAACCACCATTTTCCCTGCATGCGCGTGATGGCGGCGAAGCCTTCCCACAGGTTGCGCACCATGGTTTTCACCTTCATCACCACGGGATTTTGCGTCTTGCTGGTGAAAAGCCACACCAGAGCCGCCACGCAAAGCACGGCCGCCAGCCACAGCTTCCACGAGGTGACCATCGCCACAACGCCCGCCTTCACCTGCGGATAGGTGTCGAGAAACCGCAAGATGGCTCCGCTGGCCAGCAGAAAAGTGAACAACGTGAGCGCCAGCACGGTGACGGTGTCGGTGAGGCGGTCGGCCACCATCGAGCCGGTGACACGCGTAAACGACGCCTTCTGCCTGCCGGCGATATAGCCGCAGCGCCACACCTCGCCCAGACGCGGGAAGATGAGGTTGACCGCATAGGTGCCGAAGATGCTCAGCACCACCACTCCCAGCGGGGGGTGCACATCGATGGCCCGCAACTGCAGGCGCCACCGCAGCGCGCGGAACACATGGCTCATCACGCTCACCACAATCACCGGCACAAACCACCAGTAATTCACATCGGTGGAAAGCGACCGACGCATCTGCTCCATATCCACGTTCTTGTATAAAAAATAAAACAAGCCCACGCCCAATAGGAGGGGAATGCCGTATTTCACCAGGTAAGAACCAATTTTTTTCACTTTTTTGGGTGTTGAAAAAGTTAAAAAAGCGCCGTTTTGGGGGCGGCAAAGTTAAAAAGGAATATGAAAGTTTTTATTTTCGTGTTTCAATCGCTAACTTTGCAATGGCAAAGGTAATCATAATTACAAAAAAGATGCAGAAAGTTAGGGCAAAAAAGTCACTTGGCCAACATTTTTTGACCGATTTGACCATCGCCGACCGCATAGCGGCCACGCTCGACGCCTACCGCGGCACACCCGTGCTGGAGGTGGGGCCGGGCATGGGCGTGCTCACCCAGTTTCTACTCGACCGCGGACACGACCTGCGCGTGGTGGAACTCGATGCCGAGGCCGTGGATTACCTCACCACCCGCTTCCCCGATTTGCACGGACGCATCATCGCCGAAGACTTCCTTAGGCTGGACCTGCGCCGGCTGTTCGGCGACAGCAGGTTCTGCGTGATAGGAAACTATCCTTACAACATCTCGTCGCAAATCTTCTTCAGGGTACTCGACCACCGCGACCAAGTGGTGTGCTGCAGCGGCATGCTGCAGCGCGAGGTGGCGCAGCGCATCACCAGCGCCCCGGGCAGCAAGGTGTACGGCATCCTGTCGGTACTGCTGCAGGCATGGTACGACACGGAGTATCTCTTCACCGTCGATGAGCACGTGTTCTCACCGCCCCCCAAGGTAAAAAGCGGCGTCATCAGGCTCACACGCAACCAAGTGGACGACCTGGGCTGCGACGAGCGCCTGATGAAAACCGTGGTAAAAACCTCCTTTGGCATGCGGCGCAAGATGCTGCGCAGTTCGCTGCGGGGACTGTTTGGCAACAACGAGGGGATGCTGGCGCGCGACATCTTCCGACAACGGCCCGAGCAACTGTCGGTACAGGACTTCGTAGAATTAACCAACCGGGCGCAGGAAGCCCGTGAACAATTGCCCGTGAACGATGAAAGAATTTAACGAAACAGACATCATACAACTCGATGAGTTGATAGGCCGCAAGGACGAGGACGGCGTGAAGGAGTTTATCAACGACCTTCACCCTGCCGACATCGCCGAACTGGTGAGCGATCTCGACACCGAGGAAGCCCTGTTCCTGATTCTGCTGCTCGACGATGAAACCGCCGCCGATGTGCTGGTGGAACTTGACGAGGACCAACGGCACGACCTGCTGGAGCTCATGCCCCACGAAGAACTGGCCAAGCAACTGGAGCAGATGGACGCCAATGACGCCGTGGACGTGATTCAGGAACTCGACGAGGACGAGCGGCAGGACATTATCAACCAAATCGAAGACGTGGAACAGGCCGGCGACATCGTTGACCTGATGCAGTATGGCGAGGACACCGCCGGCGGATACATGTCCACCGAGATGATTGTGGTGAACGAGAACATGTCGATGCCCGACTGCATCAAGGCGATGCGCGAACAGGCCGAGGATATGGACGAAATCTACAACATCTATGTAGTGGACGACGACAACCGCCTGAAAGGCATCTTCCCACTCAAGACCACCATCACCAATCCCTCGGCTAGTAAAATCAAGCACGTGATGGAGCCCGATCCCATCTCGGTGCGCACCGAGACCAACATTGAGGACGTGGCGCTCGACTTCGAGAAATACGACCTGGTGGCAATGCCAGTGGTGGACAGCATCGGCCGCCTGGTGGGACGCATCACGGTGGACGACATCATGGACCAAGTGCGCGAACACAGTGAACGCGACTACCAGTTGGCCAGCGGTATCTCGGCCGACGTAGAGACCGACGACAGCGTGTGGACCCAGGTAAAAGCCCGCCTGCCCTGGCTATTGATAGGCCTGGTGGGGGGCATCCTCAACGCCTTGATTCTGAACGGCGACAGCGACACCGAAACTTCCATCCTGCAGATTCTGCCCGGCATGGCGCTCTTCATCCCGCTCATCGGCGGCACCGGCGGCAACGTGGGCACGCAATCGAGCGCTATCGTGGTGCAGGGCCTGGCCAACGGCAGTCTGGATCTGAAACACGCCGTGCGGCATCTGTTCAAGGAACTGGGCACCGCACTGCTCAACGCCGTGGTGATTTCGGCATTGCTGCTGCTCTATTGCTACATCTTCCCCGCCGACGACAACGCCGCCAAGGCGCAGGTAACGGCCTGGGCGGTAACGATCTCGCTCTTCTGCGTGGTGCTATTCGCCAGCCTTTTCGGATCAGTGGTGCCCCTGGTGCTGGAACGGCTCAGAATCGATCCCGCCATCGCCACCGGACCCTTCGTGACGGTGACCAACGACATCGTGGGCATGATTATCTATATGACGGTGAGTTCCTGGCTCATCCAGTCGTTCATGCCCATGGCCTGACACATATCACCGCCTCACGGTGGGGCGGGGCACTGCAGAAATCAAACTGAGAAACGATAAACGAAACAAACAATTAACCCGATATAACACACAATGAGCAAAGTTATTATCATAGGATGCGGTGGCGTGGGCACCGTGTGCGCCGTGAAGTGCGCCCAAAACCCCGATGTGTTTAACGAAGTGGTCATCGCCTCACGCACACTCGCCAAGTGCGAGCAACTGGTGAAGAGAATCGGACGCCCCAACTTCACCGCCGACCAAGTGGACGCCGACGATGTGGACCAACTCACGGCATTGCTGCAACGGCACCGCCCCGACCTGGTGATTAACCTGGCACTCCCCTATCAGGACCTCACCATCATGGAGGCCTGCCTGAAATGCGGTGTGAACTATCTGGACACGGCCAACTATGAGCCGCGCGACGAGGCGCACTTTGAGTACAGCTGGCAGTGGGCCTACCGCGACCGCTTTGAGAAAGCCGGACTCACCGCTATCCTGGGATGCGGTTTCGACCCGGGCGTGAGCGGCATCTACACCGCACGCGCCGCCAAGCATCACTTCAGCGAGATGCACACCCTCGACATCGTGGACTGCAACGCCGGCAACCACGGCAAGGCTTTCGCCACCAACTTCAACCCCGAAATCAACATACGCGAAATCACGCAGAAGGGCCGTTACTACCAGGACGGCAAATGGGTGCAGACCGGTGCGCTCGAAATCCACAAAACGCTCAACTATCCCGAGATAGGGCCGCGCGAAAGCTACCTGATGTACCACGAAGAACTGGAGTCGTTGGTCATCAATTACCCCACCCTGCGCCGCGCACGCTTCTGGATGACCTTCGGCCAGGAATACCTCACCCATCTGCGCGTGATTCAGGACATCGGCATGGCACGCATCGACCCCGTGATGTACAACGGACAGGAAATCGTGCCGCTGCAGTTCCTCAAAGCCGTGCTGCCCAACCCGCAGGACCTGGGAGAGAACTACACCGGACAGACCTCAATAGGCTGCCGCATCAGCGGGCTCGGCAAAGACGGCAAACCGCTCACCTACTATATCTACAACAACTGCGACCACCACGAGGCCTATGAAGAGACCGGCATGCAGGCCGTGAGTTACACCACCGGCGTGCCCGCCATGACGGGCGCCATGATGTTCCTGCGCGGACTGTGGGTGAAGCCCGGTGTGCACAACGTGGAGGAATTCGACCCCGACCCGTTCCTCGACGAGGTGGCGCGACAAGGCCTGCCCTGGCACGAACAATTCAACATCGACCTGGAAGTATAGCCACCGCCGCAAAGCAAACGCCTGAGATATCATCACGTCAACAGGATGAGGATTTTGTTTCTGCCTAACTGGACCGTGCATCATCTTGACAAAGACGATGCCGCCCTGCAGGCTCCCGACAAAACAGTAAACGGGGAGCCCTACTGGTTTTTCCGCTATTTCCCCGCCGATACCCAGGTGGATGTTATCGACCGCGGCAGCAACAACTGGTTTCGCAAAATAGAAACGCGACTAAAGTTCTACATCCGACAACCTTACAAGGCTTTCAGAGAGCGCCGCCGCTATGACATCGTGATTTCACACGGTGCGCAGAGCGGTCTGGTGTATGAACTGCTGGCCTCTCTGGGGCGTGGTAACACTCCGCCGCACCTGATGTTCGACATCGGCGGGTTGAATGGGGCACGCATCAACCACACAGAAACGCCACTCATCCGCTTCGCCCTGCGCAAGTCGCCTCACATCATCGTGCACGCCTCGCGGCAATTGGAATTCTACCGAAGGTACTATCCTGATTTGGCCCGCAAGGCGCGGTTCATCCCCTTCGGAGCCGATTACCACTACTTCACCCCGCTCACTGATATCGCCGCCGAGCGTCAAATCATCACCTTTGGCCGCGGCAAGCGTGATTTCGCCACTCTGTGCGACGCCTTTGCCGCCATGCCCGACAAAAGGGGCTACCGTCTCATGGTGGTGGGAGACACATCCCTGATGAACCGCTACACCCATGTGCCTGAAATCGAGTTCATGCCCGGTGTGCCGGTGTCACAACTGATGCAGATGATAGCCAGCAGCGCTTTCGTGGCCATTCCGTTACCCGAATACCTCTATTCCTACGGACAGATGAGTTTTCTGCAGTCGATGTCGATGGCCAAACCGCTCATCGTCACCGAAACCACCAGCAGTGTGGACTACATTTCCCAGGCCCCGGGCGTGAAACGTGTGCGCACCGGTGATGTGGACGACATGACCCAGGCACTGCAGGAGATGATGGGATGCTCTCCAACACAACTGTCGGCCATGGGAACCGCCAACCGCCAATACGTTGTAGAGCATTTTAATGAACGTGACATGGCACGCGGCATATACGATTATGTGCAGGAAATCGTGGAGGGCGGCACCGATTAAACGCCAAAACGATATCCCTGTCTAAAAAACAAAAACTCAAATATATATGAAACACCTTTCCTACATCCCAGTTATCCTATGTGTGCTATGCTACAGCACCTTGGCGCACGCGCGCACGCACGAGGTGAAGGTGAGTTCCATCTCCGGCTCCCTCTACACTCAGATTTACAACATAGGCAAGCAAATGAAACCCACCGACACACTGGTTCTCAACTTTGATAAGAAACGCACCTTTGTGCTTGACGGCGGGTTGGACCTATATTGCAACGTCATCATGAAAGGCGCCGATGCCAAAAAGACCATTGTGGAAATTCAGAACGAAAAGGGAAAGATGCGCGACGACAGTTTCTTTGGTTTCAAAGGCACCAAGCAGACACCCATCTCGGTGGATGTGCACAACATCACCGTGCGTCTGGCCAACCACAACGACATTTGGTGGAAAGGCATCAAACAAGCCGATCAGTTCCGGAGATACCTCTTCAAATTCTACCACGCCAAGAGTGTTAAATTCAACAACGTGCACACCCTGCTCAGCAATGCCGTCATCACTAACCTCGACATGCGCTCGTGCTGCAACATCACCGTGACCGGATGCACCTTTCAGAACTACAACAACAACGCTGCGGGCGGGTGCCTGTGGCTGCGCGGAGCCACCCACGATGTCAACATCACCGGCAACAAGTTCTATAAGTACGGCAACGATGAGGTGCTGGCCATTTTCGGCACCGAAAACACCAGCGGTGAAATCGTGAAACGTGACATCAACATCACCGGCAACGAGTTCTACTACGGATGGAGCAACCGATCAAAAAACGAACTGTTTAACGATTTGCTTTGCACCGTCATCACCGACCCCACCCCGGGAGCCCGCTATGTGCTCGAGAACCTGCATATCGACGGCAACCGCTTTGTCATCGACGACCCCTGCAAGTCGTTGATGGCCTATCTTATCCAGACGGCCACCACAACCAGCAACGTGAGTTTCAGCAACAATGAGATTATCAACAAGAACGGATGCTCGGGCTCGGGCTTCCAAATGAACGACGTGTCTCTGCGCGATATCCACAGCGGCAACCAGGTGGTGATTGCACTCGACGGCAACAATATCCGCGAACAATGCCAGATCACCCACGATGACGGCAGTTGCAGCCATGCGTTCCTGATGGTGAAGAACTGCGCGGCAACCTTGCAGAACAATGTTTTTGACGGAAGCGGAAACACCATGTTTATCTATGGTTATGAACCCGGTGGCTCGGTCACCCTCATCGGTAACAACTGCACAGGGCTGGAAAAACTGGCTTCAATCAGCGGCGGCGACAACATCGGGGACTTTTCCCTCATCGCCTCCGACAACACTTTCCAAGGCGACACCCGCATCTACTCCCGCAATCTGAAGAAATGCGAATTCCGATTCAGCGACAACACTTTTAACGCCACCAACTATCACTTCTTCCTGCAGGAGATGGCGCAAGAAGGCGACGTCACCTTCACAGGCAACGTGGTCAACATGGATACCCGCAACGGCGGTGTTATCTATGCCAGCTATGACGGTAAGCAACACCGTTTCAACCAAGTGAACGTGAGCGGTAACACCTTCAACGGCTTGGGTGACAGTTCGCGCGTGAAAGACCCATTGAAAAACGCGCGGCAATCTCGCATCAGCAACAACGTGTATTACCATTAAGCGTCCATGCCTGCTGTCCCTGTTTCCATACTGATTCCCGCCTACAACGCCGAGACCACTCTGGCACGGTGCGTTGACAGCGCTTTGGCGCAGACACTGCCCGGATGCGAAATCATCATCGTGGACGACGGTTCGCATGACCGCACCGGTGTCATCGCCGACCAATATACCAAAGAGCACAGCCTGGTGCGCGTGGTCCATAAGGCCAATGCCGGAGCCGCCGAAGCACGGCGCACCGCCGTTGAGCACGCCACGGGAGAGTATGTTATGTTTCTCGACAGCGACGACACCCTGACTCCCGATGCCGCCGAGTTCCTTTACGGCAGGGCCGCGCAAGGCGGATACGATGTCGTGTACGGCAGCTATATCCGCATAATAGAAGGCCAGCCAACGAGGGAAATCCCTTTGGGTGGAGATGGACAGGTAATGACAGGCGATGACTTCTGCGCCTACTCGCTGGGAATGGTGTCGAAGTGCGCTAACTGGGGGTGCGTGAGCAGGCTGTCGCTATGGCAGCACGATGTATTCCCGCCCGCTCACATCAAACTGCCGGCGGAAGACGTGCTTTGCAACATAAAATTAAGCCGTTACATCAACCGCATGGTGTTTTTCAACCACCCCGTTTACAACTACTGCTTCAACCCCTCATCGATGTCGGTGACCGGCGTACACTCCAACCAAAAAAATTGGGAAACATTCTATCTGCTTGTTGAACAAGAACTGAAGAGCAGGGGATTGTGGGAAAAACTGCGAGGCACGATGCACCAGCAGGAAATCGACCGCATGGCTTTCTACATCTACCCGCTCGACACACGGTCGGAATGGGTGCAACGGGCGCTTGCCTACCGCGACGGCACCTTCTCGGCCAAAACAAAACTATTGCAACGCTTGCTGCACACTCCCCGGCTATGCCATGCACTCGTGAACACCAAGCGATGGATTACCCACCTGCTGTTTCCTCGGCAAATTTAGTCTCGTCCTCGCCGTCGGCTGGTTTCCACGAAAGCACCAGCAGACCGAAGTACACCAGGCAAAACACAGGCTCGCGCAGGATTTCTATGTACACCAGCATGATAAAGAACACAAAGAGCAGATACAGGTGCATATTCCAGTTGCGCACAGGGAACAAGGGGGGATGCGACTTGAAAGCCGCCAGGAAAAACAGCACCAGCCACACGATACCCATCACCCCCAGCTGGATGTACACGTGGATGAAATAAGGCGTGGTGCCCACGAAATACCAGTCATACTCTTCCTGCAGCGCCGTACGCTCCATCGTGGTGCCGCCCTTGTAATGCCCCAGGCCGAAACCGGTCCACATGCTTCCGGGGTGCTCCATCTCAAACTGCGCCAGCAGCAGAAACTTGGTCACACGCGGAATGTCGGCCTGACCCATCTCGTTGTCCTCCATGTTCCACTTGGCGTCGCCCTCGGCTTCTTCCACATCCATCATCACGTAATTGACCAGAAACTCTTCGCTGAAGATATTGGTGGAGCCCACCATGTCGTCGGTGCGCACCACCGACTTATACACCATCGAGCCTAATCCGATGAGCACAAGCAGCACGGGCGCCACAAACACCGAGCGGATAAACAGCCGTCGGTCGATGGGCAGGAGCAGCAGGAAATAGAGCGCCAGATACACGAAACTGATTTTGGTCTCATTGAGGAACGTGGGAAACAGCAGGATGATGTACAGTTTGTTGCGCATAATCGAGCCCACGAGATTGTCACGGTCGAGACGACGCTGCAGCAAGAAGAACGAAATCAGGTAGATCAGCGTAGACACCTCGCCCGAATACCAGTTGCCGAAAGTGCCGCCGCCATGATCTCCGGCACCGTATTTCAGAAACTGATAGGTGATACACAGCGCCTGCAGAATGAGAAACACCAGGAAATGTCTGTCGAGCTTCTCGAGCAGTGCATCGCGACGCTCAGCGTCCTCGCTGATGTAATGGAAGACGGGGATAAGAAACAGCAAGCCGATGAAATCGCGCAAACCGTTGAGATAGAAAGCAAAACCCAGTTTGTTAATAAACAGCGAACTCACCGCCGAGATAACCAGAAACGTGATGATGAGCACGATGTCGGTGCGGCGGCGCAGGGTGAACAGCCCCAGCAGCACCAGCAGGCCGTCGCAGACCAGCAGCACCAGTGAGCGCGCATCGGCCAGCGGCGGGATGATTTCATCGCTGATAAACCCGAAAGTGCTTACCACCCAGAACACCCCCAGCAGGATGTTGCGTATCAGTCTGGATTTCTCTATCGCCATTACTTGTCGTCATCATTTCCATAGCCGTAGCCATAGCCTGCCGACATGCTGGGCTTGCTGTCATTGAGGACAACAGCCACGTTCTTGAGCTGGCCGCGGTCGATGACGCTGTTGAGGTAGCGCATGACCTTGCGCTTGGTGTAGTTGGCGCGGGTCACAAACACCACCACGTTGGCAAAATCGGCCAGTGAGAAGGTGTCGCTCACCATGGCGATGGGCGCTGAGTCGAGCACCACGATGTCGTAGCGGTCGCGCAACTGGTCCACCATGGTCTTCACATGCTCGGTGAGCAGCAGTTCCGACGGATTGGGCGGCACGGCGCCGGCCACATACACATCGAGGTTCTCCACCTGTTCACACTTCTGCACGATATCGTCAAGCCCCACACCCGATTGCGAAAGGAAATTGGTCACGCCCGGCACCGACTGAAGTTTCAGCGCATCGGCCAGCCGCGGGCTGCGGATGTCCATACCCACCAGAGCCACGCGCTTGCCCAGCAAGGCAAACGAGGCCGCCAGGTTGGCGCTCACAAAAGACTTGCCCTCGCCGCTCACCGACGAGGTGACCAGCAGCACCTTGTCGTCCACTCCCGGCATCATGAACTGGATATTGTTGCGGGCCAGGCGGAAAAGTTCCACAATCGACGACGACTTGCCCGCCTGCACCACCAGTTCCTGATGGTGGCGGTTGTGGCAAATCTCGCCTATCACGGGGGCTTTCACCAAGCCCTCAAGCTCGTCTTGTGTGGCAAACTTGGTGGTAAACATGTTCTTGAGATAGAACAGCACCATGGGCAGCAACAGTCCGGCCAACAGACCCAGGAAAAGCACCACCAGTTTTTTGGGTTTCACCGGCTTGCTCTTGGCATAGGCGTGGTCCACGATTTTTCCCTTGGGCGTGGTGGCGGCCAGCAGCAGCGCGTTCTCTTCCTTTTTCTGCAGCAGGAAGGTGTAGAGCGTGTTCTGGATGCCTTGCTCACGGTAGAGGTTGCGCATCTGGCGCTCGTGCGAGGGCAGAGCAGACATCTCGCCCGTTGATTCGCTATCCACCTGCATGGCGCTCTTCATCTGGATGTCGAGGGCCTTGATGGAGTTGTTCACGCCCTTGATGACGCTGGCGCGCGCATCGGCCAGTTGCTCGTCGATGGCCTGCATCACCTGGTTGTTGTCCTTGGCCGAGGCACTGAGCTCCATGCGTTTGATTATCAGGTCGTTGTAGGTTTTAATGGAACCGCTCACGACACTTTCTTCGGCCGAGAAAGGAATCATCGAGTTCTTGTTCTGCGGACTTTGCAGGAAGTCATTTATCATCTGCATCACGCGCCGTTGCGCACCCAGCTTCACGGCCTCTTGCTCGGCCTCGAGTTGCTTGGTGGTGAGGGCCTTGGTCTGGATTTCGGCATCGAGCACGTTGTGCGCTTTCTTGTAGTTCTCTATCTCGGCCTCGCTGCCCATCAGGTCATCGTAGATCAGCGCCAGGCGTTCCTCGATGAAGCGGCCGGTGTTGATGGCCTGCTCGTTTTTCTCCCGCTCGCCGCGCTCGTTGTAGAGCGCGATGATGGTGTTGATGATGTCCTTGCCGCGTTGCACGTTGGTTTCCTCACAGTCGATGTAAATGCCGTTGCTCTTCTTGCTGATGAGCTGCACGGTCATCTGGTCTTCCATGATGCCTTCGGCACAGGGAATGTTGCCCGAAATCAACGCTTTGATTTTCAGTTTCTTGCCAGGCTTGTAATAATCGGTCTTGCTCACGGCGAAGATGCCGTAGGGTGTCTTGACAGTGGTGGGCAGCGGCTTGCCGTGGGCTTCACCCACCGTCTTGAAACGGCCTTTCTTCACTTCGATGTCGGCCAGGCCCTGCTCATTCACCTCGATGTTGAACTTAAGTGCGATCGAGAGCGTGTCGAAGAGTTCCTGCGGCGCGTCCACCTCCACGGGTGAGTTGTTGTAATATTCTTTCTTGCGCAGGAAGCCCTTGTCCTCCACGTAGTTACGATTGATTTTCAACTTGCTTATCATCTGGGTGCAGAGTTCCTGCGAACCCATCACCACAATTTCGTCGTCCACCTTCGAGCCACCCATGTCGCCCAGCGAAAGACTCTTGAGCAGGCTAGCGCCGGCACTCGACGCATTGTCGTCCTGTGCCACCAGCACACGGGCTATCACCAGATAGATGGGCTTTTTCACCATCAGGTATAGCGCCGAGAGCCCCACACACAGCACCAGACTGGCCAGGAATAGCCACCAGTAGCGTTTGTATTTTTCGAAGATGGCGCCGAAATCAACAATCTGTTCTTTAGATGCGTTTTTCTTATTGGGTGAGGGAGATGTCATAGCGTTGGTGGTAAACAAGTTGCACTTGAGATGGTTATTTCACGGTGAGCGCAATCACCAGCGATGCGATTACCGAGGCCGCACTCACAATGGTGGAAATCACCGTGAGCTTGTAGGCGCTGTTCTGGTTATACTTGCTGTTATCGATTTTGATTTCGTTGGGTTCCACATACACCACATCGTTCTGCTGCAGGTAGAAGTAGGGCGAGCCAAACACGTTACTGTCCGACATATCGAGGCGGTGGTAAGTCTTCACACCGTTCTCCTCGCGTATCACCAGCACACCGTTGCGTTTGCCATACTCGGTGAGGTCACCGCAGTCGCTCAAAGCGTCGAGCACGGTGTAACGTTGCTTGCTGGCGATGACGCGGTGCGGATTTTTCACCTCGCCCATCACGTCCACGCCGTAATTGAGCAGCTCCACACGCACCACAGGGTCTTTCACATCGTGCGACACACGGGCCGTGATGTCGTTGGCTATCTGCGTGGTGGTCTTGCCGGCCACCTGCACCTTGCCTATCACCGGCATGGTCACCGAACCGCTCTCATCCACGATATAGGTTTGCAGGCGGGGCTGCGACTGGCTGCCGTAGGTGCCGCGGTTGGCGGGGTTGCCAAGAGGCATATTGTAAGCCGCCGTGGCTTCAGGCACCAGTGAACTCACTGTGATGATGAGTTCATCGTCGGCCTGCACCTTCAGGCTATAGGTCTCGGCGGCGCTCTTGGGAAGCACACCGCTGGGCGAGCCGGCCAGGTCTTTGAAATAGGACAAGGTGTTCTCCTTATTGGTGGAACAACTAAGCAGCGACAATGCCGCCATGCAGGCTATTAATATCTTGATTCTCATTGCACAATGACAAAATTTCGTAATAATTTTAATTTTATAACGTTTCTCTTACGCGTTTATTATAACTAATGTGGAAATTTGTGGGCGAATCGTCCGGCCACCTCGCGCCGAAATGCTTTCGGACACGCCAGCAGCAGCATGGCAAAGACCACGACCATCCATGCCGCGTCAATCCACACCGAGCGGCCCAGGTAGAACGGCAGCAGGCTGGCGAGCATCAGCAACACCGGCACGGCGGTGGCGGGCAACAGCCGGAGGTTGAAATACCGCTTCATGTCGTGCCAGCGCCACACCACCAGCACCAGATAGGTGACATTGAGGGTGACCACCACGCCCCACACACCCAGCGGCTTGATGAGCAGGAAATTCAGCGCCACGTTCACCGCAGCGGCCGCAATCACGGCCGGCAGGGTGCGGGCGGTGTCCTTGGTGCACTGGTAGCCCATGTCGAAAAAGGCCACCACGGCAAAGATAACCGATGACAACCCCAGCGGATAGATGTAGAGCAGGCTCTCCTGATACTGCGCGTCAACCAGCCAACCATAGCATATCTTCAGCAGGAACGTGTAGCCGGTGAGCAGAGCGCCGAGCACAAAGATATAGCCGTTGAACATGCGCGAGAAAAAGCGGTCGCGGTCGGGGCTGTCATATTGCAGGATGGCCGTTTCCTGCCAAGCCTGGTAAAAAATGATGGCCAGAGTCTGCACAATGCCCGTGAAACGCGCCGCCACGGCATACACGCCGTTCACATCCAGCCCCAGGTAGTGCAGGATAAAGAACCGGTCGCTACTGCCGGTGAGCCACCAGCACAGCGAGCCGGGAATCAACGGCAGAGAATAACGCAGCAAATCGCGCGCCACCTGTTTCACATCGGCGTACCGGCTAAAGTGGCGGGTGAGCAGCCGCACACGGGCTTCCACCACTGCCAACGCCAGCACACGCGCCAGAATGTTGGACAGAAAAATGCCCTTGATGCCCATGCCCATCCATGCCACAAACACCACGCTGAACACACCTATGCCGAAAGCCGACAGGATGCCCACCGTCACAAACGCCTTGTTGTGGCCTAGGCCGCGGAACACCTGCGAGAACACTTCCTGCAACGACATGGCCACAAGCAACGCCACCGCATAGCCCAGATAAGGAACCGTGGTGAAACCCGATATTACCAGCGCCGCCACCACGCCCAGAGAGATGTTCAGGGCCAGGGTGCGCAGTGTGAAACTCACCACGGCCTGCCGCTTGCGTTCATCCTCGCTATCGAGCAGGAAACGGAAAGCGCCGTCGCGCAGTTGCAGCGTCACGAAGGGGACGAGCAGGAAACACAGCGTAAGGCACACATCGTAATAGCCAAAGTCACCCGTGTCGTGCACAAAATAGGTGTAAAGCGGCACCATCAGGAAGGTGATGAGCTTGGAGCCGATGTTGCCTATGGCATACACTCCAATGTCCTTCATGAATTTAGCACTGCGGCTTTGCTCATTATGTCGATTGGTTTCGTTCACTGTGAAAAAACGGGCATGCAAAGATATTGCATTTTTTTCGTTTCAGCAAATAACACCGCCACGGGAGCACACATCGGGGGAATCTTGCTTTTTCCCGCCGCAAGCGCAATCGATACCGCAACAACAAACAGAAAACAGGCGCATTTTTCCCGACGCTCATCATGAATATGTATTGTCATTTTTAAAACTTATAAGCAATAAGACCGCGAAAAATGCGTTATTTGGTTACATGAACTATCTCAAACACCGACATATCACATTCCTTATCCTGCTGCTGTGCGCCTTGGCGGCGCTGGCTCAGGACAATGACAAAATCCTGAACCAGCCCTATGCCGACCAAAAGAAACTGCACTTCGGATTTTCGGTGGGTATGAATTTCCAGGATATCAACATCACCAACAACGGCTTTATCACCGAAGACGGCGAAAGCTGGTTTGCCGACGTGCCTAACCATTCGCCGGGCTTTAACGTCACCGTGCTGGCCGACTGGCGCCTGAGCAAGCACTTCAACCTGCGCATCTCGCCGGGTATGTACTTCGGCAACAAGGTGGTGCAATACCGTAATGCCAACGGCGACCCCGACGCGCCTGAGCTCTCGCACTACAAGCAGAGCCAGAACATCAAGTCCACCTATGTGGTGCTGCCCGTCGATGTGAAGTTCTCGGCATTGCGCTACCACAACATGAGGCCCTACTTCACTGCCGGCGCCACCGCCCTTTACAACGTGGGCAAGAGCCACAGCGATCAACTCAAACTCAAAAACATGGACATGATGCTCACCCTGGGACTGGGCTGCGACTTCTACCTGCCGTTTTTCAAACTGTGTCCCGAGGTGAAATTCTGCTTCGGATTGAGAAACCTGCTTGAAAAAAACCGCCCCGACCTGGAAGAGAACCCCGAGATGCTGCGGTTTACACAGAGCACCGACAAAATACAGAACAATATGGTGGTGGTTTCCTTCTATTTTGAATAAAACGAATGCCGAAACACTCACGCACCACATATCGATTACTCACACTGCTCATAGCGGCGGCCGCTATGGCGCTGCCTGCACGGGCGCAGGTTGACGCACAGCTCACGCAATACTGGGCCGTGCCCGCCTACTACAACCCCTCGGCGGCAGGCAACATCGACTATATCCATATCACGGCCGGCAGCCGCCTGCAGTGGGTGGGCATCCACCATGCGCCCATGTCGTTCATGGCGCTGGGCGATATGCCGTTCCGATTCTTCAACAACCGGTGGGGCACGGGCGTGAGCATCCACTCCGAGCGCGCCGGTCTGTACCGCTCGCTCAACGCCGGGGTGCAACTGGCCTGGAAAAAGAAAATCTTCCACGGCACCCTCAGCGCAGGTTTCCAACTGGGCATCTTGAGCGAAACCTTCAAGGGCTCGGAAATCATCATCCCCGAGGATGTGGACGCTTTCCAGAGCAACGACGACGCCATCCCCACCAACGATGTGAGCGGCACCGCCTTTGACTTCAGCGCCGGTCTGATGTTCACCCACAAGTGGTTCTGGGCAGGGTTCTCATCCACCCACATCAACGCGCCCAGCGTGTCACTGAAACTTGAAAACAACGAGGAAAATTACTACGAATTCAACGTGGGCCGGCTTTATTATTTCATGGCCGGTAGCAATATTCCCGTCAAAAACACGTTATTTGAATTACAGCCATCGCTGATGGCCAAGACCGATTTCAATGCCTGGACAGCCGAAGTGACGGCGCGCGTGCGCTACAACAAGTTCCTGAGCGGCGGTATCGGTTACCGGTACAAAGACGCTGTGTCGCTGCAACTTGGAGCCGAGTTCAAGAACTTCTTCATCGGCTACACCTACGAGTATCCCACGTCGGCCATTCGCAACGCCAGCAGCGGCACCCACGAGTTGTTTGTGACCTACAACTTGAAACTTGACATGAACGATAAAAATAAAAACAAACACAAAAGCATACGAATAATGTAAAAGATATGAAAAAGCTTTTATTGATACTGATGATCGCAGTGACTACAGTCTCATGCAGCACCATGCGCCGCGGCGGACAATCCGGCGGCGAGGTGACCGGCGTGGGTGCCACCTCCTACACCGAAGCCACACCCTACGGCATGGTGCTGGTGGATGTGGGCTCGATGCGAGAGGGAGTGGCCCAGCGCGACTCGGTGTGGGGCCTCGACTCCACCGCCCACGGCATCTCGGTGGACGCCTTCTGGATGGACGAGGACGAAGTGACCAACTCCAAGTACAAGCAATTCGTGTACTGGGTGAGAGACTCCATCATCCGCGAGCGTCTGGCCGACCCCGCCTACGGCGGCAACGAGGAGTTTAAAATCGAGGAGGACAAGGAGGGTAACCCCGTGACTCCGCATCTGGACTGGAGCAAGAGCATCCCCTGGAAAAACCCCAGCGAGGACGAGGAACGAGCCATCCTGAGCGTGTACCGCACCAACCCCATCACCGGTGTGCGCGAACTTGACCCCAACCAGATGAACTACCGTTACGAAATCTACAACCTCACCGAGGCCGCACAACGCCGCAACCGGCTGGAGCCTGAGCGCCGCGACTACAACACCGACCATGAGGTGGACCCCAATCCGCCCGTGATCAGCAAGGACACCGCCTATGTGAACGATGACGGCGTGATTGTGCGCCAAACCATCACGCGCGCCCTGCAAAGCCAGTACGACTTTGTCAACACTTACATTATAAATATATATCCCGACACCACGTGCTGGATCAACGACTTTGACAACGCCTACAACGAACCCTACACCCGCAACTATTTCGCCAGCGGCAACTACAACGAAAACCCCGTGGTGGGTGTGAGCTGGGAGCAGGCCAATGCCTTCTGCCACTGGCGCACGGAATTCCTGAAGAAATCGCTGGGCCGCGACGGCATCTACATCGAGCCGTTCCGCCTCCCCACCGAGGCCGAGTGGGAATATGCCGCACGCGCGGGCATCAACGAAAACAAATATCCCTGGGCGGGTGACCTGCCTCTCACCGAGGACCAGGGTTGCTTCTACGCCAACTTCAAGCCCCAGGAGGGCAACTATGTGCGCGACGGCAACATCATCACCGCTGCCGTGGGTTCCTACGAGCCCAACGAATTCGGCCTCTACGACATGGCGGGTAACGTGAGCGAATGGACCTCCACCGCCTACACCGAGAGCATCGACAAGATGACCAGCGACCTCAATCCCGAGTACCGCTACTACGTGTCGCAGGATGACCCCTACAAAATGTCGCGCAAAATCGTGAGAGGCGGCTCGTGGAAAGACGTGGCGCACAACATCCGCAGCGACATCCGCATGTGGGAATACCAGAACGAGCAGCGCTCCTACATCGGCTTCCGGTGCGTGCGCTCCAAAGTGGGCTTCACCAAGTCGAAACGCAAAGACTGCTGCAACAACTAAACCGTATTTCTCCTCATTATATTTAAATCAAGATAACACACAATCTTAATCCATAACGAAAATGGGTAAAATCAAAAAATATAAAAACGTGGTGGAACGCTTCCTTTCGGGCGACAGCGGACAGCGTTTCTTCAACTTTGCCTACAGTATCGGCGCCGCAGTGGTTATCTGGGGTGCGCTGTTCAAGATTCTGCACTTGCCGGGCGGTAACACGCTGCTCTGCATCGGTATGGGCACCGAGGTGCTGATGTTTATCCTCACCGCTTTTGACCGACCCGAGAAACAGTACAACTGGGAAGAGGTGTTCCCCGTGCTGGCCTCGAAAGACCCTGAAGACCGTCCCGACTTCACGGGCGGCTCCGGCATCGTGATTGGCGGAGGCTCTGCGGCCGCCACCGGCGGGCAAGCCGTTGACATCGAGGGCGCCCAGGCCCGCGCCGCCGTGGGACTGCCCGTCGGCATTGAACTGAGCGAGGACGACACCCGCTCGCTGAGCGAAAGCATCGCCAAGATGTCGGCCGCCAGCGACCAGCTCTCGCGCATGGCCGAACTCACCGACGCCACACAGCAATACCTGAGCCAGATGTCGCAAATCAGCGAGCAGATGGAGCGCCTGGCCACCACCACCACAGCCCTCAACCAAGTATCGGAAACGCTGTTGCAGAGTTACCATGCCATTACCGACAACAGCCAGAGCATCACCGACAGTTCCACGGGCTATGTGGACCAGATGCAGGCCCTCAACCACAACATCAGCGGCTTGAACACCATCTATGAAATCCAGCTCAAGAGCATCTCGTCGCAACTCGACAACATCGACCGCGTGAACCGCGGCCTGAAGGATATTCGCGACATGTACGAGAAGAGCGCCGCCGAGAGCGCGCACTACTGCGACGAAACCGAGAAGATGGCTCGTTACATGAAGCAACTCAACAGCGTGTATGAGAAGATGATCAAGGCCATGACCGTGAACATGTACCGGCCCATGCCCGGTATGCCCGGCCTCGACACCAACGACGACCAGCAGCAATAACACGCGCGGCCTATTATCCTCATTTTTCCACCCTAACGAATCAATCTTATCATTACATAGATAGATGGCAACAGCAAAAAACCAGACCATAGGCCGCATGTCTCCGCGACAAAAGATGATAAACCTGATGTATATCGTCTTGACCGCCATGCTTGCGCTGAACGTCTCGAGCGATGTGCTCAACGGCTTCAGCCAGGTGGAGAACAGTCTGTCGCGCTCTAACCGCACCATCACAGCGCGAAACTTGGCACTGATGGCGCAACTGCAGGAGTTCAACAACAAACATCCGCAAAAGGGCAAGGTGTGGCTCGACCGCGCCAACGAGGTGCGCCAGCAGACCGA
>RHMF01000038.1_pt1 | contig 42773 bp, 38 predicted proteins | sample 5365151 | NCBI WGS metagenome assembly RHMF01 (sample SAMN10266501, study PRJNA497801) | feces metagenome | isolation source: feces | host: Bos taurus | place: China: Prairie of Fairy Mountain | collected 2017-08-14 | reverse complement strand
CATCTGCAACCACAATACTTGGCGGGCGACTGCCCGGGAAGATAGGTAACGCGAACACAAGCCTCACTACTTCGGTAGTGAGGCTTTTTTTCGGCGGTAATACTCCGTATGTAATAGAGAAGGCTCCTTGCCAGGGGCCTTCATTTCTTGTCCCGTCAAGAAATGAAGCAAAGAAACGGCCGAGGACCTTTCGTATGGTCCTCGGACTCCCCAGACGACCAAAGGGCCTAACCGTCCCTTTGGAATCCACGGGAGTGCGTTAGGGCGGCCTGGTGTGCCGCTGTATTCGTTGACCATTGGCAATTACCTATTATCCCTTTTATGTAAATTCGTGTAAAAATCTTGATTATATCTATTGACAACTATAATACTTCGTGTTACGATGTATATCGTAAGGGGGAATATTATGGACATTCAATTGAAGCGCGGACTTTTGGATGTATGCGTATTGGCGGCTATCAAGGATGAGCCGTCTTATGGCTACAAGATCATCAAAGATATGAAGCCCTACATCGAACTTTCCGAGTCTACCTTATACACCATTCTGAAGCGGCTGGAAACCGGTAATATGCTGACGGTTGAATCTGCCGAACACGGAGGAAGACTCCGGAAGTACTATCAGATCACCCCGGAGGGGGTTAAACGCATTGAGGATTTTAAGGAAGAATGGCAGGAGATCCTCTCCATCTACCGTTTTGTTACCAAGGAGGCGCCCTATGACGAAACTTAAATTTCTATTGGAACTGGAAAAGAAGCTTTCCACTTTGTCCCAGGAGGATATTGAGGAGCGGCTCACTTTTTACAGTGAAATGATCGAAGACCGGGTGGAAGAGGGAATTTCCGAAGAAGACGCTGTTGCGCAAATCGGTGATGTGGAAGATATTGCAGCGCAAGTTCTTGCTGATCACAGGGTAGAAGAACCGGCTTTCGGAGAAGAAACTGTTACTGTAGAGGGCGCTCCGGATACAGAGCCGTCACAGGAAAAGCGCAGAATGAAGCCCTGGGAGATCACACTATTAACACTGGGCAGCCCGATATGGATCTCTCTTTTGATCGCTGTTTTGGCAGTAGCATTTTCTCTTGTGGTTTCCGTACTGGCGATAGGGTTTTCCCTTGTGATTTCTCTGTGGGCTGTGGTGGTGTCTTTATGGGCGGTCTTTGTGGCCTTGGTCGCCTGCGCCGCCGTTCTACCCGTCGCGGCAGTCTACTTGATCTGTATTGGCTATACGCTTTCTGGCTTGGCTGTCATCGGCACAAGCTTGGTCTGCGCAGGATTGGCGATTTTCTTCTTCTACGGATGTAAAATGGCTACCAAGGGGATGGCTTTGCTGACAAAGTTAGCGGTAATTTCTCTGAAGAAGTGCTTTCATAGGAAGGAGGCAGTCTAATGGCTAAGAGGACAATGGTATGGCTGCTTGCAGCGGTTTCTTTGATTTTGATTGGCGGGATCCTATTTACAGGTGTAATGATGGCTCTTGATTGGGACTTTTCAGAATTGACAACTTCTGAATTTGTAACAAATGAATATGTGATAGATGAGATCTACACCCATGTCTATATTTCTACGGACATTGCAGATATTAAAATCAAGCCTGCATTAGATGGAATGACGAGGATTATATGCTATGAGCAGGAGAACCAGACGCATACAGTTAAGGAGTATCTTGGTGACCTGTATATTCAGGTTAACGATGAAAGAGCCTGGCATGAGCACATTGCAATCAATTTCAAAAAGCCCAAGATCGAACTGTACATTCCCCAAGGAGAATATGGCGATTTATTTATACGTTCCGATACGGGAGATATTAAAATTTATGATGTCTCAACTTTCGAGAGAATCAGTATTGAAGCTATGACAGGAGATATAGATCTGGGCGTACATGCGAAAGACAACATTACTGCCACGGTGAGAACCGGAGATGTCCAGTTCAGAGATGTATCTGCCAATACTCTATATGCTTCTACAAGTACAGGTGACCTTGTTATTTCAAAAGCATATTATGGCGCTAAGATCCAGGCGCATTGCAGCACCGGAAAGGTGAAACTACAGGACATTACTGGTGGTGACAAACCGGTAACGATTGAAAATAAGGAGTATAGCTTCATACAAGTCGCTGGAAGCACCGGCCATATTGAACTTGAAAATGTGGTAGCGCAGGGAGAAATTCGCGTCAATGCCATTACAGGAAGTGTAATGTTTAAGAACTGTGATGCTGCCTCAATTAGTGTGGAAGCTTCAACCGGACATATTAAGGGAAATTTCCTGACGCCCAAGGTGATTAGCGCAAGTACCAACACTGGCAAGGTCGATGTGCCGGAATCCAAAGAGGGTGGCCCTTGTGATATTAAAACAACCACCGGCAGTATTAAAATTACATTTGGAGAGAAATAAGTCCTAACAATAAAAGCCTCACTACTTTGGTAGTGAGGCTTTTATGCGGTTATTCAGCTTGAACTGTGGCCTGGATGCCGTAGTGGTCGCTGGGATAGAGTTCCCATACTTTATCGGTAATGCGACGGTAGCCGATGGGCTGAAAACCTTTATCAACAAAGCAATAGTCGATTCGTTCTTTCGGGTGCTTTCCAGGTTGGTTGCCATGAAAAGTGTTGCCCATATCCTTAGCGGTTGCCATATTGACATCTGTATATAAGGCGGTCATAGCCTCGTAGGCAGGAAAATCCGGGCGCATATTAAAGTCGCCGGTAATGACGGTGGGGTAGTCGCCCAACTTCTGGCTGTATTCGCGTATAAGTTTTGCACTCTTTATCTGGCACTGGTCGCCAAACCCAAAGTGGGTGTTCATAAAGAGAAAGACCTTTCCGGTGGCCTTTTCCTGCAGCTTTGCCCAAGTGCAGATCCGGTTGCATTTCCACTCACACCATCCCTCTGACTCCACTTCCGGGGTATCAGAGAGCCAGAAGTTTCCCTTGTCTAAACAAATGAACTTGTCCTTTTTCCATAAAATAGGAGTGGACTCGAGATTGTGCGTGGCACGGTATACATTGAAGATTTCGTATTTCTTGCCGTAATCCTTTTTCAAATGCTTCAGCCATTTGGGGGTGCATTCCTGCAGGCCGATAAGGTCTGCATCCAACTTATTAAGAACCTTTTTCAGTCGTTTCGAACGAAGGAATATGCAGTTTTTTCCAAGATGGTCAGCGCACCAAATATTAAAACTCACCACATTCAAATCCATAGCAATTTACTCTCCTTCATGGTTGCAAATGAAAAAAGGATATGTTACTATTATAAAAAAAGTAGAAGAAATGTCAACTACTTCTGAACAGGAGGACAAATTATGAAACTGATTGCCCACAGAGGCGGAAGCTTCGGTAAGGAAAATTCTCTGGAAACTATGATCGGCGCGGCGAAAATGGGTGCAGATCTTGTGGAATGCGATATCCGCAGAACTGCTGACGGTGTTTATGTCATCTACCACGATAATGACCTTTCCCGTCTTGCAGGTGTAGAAGCAACGGTAGATGGTGTTACCTATGAACAAATGCAGGAAATGCTGGCCAAAAAGAATGAAAAAGTTATTACTTTTGAGGAACTGGCGGAAAATTATAAAGAAAATACGCCAATTTTGCTACATATTAAACTGACAGACTACGATGAAGAGCTGGCAAAATATATTGTGGATTCCGGCCTGCCGGTGGTTCCGGGGGTAATGAGCCTGGATATGCTGGAGTGTTTTGCTGCCCACCTTCCTCCGGAGCGCATTCTGGCGTTTTTGCCCAGCGAAAAGGATGCAGAGGCCTTCTATCAAAACGGCGCAGGCATTATTCGGCTGTGGGAGCAGTGGCTCACTCGGGTGACTCCTGCAGATATCAAAGCAAAATGCCCCAACGCCCAGGTATTCATTATGGCTTGCAACTTGGAAGTAGAGCCTTATGCGGCGATGACCTTGGAAAGCATGAATGGCAGCATTGAAAGCCTTGAAAAGTGTCAGGTGTTGGGTGCAGATGGCGTTTTGCTCAATCACATCGAAATGGCTCTTGCCTGGCGCAATAATCAAAAATGAGGTGACAGATTTGCAAAAAAGCGAAAATTATCTGCAGGAAGGGACATTTATCCTCGGCGTAAACTACTGGGCCTCCCATGCCGGCACCAATATGTGGCACGATTGGGATGAGAGGGTCATTGAAGAAGACCTCCGCCGACTTACGGGAATGAACATCCGTTTTTTGCGGGTATTTCCTCTGTGGTCGGATTTTCAGCCTATAAAGCAACTGTATGCCTACGCAGGCGGGAAAAAGGAAGTGCGCTACGAAAATGAGGAACCTTTGCCCTTTACAGAGGAAGGTAAGGCGGGCGTAGATCCGATTATGATGGAACGGTTTGCCACATTTTGCCGTTTGGCAGATAAGCACGGGATCAAGCTGATTGTTAGCTTTATCACCGGATGGATGAGCGGCAGATTGTACGTGCCTCGCCTATTGGAAAGTGCCAATGTGCTTACAGACCCCAATGCGATTATGTGGCAGGTTCGGTTTGTACAGTATATGGTAAAACGCTTTAAGGAAGAGACCGTTATTGCTGCCTGGGAACTGGGCAATGAGTGTAACTGCCTGGCCTCTGCCACCCGGGAGCAGGCTTGGATCTGGGCTAAGGCCATTACAATGGCTGTAAAAGAGCTGGATAACACTCGTCCTATCCTCTCCGGCATGCACTCCCTGCGCCCTACCGGCAACTTTACCATCCAGGATCAGGGCGAAATCACGGATATGCTGACGACCCATCCTTATCCGCTTTTTACGCCTTTTTGCAACACTGACCCCATGCATAAAATGAAGAGCGCCCTGCATGCTGCGGCCGAGTCGGAAGTATACGCAGGCCTTTCCGGTAAGCCTTGTTTCCCGGAAGAAGTGGGCGTGCTTGGCCCTATGATCATCAGTGATGAAAAGGCTGCAGACTATTTTACCGCTTCTGCTATGACTGCTTGGGCGCACAATCAGCGGGCGTACATGTGGTGGTGCGCCAATGAGCAGACCAATCTGCACCATGCCCCCTATGACTGGGGCGGTATCGAACGGGAATTGGGCGTATTCTATGCTGATCACAGCCCCAAGCCCGTTCTGAAAGCAATGAAAAAACTGCAGGAATATGCAGATGCTTTCCCCATCGAATTGTCAGCGCCTGTAAAAGATGCTGTCTGCATTCTTACTCGTGAGCAGGATACCTGGGCGGCTGCTTACGGCAGTTTCCTCCTTGCAAAACAGGCCGGTTTGGAACTGCGCTTCTGTTATGCGGAGGATGAAATCCCTTGTAGTGATGTGTATCTGGTGCCCTCTGTAATCGGAGATAATTGTCTTTACTATCGTACTTTTCTTGATTTGACGGAGCGTGTAAAGAATGGCGCTACGTTGTATATTTCCTCCGGTGGCGCATTCTTCTCCGGCTTTGAGGCACTGACCGGCCTTCGCCCTGAGTACCGCACGGTGCAGGCCCATACAGATGGGGTTATCCTGCCTGACGGAACGGAATTGTTCTTGTCTGCTCCCGTTACGAATCCCATGACACCGACAACTGCAAAGGCGGTACTGACTACAGAGGACGGGCAACCTGCCCTGACTGTGAATACCTATGGGGAGGGAAAGGTTTGGTTCCTGAACTATCCCATTGAGGAACATACGGCCAAAACACCCAATGGGATTTATGAGCAGTTTTATAAGATTTATGGTCTGATGGAGCTCCGTTCTCCCGAAAGAGTCGCCACAAAGTTTGATCCGTATATTGGCGTGACGGAGCATATGGCAGGGGAGAAGAGAATCCTTGTGCTGATTAATTATGAGCCGGAGGACACAGAAACAAGCATAGAAGTACTTCCCGGTTGGCTGGTGGAGCAGGTTTTGCCTTTGGGCAACTGCACTGCTACCCAGAAAGGCACGACTATTAATCTGCATATGGCCCATAACAGCGGTATTTCTCTGATTTTAAAGAAATGATAGAAATGGACTCACCCAGTTGAAACGGGTGAGTCCATTTTATTATTCGTTTGCGGGGGCTGCGACGCGTACTTCCACTCCTTGCTGACGAATGCGCTCCAGAGTAGATGGGTCGGCGCTGCTATCAGTAATCAAGGCGTGACATTGGGCAAGATTGCAAATGTGGGAGAAACCGATGTTGCCAATTTTTCGGTGGTCTGCCACGATCAAAGTTTTTTGGGCTTGTGCAATCATTGCCCGGTCGATCATTACTTCGTTGGCATGGTAGGTGGTGATGCCTCTTTGAGGATGCACACCATCCACTGACAAGATGCTCCACTGGGGCTGATACTGCTGCAGCTGCTCCAATGCATTGCCGCCGTAGGTGAAGCCGTAATTGGGATTCAATTCACCACCTAATAAAATCAGGTTGGTGTCGGGCTGATGTGCCAAATAGTTGGCAACAGCTAAAGAGTTTGTTACCACATTCAGCCGGCTCCGCTGGCTGATTATTTCAGCTACGGTAGCAGTGGTCATACCGGAGTTGAAGAAAATGGTATCTCCGTCGTGGATATACTCCAATACAGCTTTTGCGATCGCTTCCCGTTGACCTTGCAGAGGTGCAGAAACGGAAAGGGCAAGACCTTGGCCTGTTGCCTGCTGCCTGCGGATTGCACCGCCCTGAATTCGTTCCAGACGGCCTTCTGCCGCCAAGGCATCCAGATCGTTGCGGATGGTTACGGCAGTAGCACCTAATTGGGCACTCAGTTCAGTCACAAATACCTGTCCGTCCTTATTGAGCTTTTCCAGGATTGCTTGTCTGCGAATGTCGATCTTCAGTCGTCCTGCTGCCATAGGATCACCTTACAGAGCCTTGTTGTTCAGGCGTTCACCAACTGCTCCACCGGGGTGAATCAGGGCGAACTGTTCTGCCTGATAGCCGGTTTCTTCAATAACGGCGGCCTGCAGTGCGTGGAAGATCAAACACAGGGCAGTGGTGGAGGTAGTTCCCTGGGCATTCCACTTGTCGGTCTCCCGGTTGACGTGTTGTTTCAGCACTACATCGGCTGCTTTTGCCAAAGGGGACTCCAGGTTTTCCGTAACGGTGATAATTTTTACGCCTTTGCGCTTGCAGATATCAGCGATGGGAAGAAGCTCGCCGGTTTTACCGCCCCGGGAAGCAAATATCATCACATCGCCTGCTTGCAGATAGCCGGATGCGCCGTGAACGGCTTCTGCGGGGGAAATGAAGCGGGCAGGCCGCTCAATGCAGCACATCAAATGGGCCATATGCTGGCAGATAATGCCGGAGTGGCCGCAACCGGAAGTGCCAATGCGCTGAGCTGTCGCCAGAAGGTCAACTGCTTTGCCAAAGGCTTCCGGATCAATGTAATCTTTCATTTCCCGGATGCATTCCATTTCGATGTCGTAAGCATTTGTAATTGCTTGCAAAGTTTCTGCTTTCATGATCATACACCTCATATATAAATTTTATTTTAGTTTTTTCTTATCCCGTTCAGAAAGGGAGAACATAAGAAGATACAGGAAGAAGACACACAGCGCAACGCCGGCGGAAATCCAGAAGTAAAGACGGTAGGAACCCAGCATATCGTGCATAAGGTTAGAAAGCGTATTGGAAAGAATGCTACCCGATGCAGCCATTGCCAGCATAATGCCGTTGGCAATACTGCTGCAGCGGGTTCCCAGCAGATATGGGACCAATAAAGGCGCAATAAGTGCTGTTAGGGGGAGTGCAAGGGAGGCAACGGTAATGCTCAGATATGCAGTCAGGGTATTACTTATGCCGGCCATAAGGCAAAGGGCTACAGGACAAATGCCCAGGCAGATCAAAGAGGCGGCTTTAGGACCAATTTTGTCACTAAGAGTGCCGACTGTAAATTTTGTTACGGCTAAAAGAATGTACAGGTAACTTAGGACACCGGCGGCCGAAAGGGGATCCATACCGCAGTCCTGCAGGTGGGGCGTGAGAAAAACGGAGAAGGAACTGGCACAGGTACAGGAAAGCAATGTGCCAAGAAGGAGCAGATAAAAAACGGGAGTACGGAACATTTGGGCTGTTGTGTAGCCAACCCAGTGATGGCCAGGCGCTTTTTTTCCGCCGATGTGTCCCTCTCCAAAGGGTAGAAGGCCTATATCCCGGGGCTTGCTCCGAACAAGCAGTGTTACAAGTAACCCTGCCGCTGCGATGGAGATTACACAAAACAAGGCACCGGTTTGCCAACCGGAACTTTCAATCAGAGTGGCCAAAATGATGCCAAACAAACTTCCACCCAAGCCGGTGGCGGAAGTCACTGCGCCCATTACAAGACCGTGATTTTTGTGAAACCAGGCGCCTATTACCCAGGCGCAGGAACAAACAGAAACAAAACCTTCGCAAAGGCCAACCATAGCGCAAGCCGCGAAGAAGGCACCAATGCTTTGGGCGTTTGCCATAAGAAGCATACTTGCAGCCATGATAAAGAGAAAACAAGGGGTTAGTTTCTTATATCCCAGCCGGACAAAAAGTATGCCGGATAACACATTGGAAAGCAAAGCACACACACTTTTTAGGCTAAATGCCAGGCCGTAAGTTGCGCGGCTGATCTGCAAGGATTCTGTTATGGGGATCAGAAACAGACTGTTCATAACGTTTAGCACGCCGCCAACAACAAGCATTTCAAAAAAGACAGTAACGGCAATCACCCAATGGTAGTTTCTCTTCAGCCGTGTCTGCATAAATAACACCTCGATTAGCGCCAATCCGACAAACAGATTTGTGTTTAATTTATCATAACACAAATATTATTTTCTTTCAAGATAAAAAAGAAAAACAAAGCCGTAATTATGCCCAAATAAGGCGAATTAATTTGTGCAAAGCTATAAAAATGGAAAAGGGCGTTGCGTTTTTGAGACATTTTCGCTATAATGTTAACATATAAAATTGTGCCTAAATGCATAGGAGGTAATATTTATGAGCAATTTGAAGGCGGGTTTTGCCCGGCTGGATGTAACACCGATGCTGGGTATATCTCTTCGTGGATATTATAAAATCCGATTGGCAGACGGTGTGTTGGATCCTCTTGAAGTGAATGCGCTGGCATTATCCTGTGGCAGCAACACTGCGTTGCTGATCACCCTGGATACCTGCGCCATCGATGAAGATGAGATCAATGCATTTTTGACTGCTGTCAGTGCAGCAACCGGCTTGCCTGAAGAGAATATCTATATTCATGCAACCCATACCCATACGTCTCCCCATTTGGATATTGATTCCGATAATGAACTTATCCGTGAGTATACCCACAGCCTTTGCCGGAAGCTGGCAGATGCAGCAAAAATGGCCATCGACGATCTGAAGCCTGCCAAAATGGGCTGGGCCGTTGGACAAGCTCCCAACATTGCTTTCATCCGTCGTTTCCGTATGAAGGACGGTAAGGTCCGCACCAACCCCGGTGTAGGCAACCCCGATATCCTGCACCCCATCGGTGAAGTGGATGAACGTGTGAATGTGCTCCGTTTTGACAGAGAAGGCGCAGAAACGATTGTTTTGGCAAACTTTGCTGACCATCCCGATACGGTTGGCAATTGCAAGCTGACAGCTGACTGGCCCGGTTTCTTCCGTCGCACGATTGAAAAGTGCCTGGACAATGTAAAGGGCATCTTCTTCAACGGCGCCCAGGGCGATGTAAACCACGTAAATGTCAATGCCAAGGATGGCGATTTGAACGATATGTTCATGGACTTTGACGATGTATCCCGGGGCTACGGCCACGCCCGGCATATGGGCAACGTGGTTGCCGGCGCGGTGATGCAGGTTTACGATAAAGTAAACTATGTGGAGGTAGACAGCCTTAAGTGTGTCCAGAAGACGATTCAGCTGCCTTCCAACATGGCTGATCCTTCCGAGCTGGAGGAGGCCCATCGCATTAAGGAACTTTATGATGCCGGCCGCCAGAACGAACTGCCTTATGAGGGCATGGAGCTGACCACTGTGGTAGCCGATGCCTGCAGAAAAGTGCTTTTGGAGAATGGTCCGGAATATTTCCCCCTGCGATTGAGCGCGATCGTCCTCGGAGATATTGCTTTATTGGGTATTCCGGGTGAACCCTTCAATGCAGTTGGCCGCGCAATCAAGGAAGCAGAAGGTTTCAAGATGGTTTCCCCTTGCTGCCTGACAAACGGCTCTCGCGGCTACTTCCCCACAAAGGATGCCTACGATGAAGGCGGTTATGAAGCAAGATCTTCCCGCTTTAAGTCCGGTACTGCCGAATTGATCGCAAAAGAGGCAAAGTCCCTTTTGGAAGAGATGCACAGTATTTAACAGGGTAACCCCTGAGAAATAAATTATTTTTGGAGGAACAAAAAATGGAATTCAAAGTATATCAAAAGGAACTGGAACTGCAGAGTCGTGGCTGGATTCCCACCTTCCATGACATTTCCAAGGAAGTTATGGCTATCGTTAAGGAGTCCGGTGTGCAGAATGGTACTGTTTGTATCGCTTCTCACCACACCACCTGTTCTGTTATGATTCAGGAATGCTCTCACGATATTGACTCCTTTGACCTGGAGTTCCTGCAGCACGACCTGCTGGACATTATGCGTAAGATGATTCCCGACTATACCAATGAAGGTGACTACCGTCATCCCGGTCCCATCCATGCACAGTTCGGCCGTTATGTTGACGAGCCCGGTAACTATACCTCTATGAACACCGATGGCCACCTGCGCAGCGTGTTCTTTGGTCGCAGTGAGACCATGACCATCAAGGACGGCGTTCTGGACGGCGGCGAATTTGCACATATCTATTTCATCGACTGGGACCATGTTCGTGCCCGTCATCGTCAGGTTAATGTTACCGTTATGGGTACTACTGAACCGGTTAATGACCGCAAGTGGAAGGGTGGCGCCACCATCAACACCCTGCGTAAGTTCACTCCCGAAGAGAAGGCTTACGACCTGCACTACGATAACCAGCTGGCTGACCGCTGATTTTCCAAAAAGAAAAGGGGTGGCTCTATGCTAGCCATTATCAATGCGGAACTTATTATGAAGGACCACTTCATTCCCGAAGCGGTCCTGCTGGTGGAAGGTGGCAAGATTGCTGGTTTCGGTGAGATGCGGAACACCCCCATTCCTGAAGGCTGTGAGATTTTGGATGCGGAAGGTGCCTATGTGGGCCCCGGCCTGATCGATACCCACAACCACGCAGGCGGAGGCAAATGGGTATTTGAAGATCCTGCCCATGCCGCTCAGTTCAATCTGCAGCACGGCACAACTACCATGCTTCCTACGCTGTACTTTAATCAAAACAAGGAAAATCTTCTGGAGCAGATCGCTACCATGAAGGCGGCTATGCAGACTCCCGAATGTGCAAACTTTGCAGGTCTATATATGGAAGCTCCCTATATGAACCCCAAGTTTGGCGCTGACCGGGAGGGCAACCCCTGGAAGGGCCCAATCTGCAAGGAAGACTATCAGCCTCTTATTGATGCCGCCGGCGATGCAGCCTATGCCTGGTGCGTGGCACCGGAGCGGGAACACATAGAAGAATTCGTCCGGGATGCCAAAATGGCAAATCCCAAGGTCATTTTCACTGTTGCCCACTCGGAAGCATCTCCCCAGCAGATTGAGGCGCTGATGCCCTACGGGCTTAAAGTTGGCACCCACCACACCAATGCTACCGGTGATCTGCCCAAGTATCCGGAATGCCGGGGCGTTTGCGTGGATGAGACGGTCAACTACAATCGGGATATCTATGCAGAACTGATCTGCGACAGCAGAGGTATCCATGTAGACCCCTATATGCTTCGCTTGGTGCGCCGCATTAAGGGTGATGACCGGATTATGCTGATTTCTGATTCCTGCGTCTTTGACGGCCCTGTTCCTGAGGGTTATGACGGTGTTACCGATATCAACTTTGACTTTGAAGGTGAGATCGCCGGCTCTAAGTTGACCCTGGACGTGGCCTGCCGGAACATGATGAAGCACACCGGCGCTTCACTGGTGGATGTATTTAACTTTGCATCCTATAATCCGGCTAAGTGCTATGGCATGACTGATCGTGGCGAGATCGCCATTGGCAAACGTGCTGACCTGGTCTTTGTGGACCATAAAATGAATGTTAAAAAAGTAATTTTAAAAGGAGAAGTGAAACTATGAAAGACTTTATTGTCGATCCCGCAACCAAGTTTGATTTCCTGCCCCATGACTTTGTCCCCTTCAAGGACAAGGAAGTTTGCGAGCGTGTTCGCAAGATGAGCGGCAAGGAACTGGAACAGCGTGAGCCCTGGTGGCATCCCGAGTTCCAGGTTAAGGTCATGATGAACCCCCATCCTGTCCTGATCGCAACCCTGTTCTCCCGTCTGAAGGCCGCTTCCGAAGCCGGCAAGACCTTCACCATGATCCTGGGCAACCCCGAACCCGACACCTACATCCCCCTGGCACAGCTGATTAACTACTTCCGGGTTGACTGCTCCAAGGTTCACTTGTTTGCAGAAGACGAATGGGCAGACCAGGACGGCAACATTGCCCCCATCACCTATGAGGCTGGCTTTGCTCACTCCATGATCAAGTACCTCTACTACCAGATCGACGAAGATCTGCGTATGCCTATGGAAAATGTTCATTTCCCCACCAACGCAAATATCAAGGATTATTCTAACATTATCAATGATATTTCCGAAGGCGGCGCTGATATCGCTTCCACCTCTCCCGGTTGGGCAGGCCACATGGCTTTCGTAGATCCCATCCCCGAGTTCATCGGTTCCGGCGACATCGAAGAGTGGCTCAATCAGCCTGCTCAGATTGTCAAGCTGCACCCCATGACTATCATGCAGAACTCCCTGAACGGCACCTTCGGCCAGTCCGGCGATATTGCCAATGTGCCTCCCTGTGCCGCTACCATCGGACCTCTGGATGTAATGCGTGCTAAGGAGCGCATTGAAGTACACGCACTGGCTACTTGCGGTACCTTCTCCTCCTGGCAGAGAATGACTTCCCGTCTGTGCACACACGGACCCATCACTCCTTATCTGCCTTCCACCATGCTGCAGACCAAGAAGACCCAGGTCTACATCAGTGAGGAACTGGCTGCTCCCTTCGAGTGCTGGGAAAAGGTTGGCTACTAATTCTTTTTTCAATTGCGACCCGGTCTGCTTCGGCAGACCGGGTTAGGGTAGAGCGACAAATCCAGGCCCGCCTTAAAGCGGCTGATTTCGTCGCTTTTCGCTCTATTGTACCTCAAAAGGCTTTGAGTATTTGCGAGTATTTTAACGAACATAGAGCAATAAACCATCCTTTGTAAAACGGGTTTGGATTTATTGTTTTACCCTAAAAACACCGGTCTTTGTGCAGATGCTGTCTGCACAAAGACAGATGCTTTTGCAAAGGAGGGTGTCTATGTACATCGGCATTGACCTGGGCAGCACCAACTTAAAAGTGGCACTGTATGATGAAAACTTACAGATGCTGGGGCAGGAAAGCTGCCCTGTAAATTACATTCGCCAAGCCGGTCAAATAGAATTCGATCTTGTTCCTTACGGGGAAGACTTGTTTGGCCTTATAAGAAGTTTGCTGGCAATGTATCCGGATAAAAAGTTAAATAGAATAGCTTTTACCGGACAGGCAGAAACGCTTGTCTGTCTGGATAGGGAAGGAAAGCCCCTGTGCAACGCTATTTCCTGGATGGATGAACGCTCGGTGAGAGAATGTGAAGTGCTGGCTAAGCGGTTTTCTCCCGACCGGTGCTACCGGGTCACGGGCCAACAAGCAGTGGTGCCTACCTGGCCGGCTACAAAAATTTTGTGGCTGAAAAATAATCGGCCGGATGTATACGAAAATGTGGGAAGCTATATGCTTCTTAAGGACTATATGGTCTATTTGCTCACAGGGCAAATGTGCTGTGATATGTCCATTGCCACATTCTCCTTCTACTTTGATATTTACAACAAGTGCTACTGGCAGGAAATGCTGGATGCTATTGGTGTGAAGCAGTGTCAGCTGCCGCCGCTGGTGGAACCCAATACAGTGGTAGGAAACCTGACTGAAGATGCAGCGCAGAAATTGGGCGTAAGTACAGAAGTGCTGGTCAATACCGGAACATTGGATCACTTTGCAGGTATGATTGGCACCGGCAATTTGACACCCGGTATCATGACCCTTTCCACAGGTACTACAATGGTACTAGCAACAATGGCTAAGGGCATTCCGGCTCCTGATTGCGGCATCGCTATGCATTATGGCTTCTTGCCGGACACCCATGTGATGCTCAGCGTTATGGAAAGTGGCGGCAACTGCCTGGAGTGGTTTCGACGCACCTGCCTGGGCGGCTTGGATTATGATGCCATTAATCAAGAAGTTGCCGCTTGTGATACTGGCAAGAGCCTGCTGTTTTTGCCGTATATCACCGGCGTAAACCCACCGGAATTTGATGCCCGTGCCACCGGCGTGTTCTATGGCATACGGCAAGAACATACCCAATTCCATATGGCAAGAGCGGTTATGGAAGGCGTAAGTTTTGCTTTGCGGAAAAACTGTGAGCATATGGCGAAAAATGGCACACCGGTGCATTCTATTATTGCTACCGGTGGTGGTGCCAGGAGCGCTGTATGGTGTCAAATGCAGGCTGACATTACCGGTATTCCGGTGGTAGTTCCCAAAGTAACAGAAGCCGGTTGCTTGGGCGCAGCAATGGTTGCTGCCGAGAAGCAGGATACCTATGTTCTTACGGATGAACGGCACTACGACCCTCATCCCAATGAAGCCTTAGAAGAAAAATATAAAAAGTTCTGTAAGCTGTATACCGCTGTTTTGGAAACAGAAAATCTATAAAAGTAGCAGAAAGAGGTAGTATTATGAGTAAAACTTGCAAAATCAAAGCACCCTTCTTTGAAATTGGCCCTAAGTCCTATTTGTATGGCCAGGATGTAATTGACCTGGCAATTGCCGCCGATAAGGCATCTGAAAAGTATGGCGTGGATATTATCTTCACTACACCTATTGTGGAAATCGCACGTGTAAAGGCTGCAACCAAGCACATTCATGTGTTTGCGCCCCATATGGATCCCATCACCCCGGGTCGCGGTCTTGCAGACGTTTTGCCCGAATCTCTGGTTGCCGCCGGCGCTGAGGGCGTTATGCTCAACCACGTGGAAAAGCCCTTGACTCTGGCCACCTTAAAGGCTACGATCAAGCGGGCAGAGGAAGTAGGTCTGACTACTATCGTCTGTGCCGATTCTATCGTGGAGGCTGGTATGATTGCCAAACTGAACCCCGATATTATTGTTGCCGAGCCCAGCGAACTGATTGGCACAGGCCTGACCAGCGGCCCTGAATATGTGGCTGCTGCTGCCAAAAGCGTAAAGGATGTAAATCCTGATATTTTGGTGCTGACTGCCGCCGGTATCGCCAACGGCCAGGACGTATATAACACTATCATTGCCGGCGCGGATGCTACCGGTTCCTCTTCCGGCGTTGCCAAGGCTGCTGACCGTGCTGCTATGGTGGATGAAATGATCAGTGCAGTCCGTCGCGCCTGGGATGAGCGGAGCGCAAAGTAATGGATAGCATTCTCCGTTCTCACGCTGAACAGATTGTGAAGTCTGCGATCCAGGCTGTCTTGCCTGATGAGGCGGTTGTTCGGGCTTTAGAAGGAAAAACTTTTCCTGGAAAGGTAATCTTAGTTGCTGCGGGCAAGGCTGCATGGCAGATGGCAAATGCCGCCTGGAGCGTGATGCATGACAGGATTACTTCCGGTGTTGTGATTACCAAATATGACCATGTGAAAGGCCCAATTGGCAATCTTCTGTGCCTGGAAGGGGGCCATCCTGTGCCGGATAAGAATTCCTTCTTGGCAACAGATAAAGCCTTGGAAATGACTTCTAACTTAACGGAAAAGGATACAGTCCTGTTTTTGCTATCAGGCGGCGGAAGCGCGCTGTTTGAAAGTCCCCTTATCAGCGGGGAAGAATTGCAGGACATTACATCTCAACTTTTGGCAAGTGGTGCAGATATTGTGGAAATGAACACCGTTCGTAAGCGCCTGTCCGGCGTAAAGGGTGGAAAGTTTGCCTTGCACTGCAAGCCAGCACAGGTTTACTGTGTGGTTTTGAGTGATATTTTGGGAGACCCTTTGGATATGATTGCATCCGGTCCTGCTTGTGCGGATTCTTCCACAGCGGAGCAGGCAGTGGCGATAGCCCAAAAGTACAATCTGCAGATTTCTGATCAAGTGTGGAACTTGCTCCGGCAGGAAACACCTAAAGAGATAACAAATGTGCAAACCGAAATCAACGGTTCTGTGCGTTGGCTTTGCCAGGCTGCAGCGGATGCTTGCGCGGCATTGGGATACAAGCCTTTTATCCTGACAGACCTTCTATCCTGCCAGGCCAGAGAAGCTGGCAGTTTTCTGGCCAGTATCTTAAAGACCCATGCAGGAAGCGAAAATTTGGCTTTTATTGCAGGGGGAGAAACGGTGGTTAAACTGACCGGCAAAGGCAAGGGCGGAAGAAACCAGGAACTGGCCCTCTGCGCAGCACCGGTGCTGGCTACTTTGCCAGGTAGCGCACTGTTTAGTGTGGGCAGTGACGGCACCGACGGTCCGACAGATGCGGCCGGAGGTTATGTAGATTGGCAAACAGAAAACGCACTGAAAGAACAGGGAGTATCTATTCATAAAGTGTTGGAAGAGAATGATGCTTATAATGCTTTGTCTAAATGCAATGGGCTGATTTTTACCGGGCCTACCGGAACCAATGTGAATGATGTTTCTGTTTGTCTTTACCGTGCAAAATAAGCATCGAAAGCGGCTTCTGCGGAAGCCGCTTTTGTGCTGCATACAAAAAAGTGAAAATAATCCTATAAAAAGTAAAAATGGTACAAGACTTTTTCACAAAGATGTAGTATGATGTGATAAATGACAATAAGCCACCTTAGGGAATAAGAGGTTTTTATGGAAGCCATTAAAGTTGAAGAGTTTTCTTGTTATTATAAATTGGATAAAGGCTATATTACTGCACTGGACAAAGTGAGTTTTTCTGTTGAGAGCGGCGAAATGCTTACAGTTATCGGCGAGTCCGGCGGCGGAAAAACCACCCTTTTGCGGTGCATGTTGGGGCTGAATAATTACACATCCGGCACTATCTACTTAGGCGGCGTGCCTGTGGAAGAAGTGGATGTGGCGGATAACAATATGGCCTATGTCCGGCAGGAAATTGTGCTGTATCCCCAGATGACCGTATATGAGAATATCGCATTTCCCCTGCGGGTGATGCATACCCCCCAGGCAGAATTGGATGCCCGGGTGAAAGCCATTGCCGACACTTTGGATATCCGTTGGCTTTTAACGAGAAAGCCGGGTCAACTCTCCGGCGGTCAGCAACAGCGGGTGGCCTTAGGAAGAGCCTTGGTCAAGCGCCCCCAATTTGTCCTTTTTGATGAACCTTTTGCCAATGTTGATCCGGCTATGCGAGGTCAATTACGGCTTCTTATTAAGAAACTTCACGAAAAAGACAGTGCAACAATGGTCTTTGTTACCCATGATATTGACGAAGCCTTTTTCCTGGGAGATAAAATCTTAGTGCTGAACAAGGGCAAAGTGGAAGCCTTTGGTACGCCCGATGAATTGCGGAATTGCCGCACTTCGGAACTGCTTAATGAACATTTTGGCCGCAACACAACGAGGTACTTTGAATGAAGAAAAAAGGACTTAGAAGATATAAGATTGCCACTAAGGACTATGAGGCTTCCATGCTTCCCCAGACCCGGCGGGCAGTATTTTTCGATGTATTCAAACTCCAGTGGAGAAAACTTTTAATTTTAGGTGGCATCCTTGTGCTGTTTTCACTGCCGATGATTGTGCTGAACTTGTTACGGGACGGATATGCCATTGGCCTTTTCTACGGTGCGGAGGGGGCTACAGAGGAAGCCAAAAATCAGGCAGGCATACAACTGCTTTTTGCAGATGTGTGGAAGAATGTCCTGCAAATCATTCCCTTTATGATTTATAGCGTGGGCCTTGCCGGTGTTTTGCGTGTCCTTCGGCAATTCGCCTGGGGAGAGAATATCTATATCCCTACGGACTTTGGGAAAGGCGTAAAGGATAACTGGCGCGCTATGCTGGCCCTTTCTTTCCTGGCAGGCGGCAGTTTGGCCCTTTGCCATTTCCTCTATTACTTGGCAGTTTGTTATCAAACCGACACTATGTGGATGGTGTGCATTATTCCAATTGCCTTCTGCGCGATTTTTGCACTGCCGGTATTTGCTGTTTCTGCCGTGATGATTCCCGTTTACAACAACCCCTTAACCCAGGTGTTCAGAATGGCTTTTCTGGTATATGTAAAAGGGTTTGGAAAAGTGCTGCTGGGCGTTTTGCTTACAGTTGCGCTCCGTGCGATTGGGATGCTTCCCAATACATTCTGTCATTTTGTCTTTGGCCTTGTGGCTTCAGTGGCCGCACCAACGATCCTGCTGGCCTGGACTCTTTTCTGCTACAACCGCTTTGATAAGGATATTAACCCTGCCATTTGCCCTGAACTGATTGGCAGAGGGCTTTATTTCCCGCCGGAGGAAGGTTTTGAGGAGCTTTAACGATGCATTATGTAGATAAGATTTTTGCAGATGAGATTGTCATTTCCCCTTATTGCGGTCCCCAGCCTGTTTATCAAAGGAACGGGATTACCTATCCTGACCGTATTTGCCTGGAGCAATTCCGCTTGCTGAAAGACTGTGGCATTAATGTGGTTTTTGGCCATGAGGATTTAATGAACACCCCTACAGAAGGCAAAGCCTTTGAGGCAATGGATATTTGCCAAAAACTGGGGATGGGCTACATGGTCCGGGATGTGCTCTCTTACGAGTACTGCTCCGATGGGGCGGACAAGACTCACTACAGCAGCCTTACGGAAGCGCAAAAACAGGATCTGGATCGGCGTTATGAAGCATCCCTGCGCCGCTATAAGGATCATCCCGCCTTTGCCGGTGTGATGTTTATTGACGAGCCGGGCGAGTCCTCTTTTGAGGGGATTGCAAGAGGAAAGGCTGTGTTTGATCGGGTCTGCCCGGACAAAGCTTTCTATGTTAATCTGTTTCCCTATTACATATCTGCTTATGCCTATCAGTACGGAAGGGAACAGGGTGGCACCAATGTGGACCCCCTTTACACCCCTAAGGTTTACTCCAATCTGGAGCGATATAAAGTTCACCTTGACCGTTTTCTGAAAACCGTAGACCCTAAGTTTGTTTCTTTTGACGCCTACCCCTTTGTAGGCCGAAAAGAGGCAGAAAACGCCATCCACCGCTCTTTGTGGGATATGACCCAGTATGTTGCGTATATCTGCGCTCAGCAGGGAAGAGATTATTGGCACGTTTTGCAGTGCGGTGGACGCTGGTGTAACGACTACAATACCCGCATTACCACTGCTGCAGATGTTAACCTGCAAGTTTCCGTTGCGCTGGGTTACGGCGCAAAGACCTTGCAGTTATATCCCGGGTGTTTTCCAAACTGCTGTATTGGCGGTATTGAACATTCCAGTCTTATTGACCAGTGGGGGCGTCGCACAGAGCAGTATCCACTGTTCCAATATGCTTTTATGCAGGTCAAGGCCATCCAAAAGCACCTTGTCCACGCCACACTAAAAGGGATGATTGTCAGTGACAGTCCCTATTTTGGGCTATTGCCTTCTGCGCAAAAAGTTAGGGAAGTGGAAAGTCGGGACAAAAACGGCGAGATGGAGATTTTTGACGGCAAACTTTGCCCCGATGGCAATATGCAGGTCACTGAATACAAGCAACTGAAAAAAGTGGAGTCTACAACCCAGTGCATTGTCAGTTGCTTTGAAAATGAAGAGGAGACGGTTTATTTCCTGTGGAACAACTCTGCCTATGCTGCTTCTGATGTGACCCTTACATTTGACAATGAATACACCTACGAACACACCCAGCGAACCGTTACCGACATAAGCGAAGGCAAGACACTTACCATCCACGCTTTGCCTGCCGGTGAGAATGTGCTTATTCGTATTTTGGACAAAAAGGAGAGGTGACTATGCGTAGCTATCCCCAAGATGAAATTCTGATCATGCCCTATTGCGCACCGCAACCTGCTTACAACTATAAAGGGGAACATTTCCCCAGCCGCATCACCGAAGAACAGTTTCAACTTTTGAAGGACTGCGGCATTAATATGGTGATGGGCCATGAGGATATGATGAACAGTCCCACCGAGGCCGAAGCATTTAAGGCAATGGATATCTGCCACAAATTGGGTATGAAGTACCTGGTAAAGGACTACCTGTTCTATGAGTACTACGGCACACGGGATGGCCATACTCACTTCAACTATTTGACAGAAGAGCAACGGGAAGATCTTGACCGGCGTATGGAAGCATCCCTGCGCCGCTACAAGGATCATCCTGCCTTTGCCGGTGTTCTGTTTATTGACGAAGTAGGTCTGGAAGGTATGGACGGTGTGGCTCGGGGACAAGCCGTATTTAACCGTGTTTGCCCCGGTAAGATCTTCCTTGCTACGATGTTCCCCATGTACTCTTCCCCTAAGTGCTATCAGCACGGCTGGGCAGACCTGGATGTTCCTTTTAATGAAAAGATCCTGCCGTACAAGCAGGAAAACTTAGACCGGTTTAAGTACTATATGGAACAGTGGCTGGATAAGGTCAGCCCGGAGATCCTTAACTATGACCTGTATCCCTATGCCAAGGTAAAGGAAGCTCCCAACGCAGTCCATCAGGGCATGTGGGATATGACACAGTATATAACCGGCGAAGCAAGAAGACTGGATAAAGAATATTGGCACACACTGCAGTGTGGCGGCCGTTGGTGCGACGATATGCGAATTCGCATCACCAGTATGGGTGAGGTGAATTTGGGCATTTCTGTAGCGCTGGGATATGGCGCCCAGGCGTTGATCCTGTATACCGGTTGTTTCCCCAACTGCTGCTACGGCGGAATTGAACACTCCGGCCTTATCGATATGCGTGGTAATATCACCGAGCAGTACCCCTTGTACCAGTATGCTTTTATGCAGGTAAATGCCATTGGCAAGTACCTGCTGAACGCCAAGTTGAAGGCAATGGTACTAAGCAACGCGCCCTATGCTGGCCTTATACCCGATCATTCTGTGATACAGGAAGTTGAAGACCGTGACCTTGGCGCTGGCAAGGGTATCTTTGAAGGAACCTTCCATCGTTACGGCAATATTATGACGGAGAACTACGGCGCGCTTAAGGGCGTGGAGTCCACCAGTCAGGTCATTGTCAGTTGCTTTGAAAAAGAAGGGGAGACGTTCTACTTCCTGTTCAATACATCCCCCTATGTGGCTACCGATGTGACCCTTACATTTGACAATGAATATACCTACGAACACACCCAGCGAACGGTTACCGATACGAGCGAAGGTAAAACGCTTACCATCCACGCACTGCCTGCCGGTGAAAATGTACTGATCCGGCTGTCAGATAAAAAACAGTAACATAAGAAAAACACATGAAAACGGAGGATACATATGTCTATTTTTGCTAATGGAAAGACCTTCCACCTGCGCACAAAAAACACTTCCTATATTATGGATGTGTACAAGGGCTACCTGCGCCACTTGTACTATGGCAATAAGCTGGAAGATGATTGCTATGATGTGTTTTACCATAACTATATCATTGGTGGTATGGTAGAAGCGGAACTGAATACCACCGATGGCAGCACTCTGGAAGTCATTCCTCAGGAATTGGGCTTTTATGGGCTGGGCGATTACCGGGAGAATAATTTCTTCGCCCGGAAGGCAGATGGAGTTTGCACCTTTGACCTGAAATATGAAGGCTATACTGTCCACCAGGAAAAACCCAAGTTCAATATGCCTCATGTTCGTGGCGGAGAGACTCTGGAAATTCGCCTTTGCGATCCCGTCACCAAGGTCCGGGTTAAACTGTTCTATACCCCTGTGGAAGACGCCATTGTTCGCCGCACAGAAGTGGAAAATCTGTCCGATGTAACTCTCTGTGTGGAGAAGATTGACAGTTTTGCTATGGATGTTCCCAATAAGAATTACAGCGTCGTAGCACTTCCCGGCCGTTATGGCAGAGAACGGGATATTATGGTGCAGAATATCGATTTTGGCATCAAAACCTTCCAAAGCACCAAGGGTAACTGCTCTTCCCATCAGATGAATCCCTTTATTGCTCTGGGTGAAAATGGGTATAGCGAAACCACCGGTGATGCCATTGGTGCAGCATTGGTTTACAGTGGTTCTTTCCATATGAGTGTAGAACACTCTGTGAGTGGAGCCCTGCGCCTTTCCGGCGGTATGTGTGACTGCAATCTGAACTGGAAACTTCTGCCCGGCGAAAGCCTTTCTTCCGCAGAAGCAATTTTGGTCTACGCCGCTAACGGTATGGGCGAAATGTCCCGTCGTTTTCATGATGTGATCCGCAGCAGCCTGATTGCTCCCCAGTTTGCGTATGCAAAGCGCCCCATTGTTGCAAATACCTGGGAAAGTTGCTTTATGAACTTTGATGAAGAGAAGTTAAAGCAATTTGTTACCAATGTGGTTGGCACTGAAATTGATACTATCGTTTTGGATGACGGCTGGTTTAAGGGCCGTGATAATGACTGGACCAGTTTGGGTGACTGGGTTGTGGATGAACGAAAACTTCCCAATGGCCTGGAGAGTGTAATTGCCTTTACCAAGGAAAAAGGTTTCAAGTTTGGCCTGTGGTTTGAGCCGGAAATGATCAGCGAAAAGAGTGATCTGTATAAGGCGCATCCCGATTGGGCGATTGCTGTACCCGGCAGACCCTCTAAATTGGGTCGTCACCAGATGGTCTTGGATATGTGTAACCCTGAAGTGATTAACTACTTAAAGGGTGTATTTGATAATATTCTGGGTCGCTATGACATTGACTACATAAAGTGGGATTGTAACCGTCAGGTCAGTGAACACTATTCCAACATTCTGCCTGCTGACAGACAGGGCGAAATGAACCACCGCTACATTTTGGGACTCTACGAATTGCTGGATTATATTACGCAAAAATGGCCCCATGTTATTATTGAGGGCTGTGCAGGCGGCGGTGGCCGTTTTGACTGCGGTATGCTCTATTACACCCCCCAGATTTGGACCAGCGATGCTACCTGCGCAGAAGAACGCACAAAGATTCAGTATGGCACCAGTCTGCTGTATCCGCTGTCTGCCATCTCTGCCCATGTCAGCGATGTTCCCAACGTACATACCCAGCGCATCATTCCTATGGAAGTTCGGGCAAATGTGGCATCTGCAGCTACCTTCGGCTTTGAAACCGGCTTTGTTCATATTACCGAAGAGGATAAAATGGAAATGCGCAAGTATGTGCGGCGCTATAATGAGATCTACGACCTGGTGCTGACCGGCGATCTGTACCGGCTGAAAAATCCCTTTGAAAGCAACTATTTCTGCAACCTGATTCTTTCTAAGGAGAAAGACAGAGGTTTCTTCGTTTACTACCGCAGAAATACTTCTTACCGGGTGCTGCAGGAAAGACTTTATTTGCAGGGCCTGGATCCGGATGCTACCTATAACATTCCGGAACTGGGTATCACCGCCAAGGGCCGTACTCTGCAGGAATTTGGCCTTGTCATGAAGATGCCCTATAACGACCATATGTGCGGTTTTTACCATATCAATAAAGTTTGATAAAGGAGTGTTTCTATGGCTAACTGGCTGAAAGATGCGGTTGTTTATGAGATCTATCCCCAGTCCTTCTACGACACCAACGGTGACGGCATCGGCGACCTGCAGGGCATTATCGAAAAGTTGGACTATATCCAGGAAATGGGCTTTAACGCCATTTGGCTGAACCCAATCAATGAAAGCACCTTTTTCGATGCCGGCTATGATGTGACCGATTATTATAAGGTTGCGCCCCGGTACGGTACCAATGAGGATTACCGCCGCCTGTGTAAGGAAGTCCACAAGCGTGGGATGAAGATTGTGTTTGACCTTGTGGCAGGCCATACTTCTGTAGAGCACCCTTGGTTCAAAGAGTCCGGCAAAGCGGAAAAGAATGCATACACAAACCGCTATATTTGGACCAATAATGTTTTTGATGATCCTATCGGGGAATTGGAAATCAGCGGTTGGGCTGAGCGGGAGGGCAATTATGTCACCAATTTCTTCTGGTGTCAGCCGGCACTGAACTATGGCTATGCCCATCCCGATCCCAAGAAGCCCTGGCAACTGCCTGTGACACACCCGGACTGTATCGCTACCAAGGAAGAACTGAAGAAGATTATCGGTTTTTGGATGGATATGGGCACCGATGCTTTCCGGGTAGATATGGCCGAGTCCCTGATCAAAGGGGACAAGGACGGCTCTTATATGCGCGCCTTCTGGAAAGAAGTCCGGGAATATATGGAGAGCAAAAATCCCGATGCGCTGTTGATTGCAGAGTGGGGCAAGCCCACCGATGCCATCAATGCCGGTTTCCACTGTGATTTTCTGCTCCATAGTCAACTGCCGGCTTATACCCGGCTGTTCCGTGCAGAGCCGGGCAGAAATACTACTCATTTCTGGGATGGACACAGTTATTTCAACAAGGACGGTAAGGGAAATATTAATGATTACCTTGACCGCTTCTGCTATGACTGGGAAAATACCCGTAGCAAGGGCTATGTGGGTCTGATTACCGGCAATCACGATATTCCCCGTCTTGCCTATAAGCGAGATCCGGAGGAAATTAAACTGGCTTTGGCATTCCTGTTTACAATGCCCGGTGTGCCTTTTGTGTACTATGGCGACGAAATCGGTATGGATTATATTGCAGGACTCAAATCCAAGGAAGGTGGCTATAACCGTACCGGCTCCAGAACACCTATGCAGTGGAACGAGGAAAAAAATCACGGTTTCTCTTCCTCTGATACACCCTATCTGCCCACTGATGATCGCCCTGATGCGCCTACAGTGGAAAAACAGAAGAACGATCCCAATTCGCTCCTGAATTTCACCAAGTTTATTGTAAACTTGCATAAGCAGGAAAAGGCACTTAGCCCGGATGCAGATTTTGAAGTGCTGCGGGCGGGGTATCCCTTCGTGTTTACAAGAAAAACAGAAGACAGCACCATTTATGTGGCTATCAATCCTTCTCAGTACGACTATACACTGGATGATCCCGGTGTAAAGGAAGTACTCCATAGCCAAAACACTGCGGTTGCCGACGGGAAACTGAACATTTCCAGTGTCAGCCTGCTGATTGCCCGCATTTAAGAAATAAAGAGCAAGAGTAAACTACTCTTGCTCTTTTTGTAAATACTGTTTTCTTGCCTTCCAGTAGCCGGAATAGGAGTTATAACCTACATAATGGGCGATCTCCGCAGAAGACATAGAAGTGTTTTCTTCCAGATACCGGGCGGCATTCATCCTTCTGCTGGTCAATTCTTCAAGGAAGGTATTGCAGGTTTCCTTTTGAATAATACGCTGCACCTGCCGGGGAGACAGGCCAACTGCTTGGGCCAAAGAGGAAAGGGTTAGGTTTTTTGCGTAGTTGGCATCCAAATAGCGCTGAATCATGCCTTCGTAGTCTAAGCTTTCCCGGATAGTGGGGCCGTTCATATGAAGCAGTTGCTCCATCAAAATATAAAAGTAGGGCATTAAAGAGTTAAGAGAACCTTTTTGACCGCTATCTATGGAAGCTTGGTATAAGCCTGTCAGAAGGGCGGGAGATAAGCGGGAAAATGCAAATTCCCTGGGCCCATTACGCAGGCTGAAGGCAAGAAAGGTTGTTTCCGGACTGCGACAAATGGCGCTGTGAAAAGCCTTAGCGGGGATGTAAGCAGCATCACCGGCCTGCAGGACCAGGCTCTTTTCTCCGATGGTATAGTTCGCCTCACCGGACAGCAGAATATGTACCTCTCCTAATCGATGGCAATGAGGGGCAGTAATTCCCAATTGAGCCGGTGGGAGACACTGTCCACACAGGACCTCCACCGATGCCTTTCCAAACTGTAGAGTAAATGTAACTTCCATAGAAAACCTTTCCAAAAAGGACAAGCATTTTTAGAAAATGTCCTAAATATCTATTGCAATCTACTACCTGTGGGCTATAATGAGTATAACGTCCAAAGCAGAAAAAGTCAACGGATTATTAGGGCGGTGAACGGGCAATGGGCAATAAACTTAAGTTTTATTTTCTCAATACCTTGTGGAACTTGGTTTTTTTGGTAACCGGTGGCGCTGTTTTGCAAACGGTCCTATTGGAAATAGGATTTGGGGAAGAAATTACCAATCATTTCTTTGCCATTATGCAGGCCATTCAGATTAGCGCCATTATTTTGTTCTCTTTTTGGTCGGATAGAGTGAAAAATATCTTAAGGGCCTATGGGCTATGCCATGCCGGTGTAATCCCGCTGCTGGCCTTTTTGCTGATTGTGTGCGCCGGCCGTATGCATTATAACAGCACGATCTATATCTTACTTTTGGGTGCAGGAATTATTTTTAATATCTTTTATGGGATTCACACTGTAATATCCTTAAAAGTCCCTTATCTGATTATGGATATGCGCGACTATGCCAGAGTGTCTGCTATCGCTGGCCTGTTGGGAGGCATAGTGGCGCTGGGCTACTCATCGTTGCTTTCTTTTTTGCAATTTCGTGTCGATTTCTTCCATCTGATGAGCGGGGTGTACGCAATATCGTTTCTGCTGCTCATTGGCTGCACAACGGCAGCCTTTATGCTCAAGAAAACGCACCACAGGGAACCGAATAAGAGTGTATCAGCAAAGCGAATTAATTTTCTGACATATAAGCCTTTTTCTTCCTTGATTCTTCCCAATATCATTCGTGGCTTTAGCAGTGGTATACTGGGCATGGCTGTCACAATCGGCTACTATGTGGGCAGACTGGACAGCCAAAGCGCCTCTGTGCTGGTAGTAATGGGCAACTTGGTAACAATCCTTGGGTGCGCCGTGTATTCACTGATTGCGGGCAAAATCAGCGAGAGAAGGATTATTCTATTTGCTGCTGCCGGTGTGTGCATCTTTATGCCGATGATGACCGCATTCTCTACAACAGCAACCTTCTTGCTGTTCTATGGTATCGCATTCTTTTTCCGTGTGTTTGTCGACTATGGTATTCCTGTTGCGGTGACGAGAATTGCCCAATATGAAGCGATGGGTCAGTACAGTGCCGGCAGGATGCTTCTGAATTCTCTTGGTACGATGCTGGCAGGTTTTCTGTGCATGCCAATGTTCCGCCTGTTTGGCGTAAACATTACAATGGTAATTTCTGCAGCCATGCAGTTGATTACGGGAATTTCTTACTATACATATATGAAGAAAAACAACATCAGATAGGAGTGCAAAACAGATGAAGATTACCCTTGGTGAAGAGCAGGTCGTAGCTATCGGCCCCCGCATGGAGGATTCTTATTGGGGGCAGTTCCAGTTCGTATTTCTGATGAAATCCGATGAAGGAAAAGTTGTAATTAAATTCCACAACGGCGATGACGTGTGGGAAGAATTGGGCGCTGCCGACATGTGGTATGCAACAGAGGACTGGGGCAAAACGTGGACTCGGCTGAAGGATGCAACTTCTGTGAAGAAGGGCACATTGCTTCCCAATGGTGATTACCTGCGGGGAGACGGTCGCGTTTCTGTTGCATTGGATCTGAATAAGGTCAAAGCACCTGTTCAAATCGGTAATTATACGATTCCCAGCGACGACTGGCATGCAAAGAGTCAGGATGTGAATGTGCTGCCTCAGCCCAGAGGGCATTATTATGACATCTGGAAGCAGAAGCACTGCACTTACCATGTGGACCAGCTCCCGGATGGCCTTTATGATCATCTGCATAGCTGGCCTATGGTTCGTACCCCCGCAGGGCAGAACGAAGAGCAAAGTGAATGGGCGGAACTGAAAAATTGGGACAATATGGGCATACAGATGGTATTCCCCAACGGCCGAAATGTGGCAATTCCACTGCTTCCCCAGTATATCGGTCGCAATTTTAAGATCGGGCCGGATGGAACTGTGTGGGCGGCAACCTATTGGACTGGCCTGAACCCGAAAAACGGCGCATTCAGCCCCTATGCCGATACCTTCGTACTGAGTTCTACCGATAACGGCCATAGCTGGACACTGCAGAGCTACTTGCCCTATATCCCCGACAACAATGAATACGAATACTCCTTTATGGCCGGCGGCTATGATGAACCTGCACTGGAATTTATGCCCGATGGCTCTATGATCATGCTGCTGCGTGTGACCGATGTGTTCCGAGGAGATAAGGAATGGGCACCTTCCTACATTACCCGTTCCACCGATAAAGGCAAAACTTGGTCCAAGCCTGTTCGGTTTGATGATGTGGGCGTTTTGCCCGAAACTTGCCGATTGGGGGATGTCACTTTGGCAATTTATGGCCGTCCCGGCATCTACGTTCGTGGCACTACGGATCCTTCCGGTATGAAGTGGGATGATCCGGTGGAGGTTATGACCAATAAAGATCGCAGCGGTCTTATGAATGAACCTCCTGCACGTCCCAACTTCCATCAGTGGGCAGGTTCGTGCTGCAACTGCTCCATTCTTGCATTAGATGATACACATGCCATGATTGGCTATTCCGATTTCTATCACCTTTGCGAAGACGGCGTTCGCAGGAAGAGCATTAAGACAAGAATTGTAACAATTGAAAAATAAAGGAATGGGGCTGCAAGTCTATTGATTTGCAGCCCCATTTATGCTACTATATATGGGATTTTAAGAAGTCCGAGGTGAACAGTTTGAAGACAGTAATTTTGGTGCGTCACGGACAAAGTGCTACAAATTTACAAAAGGTTTTTACAGGCCAATTGGATGCGCCCCTAACGGAACAGGGAAAAGAGCAAGCAGAAAAAATGTCTGCGTTCGTGTGCAAATGGCCTGTGGAAAAGATTTATGTCAGTTCTCTAAGCCGGGCGGTTGAAACGGCTTTGCCTATTATAAATAAACTTGGTTGCCCGATGGAAAAGTCTGATGCCTTTCGGGAGATTGATGCAGGTGCTTGGCAGGGCCGCACATTCGAGGAAATTGCGGAACTTTATCCCCAGTCTTATGCGGTTTGGCGCAGCAACTTTGCCGATGCGCACCCGGAAGAGGGGGAGAGCTGCCGTCATCTTTACGACCGGGTGATAAAGGCCTTTACCCATATTCTGCAGAACACACCGGAATCAACGGTTTGCATTGTGGCCCATGCCACCCCCATTCGTATGATCGAAAGTTATATTTGCGCAGGCAGACCGGAAATGTCGCAGGATATTTCCTGGGTGCCCAATGCTTCTGTAACTATTTATGGATATGACGGCGAATTCCACCTGATTAAAAGGGGAGAATGCGGTTATCTTGGCGATAATCTTACCAATTTACCTACGAGCATTTAGGAGACACACTATGACAGAAAAATATTTGGACTTTTTAGGCCTTGTTATTTATCAAATTTACCCCCGCAGTTTTTGCGACAGTAATGGGGATGGGATTGGCGATTTGCAGGGCGTGATTTCCAAACTGGATTATTTGCAGGATTTAGGCGTGAATGCCATTTGGCTTTGCCCCTGCTATAAAAGTCCTAACGTGGATAACGGCTACGATGTGGCAGACTATCGGGATATTATGGACGAGTTTGGCACACTGGAAGATATTAAAGCATTGATTGCCGGGCTGCACCAAAGAAATATGAAACTGATTATGGATCTGGTGCCTAACCATACTTCTTCCCAGCATAAATGGTTTGTTGAATCCCGCAAATCCAAGGATAATCCCTATAGTGACTACTATTACTGGTACGATACACCCCCGAACGACTGGCAAAGCGCCTTTTTGGGCAGTGCCTGGCAGTATGATGAGGGCCGTGGGCAATATTATCTGCATTCCTATGCGCCGGAACAGCCGGACTTGAATTGGGAAAACCCTGCAGTTGTAAAAGAAATGCAGGATGTGGTGGATTTTTGGGTGGACCTGGGTGTGGATGGTTTCCGCATTGATGTGATCGACCAGATTTCCAAAGATATGAATGGGGACAATTACTTTGGCCCCCGACTCCACGAGTTTATCAATGCCCTTTTTGGCCGGGAAAAAACAAAGCATATTTTCACGGTAGGCGAGTGTTGGGCTGACAGTATTGAAGAAGTCCGACGTCACTGTGGTGCGGACAGAGGAGAACTTTCCACCCTCTTCCAGTTCGATCATCAACAGTGTGGCCGTGATGGGAAGTATATGCCTAAGAAGCAAAGCATCAGAGACTTCTGGCAGATTTTGAAAAACTGGCAGATCCTTATGCAAAAAGAAAACCTGCTGTACAGCCTCTTTACAGATAACCACGATAACAGTTGGTTTATCAGCCGTATGGGAGATATGGAAAACAGCCGTTATGAAGTGGCAACCTGCATTGCAGGTCTTCTGTATCTGATGCGTGGCGTGAGTTTTATCTATCAGGGCCAGGAACTGGGCATGGTGAATTCCTGCCACAACGCCATTGAAGAATTCGATGATGTGGAAAGCATCAACTTCTACAAGGAAAACATCCTGAAAGAGTCCAAAGAAAAAACACTTGAGAAAATTAATTTTGGTGGCCGGGATAACCCTCGCAGGCCAATGTGCTGGAGCGGTGATAAAAACGGTGGTTTCACCACCGGCAAGCCCTGGATTGCTGTAAACATCCACTATCCCGAAATCAATTTCGAGAAAGAAAAGCAAGCGGAAAAGTCTGTTTGGCGTTTCTATCGGGACCTGCTTCACCTGAAAAACAAGGAAAAGGCCCTCACTTGCGGTACTTTCCGGGTAGTGGAAGAGGAAAAGTCCCACTGTATTTTCAGCCGGAGCTGGGAAGGAAAAACAGTTACAATTGTCTGCAACTTTGAGAAGGCGACACAAATCCCTGCCATAGCAGGAAAAAAACTGCTTCTTTCCAATTTTGGCTATGAAATAAAAGAAACTGGTTTGTTTGCACCTTATGAACTTGCAGTTTATGAAGGAGAATAATTATGAAGTTTGAAAATACGGCGCTTATCACATACCCTTCTGTATGGGCGGTGGGAGACACGTATCAGATTTTTGTTCCGGTAAATACTTCCACATTGATGTGGGTGAATGTGGCTGGAGAGAATTACTATGACCACACCAATGGCATTATTCGCTCTGATACCCATATCCATAAGATAACCGTTCCGATGGACGAACTGGATAAGGCCGGAAGTTATACCCTTTGCTACCGCAAGATGATTGACCGGAAGCCTTATTTCCCTGTAACCGAAGAAACAGAAAGTTTTACATTTAATTTTTACCCCTATAAAGGCGGCAAATTGAATATTTATCATCTGGCAGACACCCATAATCGGATTGAAAGCCCTGTAAAGGCAGGCAGTTACTTCGGGGACGAGCTGGATCTTCTCATCCTTAACGGCGACATTCCGGACCATAGCGGCGATATGCAGAATTTCAATGCCATTTATGAAATCGCCGGACATATCACGAAGGGCGAAAAACCGGCTATTTTCTCCCGGGGAAACCATGACACCCGGGGGTTCTATGCAGAGCGGTTTGCTGACTTTACACCTACCGATCGTGGCGTTTCTTACTTTACCGTTCGGTTGGGCGATTTGTGGTGTCTGATTTTGGATACTGCGGAGGATAAGCCCGATGACCACCCCGAGTATGGCAACACTGTATGCTGTCACAGTTTCCGGTTGGACCAAACCCGCTTCCTGAAAAGGGTGATCGCCAATGCAGATACCGAGTTCAATGCACCCGGTGTTACCAAGCGTATGATCATTTCCCATACCCCCTTCACCCGCATAAGCAAACCGCCCTTTGATATTGAGCAACTGCTGTACAAAGAGTGGATTGATCTGATCGGGGAGAGCATCAAACCAGATTTCTATTTGAGCGGCCATTTGCACGAATGCCGGATTATCCGACCCGGTGACAAGGATGACAGTTTCGGCCAGTCCTGTCCCACCGTTGTGGGGGCCATTCCTTACCGGGATGAATGGGATAAGTTCACAGCCTGCGCGATTACCTATGATGACGGAATTACTGTTCGGTTTACCGACCAGGACAAGAATGTTTTGGAAACCCATACTCTTTAATACATACCGGAGAAGGATGCACCTTCTCCGGTTTTTTCTCTTGTAAATAGTTAGGTTTTATGTTATACTACTAAATTGAAAGATTATGTTTAGGAGAATCCCTATGTCTGATTTAGTACAAGAGATTAACCGGCGGCGAACCTTTGCCATCATTTCCCACCCCGACGCCGGTAAAACCACTTTAACGGAAAAATTCCTGCTTTACGGCGGTGCGATTGCTCAGGCCGGTGTGGTTAAGGGCAAGAAGAACTCCCGGTCTGCCACTTCCGACTGGATGGAAATTGAAAAGCAGCGTGGTATTTCCGTTACCTCTTCTGTTATGCAGTTCCAGTATGGCGGCTTCTGCATCAATATTTTGGATACCCCCGGTCACCAGGACTTCTCAGAAGATACCTACCGCACATTGATGGCGGCAGACTCTGCGGTGATGGTGATTGATGGCGCTAAGGGCGTAGAGCCCCAAACCAGAAAACTTTTTAAGGTTTGTGCAATGCGGCACATCCCTATCTTCACTTTTATCAATAAGATGGACCGGGAAACCCGGGATCCGTTTGACCTTTTGGACGAGGTGGAGCGGGAACTGGGCATTGAGACCTATGCTATGAACTGGCCTATTGGTTCCGGTAAGGATTTCCAGGGTGTGTATGACCGCACCCAGAGCCGCCTGCTGTTTTTCTCCGGCGTATCCGGCAAAAACCGGGCCGATAAGATGGAAGTGGACCTTTACGACAAGCAGGTTGCTGACCTTTTGGACTCTGAAGAAAAGCATCAGAAACTTATCGACGATGTGGAACTTTTGTCTGCCGGTCGGGAACTGGACCTTGACGAAGTTCGTTGTGGCAATTTGAGCCCTGTGTTCTTTGGCTCTGCCCTTACCAACTTTGGCATTGAGCCCTTCCTGGAGGCGTTTTTGAAGCTGACACCTGCGCCCTTGGCCCGGGTGGCCGACTGCGGCACTATCGATGCTTTCAGCCCCGATTTTTCTGCTTTCGTATTCAAAATCCAGGCCAATATGAACAAGGCCCACCGGGATAGACTGGCATTTATGCGTATTTGCTCCGGTAAATTCCAAAGAGATGCGGAATACTACCATATGCAAGGCGGAAGAAAGATGCGCCTTTCCCAGCCCCAGCAACTGATGGCAGCAGAGCGTGAAATTGTGGAAGAAGCCTATGCGGGCGACGTTATCGGCGTTTTTGATCCGGGCATTTTTTCTATTGGTGATACCATTACAGTACCTGGAAAGAAGTTTCTGTATTCCGGCATTCCCACCTTTGCTCCGGAACATTTCTGCCGCGTCAGCGCTAAGGACTCTATGAAACGGAAGCAATTTGTGAAAGGTACAGAGCAGATTGCCCAGGAAGGTGCTATCCAGATTTTCAAACTGCCCAATTCCGGTATGGAAGAAGTGATTGTGGGCGTAGTAGGCACGCTGCAGTTTGATGTGTTCCAATATCGCATGAAAAGCGAATACGGGGTGGATCTGCGGATGGAAATGCTTCCCTATGAAGAAATTCGTTTGATTGCCAATAGTCCCTGCCCCTTGGATGAACTGAATTTAGGTTCCGATGCAGAACTGCTGGAAGACTACCGGGGAAGAAGCCTTTTGGTATTCTCCAGTTATTGGGCCATTGACTTTACAGTTCGCAGAAACCCCGGCCTTGCACTGCAGGAGATTGTGGTGGCTGAGGGGTAGGCTGAGAGGTCCCGAACCGAAATAGCCTAAAGAGATAAAGGAGGAAAGTGCCATGTTTGCACAAGTTTTCCAAATTGTTACGGCGGTGATGGCTGCCATCCTGTCGATTGCATTTTTCTATCAGATTGCTTATTTGTTTGTGCCTATTTTGGTGCGCAAAAAGCGGGGCAAGAGAGGTGCTCCCCAGGAACATTCCTACGCGATTTTGATTGCGGCTCGAAACGAAGAAAAGGTTATTGGCCATTTGCTTGACAGTATCCGCAACCAAAAATACCCAGCGGAGAAAATCACAACCTTCGTGGTGGCAGATAACTGCACCGATGCCACCGCAGAAATTGCACGCCAGGCCGGCGCGATTGTCTATGAGCGCTTTAATAAAGAGCAGGTAGGCAAAGGTTATGCGCTGAACCATCTTCTTAGCAAAATTGATGAGGAGTATGGCTGGGATAATTTTGATGCCTATATGATTTTCGACGCGGACAACGTGCTGATGCCGGATTATATCCGTCAGATGAACAGACTTTGCGATGAGGGGTATCAGGCGTTTACCGGATACCGGAACACCAAGAACTTCGGTTCTTCCTGGGTTTCTGCCGGACACGGCATTTGGTACCTTCATGACTCCTGCCACTTAAGCCAGTCCCGTATGCGCCTGGGTTTTGCATGTGCCGTCACCGGTACCGGCTTCGGCTTTACCAAAGAATTGCTGAAAGAAATGGGCGGCTGGAATTACTTTACCCTTACAGAAGATATTGAATTCAGCACCTGGTGCTGTGTTCGCGGCATTCGCATTGGCTACTGCCATGACGCCATTTTGTTTGATGAACAGCCCGTAAAACTTATCCAGTCCTGGCGGCAACGGACACGCTGGGCCCAGGGTGGTATCCAGGTTACCTTCCGTTATACCAAGGAGTATGGCAAGGGCCTGAAAAAGGGCGGCTGGGTTGGCTGGTCTACTTTTGAAGCCATAACACTTTCTCTTTGGGGTCTGGGTTTTGGTTTCCTCTGCGGTTCAATGGGTCTTTTATCCGGCATCCTGAGTGCCGGCATTGTCGGCGGTGTTGTGGGAGCGCTCTTGGGCATTGGCGGCACTTTCCTGTCTATGATGGCGATGGCTGCCTGGACAATGTTGACCGAGCGCAAGCGTATTTATGCCACTACCTGGCAGAAGATCAAGGGTCTGTTCTGTTTCCCATTGTATGTGCTGACATGGCTTCCCATCAGCGTGCTGGCAATGTTCCGCAAGTTCGAGTGGGTTCCCATCGAACATACAGAAGCCATTTCTGTTGACGCGCTGGAGAAAAAGTAAGTTTTCCGGCACGGCATGAAACCGTGCCGGAAGTTTTTGCTTCACCACTTATTCAAAAAAAGTTCGCAATTTTTTTAGAATGTCTTTATTTTTGCCGTTTAGAATAAGGATATAAAAACGAAAGGAGCTTTTAATATGCCTTTTGATGAAAATAATGAAACGATGGAAACCCCTGTGGAAGAAACATCTGAAGTGGTTGTAATTCCTGCAGAAGAGCTGCCTGTACAGGATGTGCCTGCCCAGGAACCTGCCGTCATTGAGGTGAGCAGCACATCCGACCAGCCGGACCCCACAAATGCATGCGCATATAAAAAGTCCAAAAAGAAGAAGGGTTGGACCACTGGCAAGGTGATTGCCCTTGTATTGGCAGCCTGTATTTTTGGCAGCCTTTTGGGCCTGTGCGGTACGTATTTCGGCATACAACTCTTACCTGAGGATCTGCGGCCCGGTGCCACAACGATGTATCAAGGTGACCGTGAGCCTGGCCAGCTGAATATCGAAAATGTAAATACCGGCAAACTGATGACTCCTGCCGAAGTTTATGCGGCCAATGTGAATGCTACAGTTAGTATCAGCACATCTGTCACGCAAACCAATTACTGGGGATATGCAACCTCTGGGACAGCTTTAGGCACTGGCTTTATTCTTACCTCTGATGGTTATATTGCCACTAACTACCATCTTGTAGAGAACGGAACTGCCTTCAAGGTTACGCTCTTTAATGGCCAGACGTATGATGGGCATCTGATGGCCTACAATGAAGGCAAGGACATTGCAATATTGAAGATCAATGCCAGCGGCCTACCTTCCGTTGTCCTGGGAGACTCTGATAAGATCTTGGTCGGTGAGCAGATCATGACGATCGGCCATCCTCTTGGAGAGCTGACATTCTCTCTTACGGTAGGCTTTGTTAGCGGTATGGGTCGAGAAGTACAATTTTCGGAAGGAAAGCAGATAGATCTCATCCAAACGGATTGCGCAATAAATATTGGTAACTCCGGCGGCGCTATGTTTAATGCTTACGGCGAGGTTGTCGCTATCGTAATCGGTAAATCCTCCGGCGCAACAAGTGGTGGCTCGTATATTGATAACATTGCCTATGCTATCCCCATCAATGACATTAAGAGTATGCTTCAGCAGCTCGTTGAAAAGGGATATACTTCCCGGGCCTATCTGGGCATTACCTTTATTGATGTGGATGAGAGAATGCAGTTCTATGGTGTTCCTAAGGGCGCAGCTATCAGCGCTGTTGAACAAGCTTCTCCAGCAGCTACTGGCGGCTTGAAAGCTTACGACGTGATTACTGTCTTCAATGGACAAAAGATAGAAAACAAGGAAGATCTGGTTGCGGCGGTAGATGCCTGCGCACCTAATCAAAAAGTAATGGTTTCCATTTATCGCTCCGGTGAAATCATGGAACTGGAAATCACCTTGGGTGAAAAAATCCTTGCATCTGAATATTGATAAAACAGGGGTCAGCAGTTGTGCCGACCCCGTTTTTATGCTTGATTTTATTATATTTATCAGTATAATGGTACTATCCTTTTGAAAGAGGGAATGTATATGAATAAGATTTACATACCGGAGAATTACAAGCCCACTTTGGATGCCTATGACACCCAGCGGGCGATTGCCTATATTAAGCAGAGATTTCAGGAAGAATTTGCAGGTGCGCTAAACCTGAAACGTGTATCTGCGCCCTTGTTTGTAACAGAAGAGTCCGGCCTAAACGATAACCTCAACGGCTATGAGCGACCTGTCAGCTTCGATGTGCCTGCAGTAGGGGAGGATGCCCAGGTTGTGCATTCCTTGGCCAAATGGAAGCGGCTCGCTTTGAAGCGGTATCATTTTAGTGTGGGCAACGGCCTTTACACCGATATGAACGCAATTCGCAGAGATGAAGAACTGGATAACATCCACTCAATTTATGTGGATCAGTGGGACTGGGAAAAGGTTATTACCCGGGAAAACCGGAATTTGGATTACCTCAAACTCATTGTTCAGTCCATTGTCAATGCCATTTGCAGCACCAATGATCGGCTCCATGTCCGCTACCCCCAACTGCGGGTGAACCTCAGTCGGGAGGTGTCCTTTGTTACCACCCAGGAACTGGAAGATATGTACCCCAAGCTGACAGGCTCGGAAAGAGAGAAAGCCTATGTAAAGGAACATCCCACTGCCTGTATTATGCAGATTGGCGGAAAGCTCCGTTCCGGAAAACCTCACGATGGCAGAGCCCCGGACTATGATGACTGGAGCCTAAACTGTGACATTTTCTTCTGGGATGAAGTGCTGGGCAGAGCCCTGGAAATTTCTTCAATGGGCATCCGCGTGGATGAAGAAGCGATGGATCGCCAACTAAAACTTTCCGGGTGTGACAATCGCCGGAACTTGCCATTCCATAAGATGCTCTTGGAAGGTCAGTTACCCCTTACCATCGGTGGCGGTATTGGCCAGTCCCGCCTGTGTATGCTGATGCTTGGCTGCGCCCATATTGGCGAAGTTCAGTCCAGCATTTGGGATGAACAAACGGTAACTGCTTGCGAAAATGCAGGCATTCCTCTGCTGTAAAAAATCGGTGCCTTGGGCACCGATTTTTTTATAAAAATACATCGCAAACAAGCATGGCGCAGAATCCTAATAGCAGAGAATAGGTGGCACCTCGTTCACTGCCATGTGCATGGGTTTCCGGAATCATTTCATCGCTGATTACATAGAGCATTGTGCCGCCTGCGAAGGCCAGAGCAAAGGGCAAAATCGCAGATGCCACGCTGACGGCGAAGTAGCCAATTAATGTGCCAATTACTTCAATTAGACCTGTCAGTGCGGCCAATAGGAAAGTTCTCTTTTGGCTGATGCCTACCGCCAGCATGGGCCCGATAATCACCATGCCTTCCGGTATGTTCTGCAGGGCGATGCCGCCGGCAATCAAAATGGCGGAAGAAGGATCATCCGTTCCAAAACTCACACCGGCAGCAATGCCTTCCGGCAGATTATGAATGGCGATTGCGGTGATAAACAAAAGTACTTTGCTTACATTTTGGCTGTTGGGATGAACCTCAATATCTGCCCCGGCTAATTTGTGCAGGTGGGGAACGGCCTTATCCAGCACATTGATGCAGATTGCACCGGTAAATATGCCTGCAACGGTGATTAAGATGCCATACTGTCCGCCGTAGTCCAAAGAGGGCAAAATCAAGCCAAGCACTGCTGCAGCCAGCATAATGCCTGCGGCAAAGGATAAGACAATATCGCTGAATTTATGAGAAAGTTTCTTGAAAATAAAACCGATGATAGTGCCAAGCAGCGTTGCGCCACCTACACCCAAGGCGGTGAGTAAAACAAGTTTCATAGTGCTACCTCCTATGCCCATTATAGCGCATTTTTGATGGCTTGCAACAAAATTTTGTTCTTTCGTTGTAATTAGAAAGCAAATGCTGTATACTAAAGAAAAAAGGAAGGGGCTTTCTATGTTGGACAGGCAGGATATTTTTGATAGAATTATGGAGCGACCTGGGTTTTCTAATATTGCCCCATTCTATAAAAAACATAAAAGCGTTCTAATGTATCTTCTGTTTGGCGGCCTTACCACACTACTCAGCATAGGCTCTTTTGCGTTGCTTTTACCCATCATTGATGCGCTGATCGCCAATGTTCTATCCTGGGTTTTGGCAGTATCTTTTGCTTATGCAACCAATCGCACCTGGGTTTTCTTGTCAAAAGAAAAGGGAATACGTGTTATTTGTGAAGTCTGTAAATTCTTTGGCGGTCGGCTTTTTACATTTGCATTGGAAGAAGGATTGCTGTATGTGTTTATTACCTGTCTTTCTGTCTATCCTTTGGCGGTGAAAATAATTGCTCAGATTATCGTGTTAGTGCTAAACTATGTGATTTCCAAACTGCTGGTATTTAAGAGAATATCTTGATTTTTTCTTTTTGACTGCTATAATAGGTTTGTTTGGAGATGTACCCAAGTGGTTGAAGGGTCCGGATTCGAAATCCGGTAGGCGCTGCAAGGCGTGCAAGAGTTCAAATCTCTTCATCTCCGCCAATAAAAGCCTGATTTGTTTATTAACAAATCAGGCTTTCCCGTTTATTTTAGTTTCTCCATAATCTTATCGTAATTCTCCCGGCAGTGGGGGATAAGACATTTGGAGCAGTCTTTGATGCCTGCTTGCGTATATGTAAAATTGCCGCCGCAGTTTTCTCCCAAAGCATACAAAGGGCAGTAGCAGAAAAGACAGTTGAAGTCTTCCGGCTTTTTGGTTTTGTGACAGGGGAAATACTCACAGGCGGTGTGCTGGAAAAATTTATAATTATTCATAGAAAATACCTAAACCTTATGGTAGAATAAATCAGGAGGTGTGTGTATGAAAGTGCTTGTGGATGCAGATGCTTGTCCTGTAACGGATATTGCGGTCTCTTTGTGCAAAGAATATAATATTCCTTGTTTGCTTTTATGCGACACTGCCCATGAATTTTTCCGGGATGGTGCTCAGACCCTTGTGTTTGACAAAGGGGCAGACAGTGTGGATTTTGCCCTTGTAAACCGTGTAGAAAGCGGTGACATCGTGATTACCCAGGACTACGGCCTTGCCTCAATGTGCTTGGCAAAGGGGGCTTCTGTCCTTCATCAGGACGGCTGGGCCTATACCAAGGAAAATATAGATGTCCTTCTTTTTTCCCGCCATGAAAGCGGGAAATATCGCAGGGCTGGCGGCCGCACCAGAGGGCCTAAAAAGCGGGAGAAAAGCCAAGACGAAGACTTCAAACGGGCTTGTCAGCAAATGCTCCAAGGGTAAATGTCGGGAGGAAGCTGGATAAATTCCATAGGCTGTTCGGTAACAGGGTGGGTAAAGGCCAGGCGATAAGACCATAGAGCAATTGCGCAGTCATCTTCCAAAACGGCGTATTTTCGTTCTCCCACCAACGGCATTTGCCGGGAAGAAAACTGTACACGGATTTGGTGCGTTCTTCCGGTCACCAGCCGGATGTGTACCCGGGAAAGCTCCGCTGTCCGGTGTAACACCTGATAATGTAAAATGGCCTCCTGCACACCCTTTGCCGGTTGGGTAACCACCTGGGTCATCCGTGCCTGCTTATCCCGCAACAAAAGGTCTGTCAAGGTACCTGCAGGTGCTTCCGGATGACCGTGCACAACGGCCAGATATTCTTTTGCAAACGTGTTTTCCCGAATTTGACGGGAAAGGGCCGATGCGCTTGCGGCATTTCTTGCCAGCACCATAAGGCCGGAAACTACACGATCCAGCCGGTGGACAGTGCGCACATCGGCTTTTGGATCATTCAAGACCTGACGAATGAGATCCGGCATTCCACCGGGTTCATCGGTAGAAAGAACTCGGGCAGGCTTGATGCAGACGATGATATCCTTGTCCTGATATAAAATTTCCATAATAGCACCTCTTAGACCTATGGTATCAAAAACAAATGGCTATTGCAAGTAAAAGCCGTGAAATAGTAAGAATTAAGGGAGGAACCTGTATGAAAAAGTTACTCTGCCTGTTACTGACAGTTTGTCTGGCTTTTGCCACTTTTTCCGGTTGCCGCGATAAAATAGAAGTACATTTTCCCACAGAGCCGCCTGTGCAGAGTGCGGAAAATCCCTATAACAAGCATTTAATCTATACGCTGACCAATGCGGATGTGGAGAAATTCAGCACGGATTTGCTGGCTTTAGAGCAACTATATCTGCAGGATGCATCCATTGAGGAGATTGACGAAGCAGAGGATGCATTGGAAGAACTGTCTGACTATATTAACGATCAATGCAGTATTGCCAATGTGATTTATTGCTATGATACTACCGACAATGTTGCCAGCGACCGGTTTTTGAAAAGCCAGGAGATAGGCAACCGGATTACAGATGAATTCATGCTTTGCGCCCGGCGGATTTATGAATCAGATGCTCCCAATAAGGACTATTTCTTCACCGATTGGACCGACTCGGAAATGGAGAAACTGATGCACTATACCACCCGGGTGGCGGAACTTGAACAAAGAAATGCAGAGCTTTTAGTGGCCTATCGGGATTTGGGAGATCCTGCTACAAACCCGGAGATGATATCCATTTACCGGGAACTGATCCAAAACAACAATGAAATTGCCACTATCTACGGCTATGACAATTTCTATGACTATGCATATAGGGTTCAATATGACCGGGATTATGATCCGGAAACCGTGGATACTATGAATACGTATGCACGGATTTATTTGAAACCTGCTTGCGTGAAGGCACTGAATGCCTTTTCAGACAATTATAAGGGGATTACTTTCGTTCAGCAGGCAAGTTTTTCTAATCTATTGTTTGCCTCTTATAATGATTTGGGAAAAATCTATTTGGAAAGATATTTGCTTAGTTTGCCGGAAAGCGCACGGAATGCTATGAACAAAATGTTCGAGGAAGACCGTGTGGTATTTACAGAGGAAGAAAATGCTCGAGAAGGGGCCTTTACCACCCTCGTAGGAATGGAACCTTTCTGCTTCTTTGGACCCGGCTATCACAACGTTTCCACCGTTATTCACGAATTGGGCCATTTCTATGGGGCAGTAGAAGGGGATATGATGGAGACACCTCTGGATTTGGCAGAAACCCAGTCCCAGGGCAACGAGTGGCTTTTTGCGGCATTTTTGCAAGACCAACTACCCGAAGGAACTTATAGGGCCTATCTCAGCTATAAGCTGTATGAGGTGATAGCCGAAACACTTGTCCAACTGGCGGTGGATGCCTTTGAGAAAGCAGTTTATTCGCATCCGAATGTAGAAAATTTGACCCAGGCGGATTTTGAACTCATTATGGCAGAAGTTGCCCAGGCCTATGGCGGTATCCAATTCTTTAATAAAAATATTACTGACCTGCAAAGCTACTGGAAGATGGTTGTGGTGGAAAGCCCGGTTTATTATATCAGTTACGCCGTATCCAGTATGGCTGCTCTGAACATCTATACCCTTGCCACTGAGAATAGAGAAGAAGCCACCAATGTATATTGCCGGCTGGCAGAAAATGATGATTATGACGATGGTTTCCTGGCGATCATCACCGATGCGGGATTGCCTGGCCCCTTCCAGGAAGATGTATATGAAGACATCTATGGTATGTTCCCGTAAAAACCTTTGGAAATACCCCGGAAAATGCAAAAATAATGTTTGACAAATGGAATAAATAACTATATAATAGTCAAGCACGATTACGAGGAGGAGGATACTATGCGGTTAGGACTTTCTCAAATTATGGATAGTCCCGGCGCGTCGCTCCCGTTTTCCGTAAGCGTGGATTTGCGTGATCTTCGCTATGGTAACTGTTTTCCGGTAGATGAGCCGGTAGTTGCCAGCGGCACGGTGCGTAACACTGCCGGTGTACTGGTTATGCAGGGCAGTCTTCGTACCACCATTCACGGTGTATGTGACCGTTGCGCTTCTGACTTTGCAGCAGATATGGAAATTCCCATTGATGTGGTTTTGGTGCAGGAACTTTCTAACGAAGAAAACGAAGATGAGTGGGTGTTCCCTCTGATTGAGGACAGCGCAGATTTGGAGGATATTGTCCGTACAGTTTTTGTGCTGAATATGGATTCCAAACTGTTGTGCAAGCCTGACTGCCAAGGCCTTTGCTGCAGATGCGGTAAGAATTTGAACGATGGCAAGTGCGATTGTCAAAAAGAGTTAGACCCCCGTTTTGCTGCTTTACGGCAGCTTCTCGATAAGTAATTAATGAATGCTGTCAAAGCA
>RHMF01000174.1_pt1 | contig 42797 bp, 39 predicted proteins | sample 5365151 | NCBI WGS metagenome assembly RHMF01 (sample SAMN10266501, study PRJNA497801) | feces metagenome | isolation source: feces | host: Bos taurus | place: China: Prairie of Fairy Mountain | collected 2017-08-14 | reverse complement strand
TCGCAAACTAAATGGAAAACCACCAGTCCTGTACAGAACAGAACTGGTGGCATAAGAAATTTTGTGTCTACTAACTATTGACTACTTCAGGAATACCTCATCGTTTTTTTATGATTACAGAAAATCGTGTAAGAACCTTATCCAGCAGCCAGAATGTAATGTTGCCCAAAGCCAACAATACAATGAGCATAATGTTGCCCATTTCAGCATATTCCTGCTGCAGATATGCCATACCGAAAAGATGAATTAGCACGGAATACATCAGCAGAATTGCCCCGTTAAACAGCAACAATTTCCACAAAACGGAAAGAGGCCACTTCTCAAATACAGGCTTTACAAGCGGATAGTAACCAAGGCAGACAAACACCGCAGCCGCCTCCTTATCCGGAGCAAGCAACACACAAAGAATGCTCACAGCACCGTACCACGCCACACCAATTCGCGTAGCAGTGAAATTCAGAACCATTTGCAAAATCATTATGCAAATGGACGGGCAAACAAATGTGGACAGTGGAATTAGTCCCCCTAAGCACATAATCACAAGGGCTGTTGCCGCCAGCATACCACCTAATGCCACGTTCCCAGCGCTTTTCATTATTCCTTCTTGCCACCTTTTTTCAGCAGGCCATACTTAATATCCCACAGTTTCTGGGACAAGTCCACATAATAGGTGTGGGGATTGTCAAACCGCTTCACTTCGTCCCAAAGGGTATCCACCTGTTCCAGGCAATACTTTCGAACTTCCTGCAAGTCAGGGCACTTGTAAACCAGTTCGCCATCTTTGAAGATAGGAACCATCAGTTCCTTGGCATTGAAGTTGTAAACCGTCTTGGTTTTCCAGGTGGCTTCCGGATCGAAGATCTCCATTTCACCGCTGTCATCTACGCTTTCATCATATACGCACAAATAGTCAGCAATTGCCTTGCCTGTGTCATTGCCATAGAATCGGTAAAGTTTCTTGAAGTGTGGGTTGGTAATCTTTCCGGTATTTTCGGAAATCTTAATTTTGGGCATAACGGTGCCGTCATCCAGTTCTACGGCAGCTAACTTGTAAACGCCACCGAAAACGGGCTCGCTCTTTGCCGTGATAAGCCGTTCGCCAACGCCAAACATATCAATTCTGGCACCCTGGTGGAGCAGGTCCTGAATAATATATTCATCCAAAGAGTTGGAAACAGAAATTTCACACTCAGTCCAGCCTGCATCATCCAGCATCTTTCTTGCTTTTTGGGAAAGATATGCCATATCACCGGAGTCCAAGCGAATGCCGCACTTGGTGATGCCCAAAGGCTTCAGCACTGCATCAAAAGCCTTAATGGCGTTGGGAATACCGGATTTGAGCGTATTGTAGGTATCCACAAGCAGGGTTGCATTATTGGGGTACATCTTGCAGTAAGCCATAAACGCTTCCAGTTCTGTATCGAACATCTGTACCCAGGCATGGGCCATTGTGCCGCCTGCATACACACCGAAAAGTTGATCGGAAATGGTGCAGGCAGTGCCGGCGCAACCGCCAATATAGGCCGCGCGAGCGCCTAAAATGGCAGCATCTGCGCCTTGGGCTCTCCGGGAACCGAATTCCAGCACCTTCCGTCCTGCGGCGGCCCGTACAACCCGGTTTGCCTTGGTAGCAATCAGGCTCTGGTGATTCACAGAAAGCAGAATGAAGGTCTCGATCAATTGGGCCTGGATCGCGGGTGCCCGGATTGTCATTATTGGCTCCTTGGGGAAAATGGGTGTGCCTTCCGGAACTGCCCAAATATCACCGGTAAATTTGAAATCTGCAAGATACGCCAGGAATTCTTCGGTGAAAATATTCCGGCCCCGCAAATACTCGATGTCTTCTGCTGTAAAATGCAGTTTCTGAATGTAATCAACAATCTGCTCCAAACCGGCTGCAATCGCAAAGCCACCCCCATCGGGACACTGACGGAAGAATACATCAAAGTAGCAAATCCGGTCTTTATAACCGTTTTCAAAATAACCGTTGCCCATAGTCAATTCATAGAAGTCACAGAGCATGGTTAAATTCAGTTTATCATAGTCGGCCATGTTGGTCACCTCTTCTAAAATTTTCTTTATTATAAATCAACCGACAAAAAATAGCAATCCTTTTTATTGACACCAGGTTCTTTTTCGACTATATTTAAAGTAGAAACGGAGGAGATATCCTATGGAAATTACAGTTGGATTAAAAGGCAAAGTACAGACGGATGTTGCGCGGGAAGATACTGCTTTAGAGGTTGGCTCCGGTTCTTTGCTTGTCTATGCCACGCCCTGTATGGTAGCGCTAATGGAAGGCGCTGCTTGTGAAGCAATCGAAGGCTGTCTGCCAGAGGAAAAGACTTCCGTTGGCACTGAGCTTACTATTTCACACATTTCCGCTACCCCTGTGGGTATGGAAGTATGGGCAGAAGCAGAAGTTACCGCTGTAGAGGGCAATATGATTACCTTTTGCGTCACTGCCTTTGATGAAGCAGGAAAAATTGGTGAGGGCATCCATAAAAGAGCCATTATTACCAGTCAACGTTTCTTAGATAAGACCTATTCCAAACTATAAGGAGATATTTTATGGAAGACTACGGTGCAATGATTCGTAATGTATTTGAACTTGGAAGTATTCGGGATGCAGAGCTCCTTTTTGAAGCTATCGTGAAAAATGCATTTCCTACCAATGATTTTCGCCGCTTGGAACTTATCCGTTTTGTAAAGAACGAACAATATATGGAGGGCAGAAGTTGGAACCATGTTTTCCAAATGAAAGCTTCCACCATTGGGGATAATCCCGTTTGGGATGTAACGTGCCGTCGGGTAACGATGGGTACAGCCCCGGAAAAGAGAGCTTTCTTAGACTTTAGAAGCCTGAATTTTCTGCAATATGTGTAAATAAATCCCGGTTGCAACCAAATGCAACCGGGATTTTCTCTTACATTTCTTGTCTGCCTTCAAGGGCGCGGGAAAGGGTTACTTCGTCGGCGTATTCCAGTTGGCTGCCAACGGGAATACCATAAGCAAGCCGGGTAACCTTAATCTCCATAGGACGAAGCAAACGGGAGATATACATTGCTGTGGCCTCCCCTTCCGTATCCGGATTGGTGGCCATAATCACTTCCCGTACATTGCCTTGCGCAACCCGGGCAAGAAGTTCCTTAATACGAATATCCTCCTGTGTGATATGGTTCAGCGGAGAAATAACGCCGTGAAGCACATGATACGTACCCCTAAATTCCCGGCTACGCTCCATTGCAATCACGTCTTTAGGCTCTGCCACCACGCAAATAACGCCTTGATCCCGCATATCATCTCTACAAATAGGGCAAAGGTCCAAATCTGTAAGGTTTTGGCACACCGGGCAGGTGTGGACCGTTTTCTTTGCTTCTAAAATAGCCTCTGCAAAAGCATTTGCCTCTTCTTCCGGCAAACCTAATACATAAAAGGCAAGACGCTGGGCGGTTTTATTGCCAATGCCGGGAAGGCGGCCAAAGTGGTCTGCCAGTTCTTCAAGGGCAGCGGGAAAATACTGCATAGCCATTAGAACAGACCACCCAGGTTCAGTCCGCCGGTAAGGCGAGACATGTTATTGGCAGAGTCTGTATCCGCTTCCCGGATTGCCTCGTTCACAGCAGCAATCACCATATCCTGAAGCATTTCCACATCATCCGGGTCTACAGCTTCTTCCTTAATTTCCAAAGCCATCAGCTGATGCTTGCCATTGACCGTTGCCTTCACCATACCGCCGCCTGCTGCAGCCGTATAGGTCTTATTTTCCATTTCTTCCTGCATCCGCAGCATATCCTGTTGCATCTTTTGGGCCTGCTTAATCATAGCGGCTTGGTTCATACCGCCGGGCATACCACGAAATCCACCTTTTGCCATACTATCACCTATTCTTTCTTACTTAAAATTCACAATGCCGGGGAAATCCTGGCCGAAACGTAAAAGTTTATCCATATCTCCTGTAGAACCAACAGCAGAGGTATCATTGGTTACCACCACAGTAATGGGTCTACCCATATGGGCAGAAGCCTTCCTGGCCACAAGAGCATTTACTTTTGGATCATCAAAAATTCCCTTTACAAAGGGATTGTTGCACACCAGAAATAGTTGTGGTCCCCTAAAGTAGCCCTTAACCGCCTCTTTATCAGAAAGCACATTGCGCCACTGAGGAAGAATTTCTTTTGCAACCTGCTGGCAGACCTCGTTCCAGGCCTCATCCGGCTCAAGAGTCAATTCCGGCACTTCCGGAACCGGCTCAGATACTTGTTCCACTGGCTGAGGTATTTCCTCCGCTGGAGCAACTGTGCTGGCAGGCACGGCAACAAGACCGCTCTTCACCTTGTCTTCCAGGCGGGTGATCCTTGCGTTTAATGCCTCCGGCTCAAGGGTCAGTTCCGGCCGGCAGAGATTAACAATACAAGTTTCCACATCCAGCCGGCGGCTGACGCTTCTTGTAAAGCCGGCAACTGTCTGTTGGATAAGGTTTAGCATACGAACCAATTCCCCAAAGGAGAACACATTGGATAGGGCCATTGCTTGCTGATCGGTTGCAATACCGGAAAGCATACTTATGCCTTCTTTGGGGGCTGTTTTCAAAATCATCAGATCCCGGGTCAGACAGGCCAGTTCATCCATCAGGGCCCCCATGTCCTTCCCTTCAGAATAATAATGGCTGACCATCCCAAGGGCAGACGCTGCATCCTGGCGGCTGATATATTCCATCAGTTTACCGCAATCCTGAATGCCCGCAATACCCAAACAAGAATAAACCTTTTGGGCTGTCAGTTCTCCGGTGGTTGCAGATGCGCACTGATCAAGAAGGCTTAAACCGTCACGCATACCGCCATCTGCAAGTCGGGCCAGCACTCGGGCGGCTTCCCCTTCCAGCTCAATTTTTTCCTGGTAGGCTACATACTGCAGTCTTGCGGCAATATCTTCTTGGCTAATCCGTCGGAAAGAAAACCGCTGGCAGCGAGAAAGAATCGTGGCAGGAACTTTGTGCAGTTCTGTGGTCGCCAAAATAAAGAGCAAGTGCTCCGGCGGCTCCTCAATGATTTTAAGCAGAGCATTGAATGCAGACAGAGAAAGCATATGCACTTCGTCAATAATATAAACGCGCTTTCTGACCTGGGAAGGAGAATAGATGGCATCATCCCGCAAAGAACGGACATTGTCCACGCCATTGTTGGAAGCGGCATCAATTTCCAGCACATCCATGCAAGAACCGTCATCGATACTTCTACAAGCATCACAGCAGTTGCAAGGGTTTCCGTCTACAGAGTTTTCACAGTTGACTGCCTTTGCCAAAATTTTGGCGCTGGTAGTTTTACCTGTGCCCCGGGAACCGGTGAACAGATATGCGTGACTCAGCTTTCCGGATTGGAGCTGGGTCTTCAGCGTTTGCGTAATAGCCATCTGACCCACCACATCGTCAAAGGTCTGGGGCCTGTATTTTCGATATAATGCCTGATACAATCTGCTCACCTCCTAAAAATGCATAGACCGGCTCATAACAAGATCGCACACCCACATTTGAGCAAGTCACTGGTATCCACACAGCCAGCTCCGGTACGGCAACCCTGCGGCACACGAAAAGATCCGCTTAATGCTGCTTGGTTCCCCACCTGACATGGTTCACGGGATTCCGTTGCGCAAGACCGTCCCTTCAACACCGCTTATGCGGTCCAAACGGCACTTGGCTTGCCGGTGTGGGAATTCATCCCTGCTTTAGCGGATTGCAGGCAACAGGGCACCGCTATCTCCCCGACTAGTGCGACCTTGTTACGAGCCGGTCCCGCCGTAACATGGCAAAAATTCAGTTTAACTTTGCCTCAATAAAATCGGCAAGTTCCTGGAAAGTGGCGATCTTCTGATCTTCGATTTCCAGTTCAACACCCAGTTCTGCCTCCAGATCCATAATCATTTCCACGATATCCAGAGAGTCAATGCCCAGACTTTCAAAAGTGCTATCAGGGGTAATGTCATCAGCGGTCAAATCCAGCTGCTTGACGGCATAAGAAACCAGTTTCTCGTACATGTCTTGAAACCTCCTAATTTATATCGGTTAGATGACCTTTGTATTTTATTACATTCCGGTGATTTTGTCAATGCTTTTAACATTTACAGTGAGCAATCTGCAGTGGCACCCATACCGGCAGCATATGCTGTTGCCCATGCAATTTGCAGGTTAAAGCCCCCGGTGTAAGCATCACAATCCAGAATTTCGCCGGCAAAATACAGCCCCGCCACTTTCTTGGATTCCATTGTCTTTGGGTTAACTTCCCCCACCTTAATACCACCTTTGGTAATAATTGCTTCTTCCACAGGCCTTTTGCCGGAAATTAAGAACGCAAAGTTTTTAAGAAGTGTTACAAGGGCTCTGCGTTGTTCCTTTTTCAAAGAATTGGCTTGCAACTGACTGTCTATTTCTGCTCTTCGCAAAACAACAGGAATCATTGACCGGGGAAGCAAGTCCGTCAGCGCATTCTCCATTGTCCGGTTTTGATACATTTGCAGATCCCGTAAAATTCGGTCATTAAGTTTTCCCTCATCCAACGCAGGTTTTAGGTCTATCACCAGTTGGCAACCCTCCCCTTTCAAATGGGCGGAGGCGCTTAATGCCGTAGGACCGGAGAGTCCAAAATGGGTAAACAGCAGTTCACCAAAGTCCTTATAGAGGATTTTCCCTTTACTGTCCAGCAGGCGTACCGCCACATTGCGCAGGCTCAAGCCCTGCATATCCGGGCAATCCGATCCATCCACGCAAAGGGGAACCAGGGAGCCTTCCAGGTTGGTTACTGTGTGGCCCAACGCTTCTGCCATCCGATAGCCGTCACCGGTAGAGCCGGTAGTGGGATAGGATAGGCCGCCGGTTGCCAAAATCACCCAATTGGCATAAAAGTTCTGCGCATCTGTCTGCACACCGGCAATCCGGTCCTCATGCATCAGAAGAGCGTTTACCCGGGCCGTTTTCACTGTAACCTGGGTTTTCTGTATTTCATTTTTTAGGGCATCCAACACAGACTGAGACTTGTCACTTACGGGGAAAACCCGATTGCCCCGTTCCACTTTCAGGGAGCATCCCGCCTTTTCAAAAAAGGATTCTATCTCTTCCGGGGGAAAGTTTTCCAGGGCACTGAATAAAAATCGGCTGTTTCTGGGGATATTTTGCATCACTTCCTGCCAGGAGCAGTGATTTGTTACATTGCACCGGCCCTTTCCGGTGATAAGTAATTTTTTGCCCAACCGGTCATTCCGTTCCAAGAGCAGTACATTGGCGCCATTTTTTGCAGCGGTAATTGCGGCAAACATACCCGCAGGGCCGCCGCCCACCACGATTCCATCAAATTTCATTGGCGCTACCATCCTTTCCGGAAATCACAGCATCCAGCAGTTCTTCTGCCAGTGCCATTGGCTTTAATAAAGATAGGCCGTAAGGCTTGTGATCGGCTTTTGCAAACAGGCAATGGTCACAAGCAGCGCATATCGGTGCATTCTCGCTGTTAGTGATCCCGACTACTTTTGCGCCGGCGTTTCGGCTATGCGCTGCCATTTCTGCAACCACCGGATCATAGGGTGGAAAACTGAAAACAACAGCCGCATCCTCTGCCCCAATATGACGGAGCTTCCCGGAATTGGTCGAAAGGATATGTACATCCGCAAAAGTTTTTTCAAGGCAACTACCCATATAGTCTGCCAGCATCTTTTCCGCGCCTTGTGCAATCAGATAAATCCGACGTGCAGAAGATACTGCTTGCGCTGCTTCGGCAGCCGCTTCTTTTTGTACAGTTGCAGGAGAATTGCCGGTATTTCCGTCACAGAAACGGCCTACAAGCGCATCCTGCAGTGCCTTTTGTATTTGGGGAAATCCATCGAAGCCCAATTCTGTGGCAAAGCGAACGACTGTTGATTCAGACACATCCGTTTCTTTCCCTAAGGCATACGCAGTCATAAACGCAGCCTTTTTTAAGTCGGAAAGAATATACCGGGCAATCCGTCTTTGCCCCTTGGAAAAGGAGGAAATCCGATCTTCCAAAATGGAGAGAATGTTCTTATCCATCAGACTTCTCCCCTTTCAGCACATTTACTTCCGCTTCCGTTAAGTATCTCCATTTACCTGCAGGTAAATCACCTAATTTCAGGCATCCTTCCTGCACACGGGCAAGCCGCTGTACAGGCAGACCTGCCTGTCCGCACATACGGCGAACCTGCCGGTTTCTGCCCTCGTGAATAGTCACCAGTATCCGGGCCGTACTCCCGTCTGCAGACAAAAGTTTTACAGCGGGGGGCGCAATAGGACGTCCGTCCAGAATAATGGGCTCTTTCAATGCCTCCACTTTCTCCGGCGCATAACCCGTAACCAACACCAGATAGGTCTTTTCCATCTCGTGACTGGGGTGCATCATATAGTTTGCAAATTCACCATCGTTCGTGAAAAGCAGCAAGCCTTCCGAGTCCATATCCAATCTGCCCACAGGGTAGACCCGTTTCCCGCAATCTTCCACCAGTTGTGCCACGTTCTTTCTGCCCTTCTCATCGGAAAGAGTAGTTACATAGCCTCTTGGTTTGTGGAGCATCAAATACACATACTCCTGTTTGTTGAGTATCTGCCTGCCGTCCACGCAAATACAATCCGTGTCCGGGTCAGCGCTTTGACCCAAAACACAAATCCGTCCGTTACAAGTGACACGGCCTTCCGTTATCCACTTTTCCGCCTGTCTTCTGGACGCCACTCCGGCATCGGACAGAATTTTCTGAATTCTTGCAAGCATAGTTACTCCTTATGTACTTCATTGCAGTGCAATGAAGTTAGCGAAATAAGTTCAAAAAACGCTGTATCAGCGTTACTTTCTCTTCTTCTGTGCGCTCAATAGTCTGACCGTATACAAGTGGAACTTTCCCTACAGATACACCGTCCACCATTACATGAGCATAGCCTGCCTGGGCACCTTCCACCACCGGTGCATACACAAATCCCGGTGCAGGCAGATAAAAATCCACCTTTTCATCTGGACGGAGGGCAAATGTGAAGGTTTCCCCTGCAAGAAGCTCCACTTCTCCAGCTTCCCCTCCAGCCACTTCCACCTTACCCAACATTTCTCCCTTTGTCACAAGGGTTTTTACTGTAAACTTGGAAAAGGCATCCTCAATTAGCCTCTCATGATCCAGCCAGTCATTTGGGTCGTCCATGGTTACCACAATGATCCTTCGGCCTTGTCGGGTGGTACTGGACACCAAAATGCGACCGGCAGCTTTTGTAAAGCCGGTTTTCACGCCATCTGCTCCGTCCACCCGCCACAAAAGTTTATTGTGGTTTTGCAATACCCGATTTCCTGTGGTTACAGATTTCGTGGAAACCGTTTGCCGGAAAATGGGGTTTTCCATAGCATAGGCCGCCAAAATCGCCATATCTTTGGCGGTGGAATAATGGTCCGGCGCATCCAAGCCGTTGGGGTTGGAAAAATGGGTATTTTCCATTCCCAGTCGGTGGGCTTTGTCATTCATCAGTTGGGCAAACCCTTCCACCGTGCCGCCACAGTAAATTGCCAGTGCTACCGCCGCATCGTTTCCACTGCGGAGCATCAATCCGTATAGCAGTTCCTGAAGCGTCAACACTTCCCCTTCCTGTAGATACATGGAAGATCCTTCAATGCCAACTGCTTCTTTAGGAATTTTCATTCTGTCCAACACATTGCACTGCTCGCAGATGATAAGTGCCGTCATAATTTTTGTGGTGCTGGCGATTAGCGCCCTGTCATTCTCTGAGTGGGCATACAGCACACGACCGGTTTGGGCATCCAGTACAATGGCTTTTTTAGCAGACAGGGCATTTACCTGTGTACTTGTAAAAAGGACGGCAGCCAGCAGTGCGGCGGCCGTCCCGGCAATCCATTTTTTCAAATTCCTCACCCCAGGGTAGTGTTACCCGGGACAGGAAAATTATTCTTCCTTTTGGGTTCTTGCGTCGATAAAGTCCGTAATCTTATCCAGCGTTTCCGGGATCATCTCCACAAGGCGGTCCACTGTGGTGGTAGCGGGGGTGCTTACAGGAAGGATGCGTACACTTTCACCCTTTACAACAAGGAATGCAACAGGGGTAACCTGCACGCCTGCGCCTACACCGCCACCAAAGGGATTTTCCTGGTTGTTAGGGTGCTTGGACACATAGTCTGCCCCGCCACCGGCTACACCCAGGCTAATCTTTGAAACGGGAATAATCGTTACATCGTCGCCAATGCGAACAGCATCCCCGATAATGGAGTTGCCATCCACCATCTGACGGAGTTTTTCCAAAGTACCATCCAACATATTCGGTAAATTCTTGCTCATACTGTGCACCGCCTTCTTAGGTTTTAGATAGTAGTTTTCTCAAAAAATGGTAAATTATGCCTCTGCCTCCGCAGGTGCTTCCTCAATGGTCATCTGGTCCGGGTCAACAATAGGCTCACCCAGGCTAACCTTTTCAATGGCCGGCAGTTCCTCCAAAGAGCGAAGGCCAAATGTACGAAGAAAATCTGGGGTTGTTCTATAAAGAATAGGTCTGCCAGGCACATTGAGCCGACCAGCTTCTTCAATCAGTTTCTTATTCAGCAAAGCGCCCACAGAATAGGAACTGTCCACGCCGCGAATTTGCTCTACCATCGCCTTGGTTGCAGGCTGATAATAGGCAACAATTGTCAAAGTTTCCAGCTGAGATGCAGACAGACGCGGGGGCTTTCTGGTTTCCAATGCTTTGGTCACATAGTCTGCCATTTCACCGGAAGAAACCATTTGATAGCCGTTTTCCAATTTCAAAATACGTACGCCCCGGCGGTTAAAAGCGAATTCATCCGCCAACGCATCAACGGCTGTTACAATTTCCTTCTGGTCAACTTCCAGAACAGCAGCCAGTCGGGAGATTTCAATGCGCTCACCGGCGGCAAAGAGAATTGCCTCCACAATGCGCTGAATTTCAATTTGTTCCATCCGGTGAAGCCTCCTCGGGATTATTGATTAAACGGACATTGGGGTTTTCACCGGAGAGGTCATCTTCCAATGCCACTGAGTTGGTTTTACACAGTTCCAAAACCGCAAGGAACGTCGCAACGATTTCCGAACGGCTTTTGCTGCCTTTAAACAGATTTTTCAGTTTCTCGATACCGCGCAAAATAAGATTGCGGATCACTTCCGTTGCCTTTTTGGTAACGGGATAGGGTTCCTTACCCACAATGCCCTTAAAGTTTACTGTAGGGGGAGGTAACCGGCGCTCATTGCGCTCCGCAATGTCATCCAGCGCCTGCAGCAAGTCCAGGGATGTATGAGAATAGCGGTATCCTGTTTCCTTTGGAAGCGGTTCCGGTTGCTTTGTAAACAGGCAGCGACCCACATCGTTCCGGGGTTCCAATACGGTAATGGCCATACGGATTTGCTCCATCGCTTCTCTGCGCTGGCGCTCAATAAGGGACTGGCGCAACAGATCCAATTCTGTTTGGGCTTCTGCGGCCTCCGCAGCTGACAAAAGCATCTTTGTCTTGATCAGCATCAGGTGGGATGCCATTGTAATGAATTCGCTGGCAATTTCCATATCCAGCCGCTTCATTTCATCCAGGTATGCCAGATACTGCTCCAAAATCGCCGCAATGGACACATCCTGAATCTCTATTTTGTTTTTATTCAGTAAAAGAAAGATTACATCCAGCGGTCCTTCGAAATCCTCCATGCCCTCGTTACGGGTGTGGACAATTCCCTCCAGCCGGTATTGGGGTTGTGTCATAGGCCTTTTCCTCTGCTTGTGGCAATACTTTTGTTCATTATAGCATTCTTTCTATCTGCTTGCAAGCAAATATATAAGATTTTGCAAGAAATATTGCAAGTTTCCTATATAAAAGCGGTCTGTTTTTTGTTGCTTTATGGCAATCTATGTCGTATAATGGGAGCATCCTTAAAAAGTGGAGGTTACTATGATTCGCGGCGTTGTATTCGACCTTGACCATACCCTGTTTGATCGTTACGGCACCTTACAAAAAGTGCTGCCCACTTTTTATAATCACTACCGCAGCCGAATCCCGGAAGATCTGTCAGTAGAAGCCTTTATCGACCGTTTTGTTCTATTGGAAAAAAAGTACATCTATTATGGTTGGCGCAGACAGTTTCAAGGCTGCGTTGAGGACGGCATCCTGTTCCCCATTGCTGATGAAGACTTTAAAGAAATCATTCATTTCATTCTTCATTCCTGTTGGACAATGGACGCTGTTCCCTACCCCTTTACAGCCCCCACATTGCAAAAGCTGCGGGATATGGGCTACAAGATTGGTCTCATCACCAACGGCAGTCACGATGTTCAATCCAAAAAGATTCAGATATTGGGGCTTGAAGCATACTGCGATGAAATCATCATCAGCGGCGATCTCGGTGTGCATAAGCCGAATGCGCAGCCATTTCTTTTAATGAGCGAACGGCTGAATATCCCCCCGGAAGAACTTATGTATGTTGGTGATAATCCTCTAAATGATGTGGACGGCTCCAGAAATGCCGGTTATATTCCTGTTTGGGTGAAAACAACCGGTCACTGGTGCTTTGAGGATATTCCCCACGCTGAATATGAAGTGGAGACTGTTGAAGAAATCCCCTCCCTTGTAAAGAGAATTAATGGAAGATAATCTTTGCTTTTTCGACAAAATATGCTATAATACCTCAAAAGGAGGGATATTTTATGCCCCAAAATGATTACAAAGATTTAGACAAGTATATGACTTATACCCTTATAGGCACAGGCATTGCCTTTGTGCTTTATCTCCTGTTTGCGCTACTGGGTGTCATTTGGCTGAAGGTAGTGCTGAGTGTTCTTATTTTTCTGGTCTGTGCCGGTGTGCTGGCTGTTTTGTATCTGTCCGGTGAAATCGGCAAGATTCGCAGCCGCTGGATGACATTGGGCGCGGCCTGCACTGCACTTTGCCTTCTGGTATCTCTCATTACCGGTTGCCCCTAAAAAATGAACTACCCGAGAAATCCTCGGGTAGTTTTTATTTGCAACCACTGCAGCCGGCGCAACACCCGCTGCACTTTTTCTTTTTAGGTCTGAGCAAATAAATGCTGTATGCGCCAATCAGGGAAAGCAAAATCCAATCCAATACACTCATAGCAGCACCCCCACTTGATAGACAATCAGCGCCACCAGGTATGCCACCAGGCACTGAGCAATCACCACACCCACCGTTTTGGATGTGGATTTTAATTCTCTGCGAATGGTAGCAACTGCCGCCACACAGGGGGTATAAAGAAGTGTGAACGCCAAAAAACTGCAAGCGGCAGGCAGCGTAAACAGGCTTTGCAAGGCAAGGGGCAGTTGCTCGCTGCCAACTCCCAGCACAACACCAAATGTACCAACGACCGCTTCTTTTGCAGTAAAGCCGGAAACCAGCGCCGTTACCATTCTCCAGTCCCCAAAGCCAAGAGGAGCGAATAGGGGCGCCACAAATCTGCCAAGAGAAGCAAGTATGCTCTCAGAAGTGTCCCCAGCCAGGTTAAAGCGCAGGTCAAATGTCTGCAAGAACCAAATCAGCACTGTGCAAAGAAAGATAACGGTAAATGCTCTTTGCAGGAAGTCCTTTGCCTTCTCCCACATCAATAAGCATACACTTCTGGCAGAAGGCAAGCGGTAATTGGGCAGTTCCATTACAAAAGGAATGGGTTTTCCCCTAAAGGCCGTATTCTTCAGAAGCAGAGCAATCAGTACGCCCACCGCCGCGCCTCCGAAATAAAGAGCCAGCATAACCGGCAGTTCTTTTCCGGGGAAAAAGGCGGAAGAAAAGAGGGCGTAAATGGGGATCTTTGCAGAACAGCTCATAAAGGGCGTAAGCAAAATCGTCATCTTTCTGTCCCGATTGGAAGAAAGGGTGCGGGTTGCCATAATGGCAGGGACACTGCAGCCGAAGCCAATCAGCATCGGCACAAAACTTCTTCCGGAAAGGCCGATTTTTCTCAGAAGTTTATCCATAACAAAGGCCACTCTTGCCATATAGCCGGAGTCTTCCAAAATGGAAAGGAAGAAGAACAGGGTGATAATAGTGGGAAGGAAAGTAATCACACTGCCGACGCCGGCAAAAATGCCCTCAATAATCAGACTATGTACCACCGGATTGATGCCGTAATCTGTAAGCCAATTATCCACGAGAATGGTTAGGCCGTCAATGCTGTATGCAAGCCAATCATCCAGCACAGGGCCTATCACATAGAAGGTCAGGGCAAATACTGCCGCCATAATTGCCACGAATAGGGGAATAGAAAAAATCCGGTGGGTCAGTACCCTGTCGATAGCCATACTGCGGCTATGTTCCTTGCTTTCCTTTGCCTTCTTCAGGCAGGTATCACAGACACTTTCGATGAAATTGTACCGCATATCTGCCAAAGCCGCATTCCGATCCATACCGGTTTCTGTTTCCATTTCCACCACAGAGTGTTCAATCAGTTCCTTCTCATTTTCGCTGAGCCCAAGCATAAAGGCAAAGGCAATCTCCCCTTCAATCAACTTGGTTGCACAAAAACGCCGGGAAATGGACACCTTCTTTGCATGGTCCTCAATAATATGGCTTACTGCATGGATACAGCGGTGAACAGGGCCGTCAGGACAGAAGTCCTTGATTTTTGGCTTTGTACCTTCCCTTGCTGTGGTGATCAGCGCATCCATTAGGTCTGCAATACCTTCGTTCTTTGCTGCACTGATTGGCACAACAGGCACTCCCAGTGCCTTGGACATTTTCTCCACATCCACACTGCCGCCGTTGCCGGTCAGTTCATCCATCATATTCAAAGCGATGACGGTTGGCACACGCAAAGTAAGCAATTGCAGTGTTAAATATAAGTTTCTTTCCAAATTGGTAGCATCCACGATATTGAGGATGGCATCCGGTTTCTGCCCCAAAATGAAATCCCGTGTCACAATTTCTTCCTGGGTATAAGGGCGGATGGAATAAATTCCGGGCAAATCCACAATCTGATGCTCTGTACCTTTGATGACGCCGATCTTTTGGTCAACGGTTACGCCAGGAAAGTTACCTACCCGTTGGTTAGCGCCGGTCAGCGCATTAAAAAGGGTGGTCTTACCGCTATTTTGATTGCCTGCCAATGCAAAAATCATACTTTCTCCTCCCGTAAGGTGATCTTTCCTGCATCTTCCAGCCGAATAGTCAGTTCATAGCCACGCAAATGAATTTGGATTGGATCACCCATAGGGGCGATCTTTTGCAATGTAACCTTTGTGCCGGGAATCAATCCCATATCTAAAAAGCGCAGACGCAACGCACCTTCCCCGCCTACGGCTGCGATGGTACCGCTCTGCCCTATTTTCAGCTCCGCAATCGTCATATCATTTCCTCCTTAGTTAGCATATGCTAACCGCAATTAATGATATGTCAATTTGCAAATTTTGTCAATAGGTTTTTTGCATAATTTGTCAAATTCATATTGCGCTAAATGAAGAAATGTGTTTTCTTTGCTGCAATATCCGTCTTCTGTGCCTAAAATATCAGGATTGTAATTTCAGTACGAAAGTGGTATAATAAGCAAGATTATACAGAGAAACGAGGGCTACCGTCGTGGAAGAAAACTTTACGCTGACTGAAGGACAGGGTTTTGGGGCGAAATGTAAAGCTGCATTTCAGTTCTGCAAGGACAAAATTACAAGCTGCAAAAGTAAAATTTGGCATTTCGCACTTTTATTCCTTGCTTTTTTTGCTGTTGAGTTTCTGGCCTTCATTATGCTTTTGCCAAGCGTTGGCTTCTGTCTTCTATTTGGATTGTTTTGGTCTATGCTTTTTGCGGCTATTCTGCTGACCATTCCCCGAAAGGCTAGCAGAATTGTTTTTGGCATTCTTTACTTTCTGTTTCTGGTGTGGACTCTATCCCAATTAGGCTACTATCAGGTCTTTGATAAATTAATGTGGTTGTCTGCTCTGGCCTACACCGGCGAAGGTATGATGTTTATTTTTGATGTGCTTAGCAAATTCCCTTTGCTTTGGTGGTTTGCAGCCGCAGGTCTTATTGCCTTAGGTGTAGTGATTATTGTAAAATATCCTGCAACCACGAGCCGCTGGCAGCAAAGACTCCCCTACTTTGCTATTTGCGCTGTCTGCATTATTACCATCGCCCTTATCCCAAAATTCATCGTTGCTATGGACGCTGCACCAAAGCCGGAAGAAGAGAATTATACCGATGCAACTTCTTTTGAAGATACCTATGAGTCTCTCTACGATGTAAAGAAAATTTATGACCTTTGCGGCATCTATCATATGACCTTCCGGGATCTTTGGACTTATAATTTCTATAAGCTGACCCCCGAATATGAGAAAGAAACGCTGAGCGATGTGCAGGAATTGAATCATTATTTTGCCAACCGCCCCAACCACCGGGATAATGATATGACAGGTCTGTTTGAAGGCAAGAATGTTGTGTATGTGCTGATGGAATCTATGGATGACTGGCTGATCACTGAAGACGGCACACCTACCATTTACCGGCTGATGAACGAAGGGATTCAATTCACCAACTTCTTCACTCCCGGCTACGGAAGCGCACGCACCTTGAACACTGAGTTCTGTATGAACACCGGCATATATCTTCCTACAAATGGTGAATTTATCTTTAACTACACAGAAAACTCCTTCGACCAAGCTATTGCTTCCCAGTTCCGTCACGCAGGTTACACCGGATATGTATTCCACTACAACTCACCTGAGTATTATAATCGCGGCATTATGGAGCCTATGGTTGGCTACGAAGCCTATTTAAGTTACGAGGATTACAATGAAACAGAAGATGATCTGTTTAACGATTGCTACCTCTTCGACAACAAGGAAATCAAAGATATTTTCTTCCGGGACGGAGCTAAATTCAACACCATCATTACCCGTGCTGCCCATCTGGGATACACCTACGATGAAGTACTCAGCGAGTACGCACTAAAGCAATACCCCGACTGGAAGGGCTCTTATCCTACAGAAGAAGAGGATGTTGCACGATTGAAAGCAAGACTGGTTGACGATATGTTTACCCGCTTGCTTGCAGAGTTGGAGACCGCTGGAGAACTGGAAAATACGGTCATCATCGGTGTAACCGATCACTACACCTATGGCTGCAAAGACATTCCGGCCCTCTACCACCGCTCCGGCGTAGACCCCGATCACAAACTTCTTTTGGAACGTACTCCCTGCTTCATTTGGTCTGTTGACAGCCCAAAAATGAAAGTAGAAAAGACCCTGCAAACAGCTGACCTGGTTCCCACCATTTTGAATCTTCTTGCCATTGAAAGTCCTTATGAATATTTGGGCCAAGATGCATTTGACCCCAATTATGAAGGCTACGCCCTGTTCCCCAACGGCAGCTGGATTAGTGATGGTGTGGTTTGTGTGGTAGATACAGACGGCAAATACGAAATCCTTTACAACGAGAAGGATAAGTTACTGTCTCCTGACTATATCGACCGACTGTGTTCCACCGCTTTGGAATTCATCCAGGCAGGCAACAAAATCATCACCACAGATTATTACAGCCTCACGGAATAAAAAATGTGCTCCGTTTTGACGGAGCACATTTTCTTCTTGCACTGTGACGGATTATTTGGTATATTCTTGATAGAAAAAATCCGAAAAGGAGAACTACAATGTTAAAAAAAGTAACTGACAGCATTTTCTATGTAGGCGCCAATGACCACGAGGTAGATCTTTTTGAAGGTCAGTACGTGGTTCCCAACGGTATGGCCTATAACTCTTATGTCATTTTGGACGAAAAAGTCGCGGTCATGGACACCATTGATGCCTCTAAAACCCAGGAATGGCTAAAAAACATTGCCACTGTCCTTGGCCCCCGCCAGCCGGATTTCTTAGTGGTACAGCATATGGAACCCGATCATGCCGCATCTATTGAAGCCTTTGTAAATCAATATCCCAATGTAACTGTAGTTGGCAACGCCAAAACCTTTGTTATGATCGGTCAGTTCTTCCCCAATCTAAAAATGCAAAACACCCTGGTTGTGGAAAATCTTGGCACCCTGTCCTTGGGTAAACATCAGCTGACCTTTGCCTTTGCACCTATGGTCCACTGGCCGGAAGTTATGATGACCTACGACAGTTACGACAAGGTGTTGTTCTCTGCCGACGGTTTCGGCAAGTTTGGCGCTCTGGATGTGGACGAACCCTGGGATTGTGAAGCCCGCCGTTACTACATCGGCATCGTTGGCAAGTATGGAAAGCAAGTGCAGAATATTCTGAAAGTTGCCGCTACTTTGGATATTCAGATTATCTGTCCCCTGCATGGACCGGTATTGACCGAAAATCTGGGTCACTACATACATCTGTATGATTTGTGGTCCAGTTATACCCCCGAATCCGATGGCGTTGTAATTGCTTACACCTCTGTTTACGGCCACACCAGGGATGCTGTTTTGCTTCTTGAAAAAGAGCTGCTCCGGCGAGGTGTTCCCAAGGTAGCAGTGCACGACCTGGCCCGCACCGATATGGCTGAGGCTGTGGAAGATGCCTTCCGGTATGATAAACTGGTTTTGGCAACCACCACCTACAATGCCGATGTGTTTCCCTTTATGCGAACCTATCTGGACAAACTGACCGAGCGGGCTTTCCAAAACCGTACCGTAGGCTTTATGGAAAACGGCTCCTGGGCACCGATGGCAAACAAAATTATGAAAGAGAAGTTTGCAAAATCCAAGAATTTAACCTTTGCAAAGAACGATGTCACCATTCTTTCTGCTCTCAACGAAGATTCCACCAGCCAGGTCATTGCTTTGGCTGAAGAATTGGCTGCTTCTTATGCACCTGTAAAAGTGCAAGATAATTTTATTGACCCCACTGCCCTTTTTAACATTGGTTATGGCCTTTATGTAGTCACCTCTAATGACGGCACCAAAGACAACGGCTTGGTTGTAAACACTGTCACCCAGGTCACAAACACCCCCAACCGGGTAGCTGTCACTATCAACAAGATGAATTACTCCTGCGAAGTGATTGCCAAATCCGGTAAGCTGAACATTTCCACCCTTTCCCAGGATGCACCCTTCAAAATCTTTGAGCATTTTGGTTTCCAGTCCGGCCGGAATGTGGATAAGTTCGCAGAGTTCCAGCATGCTCAGCGCTCTTCCAACGGCCTTCTGTTCCTGGACAGATACGCAAACAGTTATATTTCCTGCGATGTAATCAGTCAGGTAGATCTGCAGACCCACGTAATGTTCATCTGCGATGTAACCCAATGCGTCAACCTGAGTGACACAGAAACAATGACCTACACCTATTATCAAAAGAACGTAAAGCCCAAGCCCGAAACAAAGAAAAAGGGCTTTGTGTGTAAAATCTGCGGCTATGTGTATGAAGGCGACACTCTGCCGGAAGACTTTATCTGCCCCCTGTGCAAGCACGGCGCTTCTGATTTTGAACCCATCAACTAAAAAGGTCGGGACCAAAATGGTCCCGACTTTTTCTATTAAAATTTAGGAGTTTTGGCAAGACTGGCGGCGATTTCTTCATCGGTGGGAATGTAATCGCTCATTTTGCCGTCATTAAACCGCTGATAAGCAAACATATCAAAGTAACCTGTGCCGGTTAAGCCAAACACGATGTTCTTATGCTCTCCGGTTTTTTTGCAGCGAATTGCCTCATCCATAGCCACTTTGATGGCGTGGGCGCTTTCCGGGGCGGGCAAAATGCCCTCCACTCTTGCAAATTCTGTGGCCGCTTTGAAAACTTCTGTTTGCGTGACGCTAACAGCCTCCATCAGCCCATCCTGGTACAGTTGGGAAACAACACTGCTCATACCGTGATAGCGCAGTCCACCTGCATGGGAAGAAGAAGGAATGAAACCACTGCCCAAGGTGTACATCTTTTGCAAGGGGCATACACGGCCTGTATCGCAGTAGTCATACACATAGCTGCCCCGTGTTAAACTTGGGCAGGAAGCCGGCTCAACAGCCACAAGGCGCATATCTGCTTCCCCCCGTAGTTTTTGGCCTACAAAGGGGGAAATTAAGCCGCCCAAATTGGAGCCGCCACCGGCACAGCCGATGATTACATCAGGCTTGATGTCATATAGATCCAAGGCCGCTTTTGTTTCCAGGCCAATAATGCTCTGATGCAGAAGCACCTGGTTCATCACACTGCCAAGGACATATCGGTAGCCTTCCATACTTCCGGCGGCTTCCACCGCTTCAGAAATCGCGCAGCCCAACGAGCCGGTAGTGCCGGGGAATTCCTCCAAAATTCTCCTGCCCACATTGGTAGTGGTAGAAGGAGAGGGTGTCACATCTGCCCCGTAAGTGCGCATCACCTCTCTGCGGAAAGGCTTTTGCTCATAGGAGACCTTTACCATAAATACCTTGCAGTCAAGTCCGAAGTAAGAGCAAGCCATACTGAGGGCTGTTCCCCATTGACCGGCTCCGGTTTCAGTGGTAACACCCTTCAGGCCCTGCTCTTTGGCATAGTAGGCCTGGGCAATGGCGGAGTTTAATTTATGGCTGCCGGAAGTATTGTTGCCTTCAAACTTATAATAGATATGGGCTGGGGTATCCAGCATCTTTTCCAGACAGTAGGCCCGGACCAGGGGTGCCGGACGATACATCTTATAGAAATCGGAAATTTCCTTGGGAATGGGAATATAGGCAGTGGTATCGTCCAGTTCCTGCATTGCCAATTCCCGGCAAAACACCTGGCTGAGTTTTTCCAAGGTGATGGGCTTTCCGGTTTCCGGGTCCAGCAGGGGTGCCGGTTTGTTTTTCATATCTGCACGGACATTGTACCAAGCCTGGGGCATTTGGTCCTCACGCAGATAAATTTTATACGGAATTTCTTGTTTTTTCATAACTTTTCCCCTTTCTTGGGACAAAAAACGCTCCTGTCCCAGTGAATGCTGGGACAGGAGCAAATACTCTCCTGCGGTGCCACCCGGCTTGGCGCATTGCGCCCTCTTAGTGCGTACTACCATACGCAGGCTTTCATAACGAAGCGCCACTCCGTCTTCCATTTCCGGTCGCCCTCAGGTGCCCATTCTCTCTGCCGGAACGACCACCTCACACCACCCGGTGGCTCTCTACACGTTCCAAAACAAAGGTACTTACTCACCCTCATCGGTTTCTTCCATTAAATCACATTCCTGCGGCGCTGTCAAGGGTTTTACAGGAAACTGCACTGATTTGGCTGCAGCGCATTCATATCTTCAAGAGTCTCTAAAGCAATGGGTTGCGCACCTCTTTCCAGGAGTGCCCCTATTCCCCGGGAACCATCCCAGAAACAGAACACCGGGCTGTACCCGTTCTTCAGATTGCTTTTCGTACCGTCCCAAGTGCCGCCTTTTTCAAAAGTGCATTGCGCCACCATTGTGACCTGACCCATCGTATGGATTAATCGGTTGCGGCTTAATGCCCGCAAACCGGAGAACGGCAGGTCAAATCCATCCTCGCTTATATAGAGAATTCGGTCGTCTGTTTCTTTATCCGCCAGTGCATCTGCAACAATGGAAATCACTTTTCCGCCGGCTTCCAGGCAGGCGTTTTGTGCCATTTGATCCGCGCCTTTGGCATTCCCGGAAATCAGCACATATCCTTGTCGTGCGGCCTGGCGCCCCACCTCCCGGGCAAAGGCGGCGTTCTGCTCTTCCAATTCCCGGCTTCCTACCAAAGAAACAGCAGGCTTCTGCAGCAGTTCCAAGTTGCCCTTCATCCAAAGGCAACCGGGGCAATCTAACCCCAATTTCTTTCGCAAGACAGAAGGGTACTTTTCACTAATGCGGGTAATGGGTATGCAGCCGTTTTTAGCCGCCTTTTTCAAATACCAGTCAAGCTGTTCTTTCCCGGAAAGAAGGCTGACAATTCTATTTGCCATTTCACAGTCATAACCCAATGCGGAAAGATCTTCACAGCTAAGTTCCCGATCCTGGTTGGAAACAACTGACGCCCGAACCCGTAGAAACAGATTTCGCAACTGAGGGGCAGTCAACACTTTTCTTTGAGGATCGCCCAAACGGCTTGTCAGAAGCAGGAACCCCTGCTCCCGGGCGTTCAACGAAACCGCTTCTTTACAACCGGCGTTTTGACTTCATCCGGGGTCAAAGTGCCGTCTGCGCCCAGAAGCACGGGCGTAATCTGGTATTGAGAGAATTTAGCAATTTCGTCCAGTTTCGCTTTCTCCGGGAAATTGCCAATAATCGAAAAGGCTATTCCTTTCCGCTTTGCGCGGCCTGTACGGCCAATTCTATGAACATAGTATTCGTTTTCTTCCGGAATATCGAAATTTACAACACAGTCCACATCGTCCACATCAATGCCCCGGGAGGCTACATCCGTAGCAATCAAAATCGCCAATTTACCATCCCGATACTTCTGCATCGTCTTTTCCCGCTGGCTTTGACGAATATCGCCGTGAATGCAATCACAGTCTGCCCCGGCTCTTTGGAAATCGTCACACAGTCGCTGGCACATATGCTTGGTGTTGCAGAAGATCATTACCCGTTCAAATCCCTGCGTGCGAATTAAGCGCAGTGTAGTTTCTGCTTTCTCCAAAGGAGAAACCGTGATGCTGTACTGCTGAATATCCGGCCGGTCTTCTTTCTTGGGTTCTACCGTAATCTCCACTTCGTCTCTTTGGTACATCCAGGAAACCGTCATAACCTCCTGGGAGATGGTAGCAGAAAACAGGCCCAAATTCTTCCGGTTCTTTACTTTTTCAATAATCTTGGTTACATCCTTGAAAAATCCCATATCCAGCATCCGGTCTGCCTCATCCAGCACAACCGTTTGGATTTTATCCAGCCGGATATTCTTTCTGTTGTAATGGTCCATCAGTCTGCCGGGGGTAGCCACCACAATCTGCGGTTTCTTCTCTAACTGCTTTGCCTGCCCCACGATGCCGGCACCACCGTACAGGACTGCCACACGGATGCCTTGGTAATAAGTCAAAAGGCCCCGCAGTTCATCCCCAATCTGAATAGCCAATTCCCGGGTAGGTGCCAAAATCAGGCCCTGCACCTCCTGGCACCGGGTGTCCACGTGTTCAATCATGGGAATGCCAAAAGCGAAGGTCTTGCCGGTGCCGGTAGGTGCTTTGGCAATTACGTCCTTCCAAGCCATAAAAGAAGGAATGGCCTGTTGCTGAATGGTTGTGGGATAGCCATATCCCTTCTTCTCTAAAGCCTTCAACATTTCCTGTGAAAGGCCCAGGTCTGCAAATGTCATCAGTTTCTCTTCCATAGTAATATCCTTTGTTCTTTATTTTTCCATATTGTATCAGTTTTTTCCGGAATATGCAACCACTTGAGCGGCTCCCGCGCCAAAAGGTGCTAATTTTCTGTTGCGTGCGCAGTTTTAGTGGACAAACAGAAGAGTTTATGGTATATTGTATGTTGAAAATTTATGGGAACACATTTATGGAGGCAAAAGGAAAATGGGCAAACTAATTGTAATTGAAGGTACAGACGGTTCCGGAAAGTCCACCCAGTTCCGTTTGCTTTCTGAACATTTGGAAAAAGACAATGTGGCATTCAAGCACATCGTTTTCCCCCGGTATGACCAGGAAAGTTCCGCTCTGATCCGGATGTATCTGGGAGGTGCTTTCGGTGGCAAGCCTTCCGATGTAAACGCCTATGCGGCATCCTGTTTTTACGGTGTGGACCGGTTTGCATCCTATAAGATGGACTGGGGCAATTATTATGAAAATGGCGGTGTGGTCCTTTCTGACCGCTACACCACTTCCAACGCAGTGCACCAAACTTCCAAAGAGCCGGAAGAAAAACGGGAAGAATTCCTCAAATGGCTTTATGATTTTGAGTATAACAAGCTGGCTCTTCCCCAGCCGGACTTGATTATTTACCTGGATGTTCCCACCGACTTTACAGAAAAACTTCTGCGACACCGGGAGCAGGACACAAACACCAAAGCAGATATCCACGAAAAAGATATGCAGTATCTTGCCACCTGCCGGCAGGTTGGCCGGGCTGCCGCAGACTTTTATGGTTGGACCGTTATCTCCTGTGTGAAAGACGGCACTATGCGAACGATTGAAGACATTCATCAAGAAATTTACAGTTATGTGAAATGCTGTTTGGAGGCATAACTATGGTATATGTACTTTTGGGAAAAGGCTTTGAAGAGACAGAAGCCATTGCTCCCGTAGACCTGCTTCGCCGGGCAAACATTCCGGTTCTGACAGTCGGCATCGGTGGCAACGTAATCGAAGGCAGTCATAGCATTCCGGTAGTTGCCGACATTACCATTGAGGAAATGGATTTAACCCAAATGGATATGTTGGTGCTGCCCGGTGGCTTGGGCGGTGTGGCATCCATTTTGGCAAGTGAAGCCGCTATGGATGCGGTGCGCTTTGCCTGGGAAAACGGAAAATTTCTCGGTGCTATCTGCGCCGGCCCCACAATTTTGGCAAGTTTAGGTATTCTGGATGGCAAAAATGCCACCTGCTTCCCCGGTTGTGAGGACAAAATGGGAAATGCCAACATTCTCTGCCAGGCCGCAGTTACAGATGGGAGAATTATCACCGGCACTTCCGCTGGTTGCGCCCTCCCCTTCGGCCTTGCATTGATTGCCGCCCTGAAAGGGGAAGCAGAAATGCAAAGAATTCAAAGCCAAATTGTAATCCGCTGACAGGAGGTATGAGATATGGAAAACGAAAACAAAAAGAAAGAAGAAAATTTCTCTGCTCTTGAAGGCAGCGATTGGTTAAACGAGCTCTTGGACGCCAACGAAAATACCGAAGAACTAACCGGCGACGAATTGGCTATGGCCGCCGCAGGGCTGACTTCTCCTGAAGATGCAGAACTGGAGAAAATTTTGGCAGAGGATTGGGACAGTGTTCCGGATGTGGATGCCGGCGCTTTGCCCAACCAACTTTCCTTCGATCAAACCCAGGCTTTCACCCCTGCAGAAGTGCCCCAAGAGACTCCAAAAGAAGAGCTTGTTGCTTCTGAGCCCATACCTGCAAGCAAGAAAACGCGCCCTGCCAGAAAAAAAGGCTACGGTTTCTTTGCTATCCCCCACCTGGCCTCTGCGCTGATCTGGCTGAGTATTACTGTTATCATTGGTGTTACCCTTGGTCGGGCATTTTGGGCCGTCTGTACGGACCTGATGGCCTTTGGCAAGGAATCCACCCGTATTACCGTCACCATCACAGAAGACGACATAAACGACCCGGATGCCATCGCCAAGAAATTGGGTGATGCAGGCCTTGTTAAATATCCCGACCTTTTCGAACTGTTTTACCGTTTCAAACTGAACAACACCAACAAAGACCGGGATAAGGACAAGCAAGTAAAGACCTTGATTACTGCCGGCACTTTTACGCTGAATAGCGCCAACGACTATAACGCAATGGTTAAAGCAATGGGCTCTTACGAAAAGGCCCGGGAAGAAATTGAAATCACCATTCCGGAAGGTTACACATGCGCTCAGATTTTCGCCCTGCTGGAAAAGAAAGGTGTCTGCTCTGTTAAGGAACTGGAAGAATGCGCCGCCAATGGCGACCTGGGTAATTACTGGTTCCTGGAAGGCGTTCCCAGAGGAACAAAGTACTGTCTGGAAGGTTACCTCTTCCCCGACACCTACCGTTTCTACACCAATGACAGCCCCCGGAGCGCATTGCGCAAACTTCTCAATGGCTTTGAATACCGGTTTACCAGCCGTATGAAAGAAAAATTTCAGGCTATGCAGAAAAATGGCAAGGTAAAACTGACTATGCACCAGGTTATCATCCTTGCTTCTATGATCGAGAAGGAAACTTCCAACCGCAACGAAAGTTATGACATTTCTGCGGTTTACCACAACCGTCTTGCCAATGCAGCCGCCTTCCCCTATCTGGACTGCGATGCAACTGTTTACTATGCCCTTGGAGACTACTTTGGCACGCACGGGCCTTTGACCTATGATGATCTTGCCATCAAGAGCGACTATAACACTTCCTGGAGAGGTGGCCGGACCGGTCTGCCCATTGGCCCTATCGCCAACCCCGGTTCTAACAGTATTGACGCCGCCCTTGCTCCCAGTGATGTGAATTATTACTACTATGTGTACTATCCCGCAGCAGGCAAGCACCTCTTCGCGAAAACCCTGAATGAGCACAACGCCAATATCAGTAAGGTAGGGTAATTTCGTGGGAAAGTTAGAGTTATTAAGTCCCGCCGGAGATATGGAACGGCTGAAAATGGCCGTTCTGTACGGTGCGGATGCAGTATATTTGGCTGGCACTGACTTTGGTATGCGTTCTTTCGCCGGAAATTTCACCGCCGAGGAACTTCCCAAAGCCGTTGCCTTTGCCCACAGTCACGGTGTAAAAGTCCATGTGACTGTAAACACTATGCCTCGCAATGAAGAAGTAGCAAGCCTGCCCGCCTACCTGGAAAGCCTGCAGGATGCCGGGGTGGATGCCCTGATTGTTGCGGATTTGGGCGCTTTTATGCTGGCCGGCAAATATGCCCCCAAGTGTGAGCGGCACATTTCCACCCAGCAATCCATCGCCAACTATGAATGCGCCAACGCCTGGTATGACTTAGGCGCAAAGCGGGTCGTTTTGGCAAGAGAATTGAATTTAGAGGAAATCCGTACCATCCGGGAAAAGACACCCAAAGATTTGGAAATTGAAACCTTTGGTCACGGCGCTATGTGCGTCAGTTACTCCGGTCGGTGCTTGCTTAGCAATTATATGACCGGGCGGGACTCCAACCGGGGGGCCTGCGCCCAGCCCTGCCGCTACCAATATGCCCTTATGGAAGAAAAGCGCCCCGGCGAATACTTCCCCGTTTTTGAAGACGAAAAGGGCACTTACATCTTAAATTCCCGGGATATGTGTACTATCGAACATTTGCAGGACCTGATGGATGCAGGTATCGACTGCATTAAGATTGAAGGCCGGGCAAAGTCTGCCTACTACGCAGCCATTGTAACCGGCGCTTACCGGCACTGCATTGATGACCTCACCGCAGGACGGCCTATGGATCCTGTGTGGATGGATGAAGTCAATCACGTTTCTCACCGGAATTACTCTACCGGCTTCTACTACGGTTTCCCCGGCCAATATACGGAGAATTCCCGGTATATCCGTCAGTGGCAAATTGCCGCCATTGTGGAAAGCTGTGACGAAACCGGCCTTGCCCTGTGCAGTCTGCGTAATAAGTTTTCTGCAGGCACGGAACTGGAAATTGTTGGCCCGGATTTCCGGCCTATGGCCTTCACTGTCCCGATGATGGAAGATATGGAAGGCACTCCCTTGGAAGAACCCCGGACACCGGAAATGCTGTTCAAAATGCAACTCCCCTGCCCCGTTCCCGCTCTCAGCATTCTGCGAAAAGCTGTGGACCTCTCAGCAAAATAATGATTAACGGCTCTGCCACAGTAGTGGCAGAGCCGTTTTGCGTATTAGGATATGGGATACTGATCCGGCAGGAAGGTGTAATACAGCAAGTACACCGCATCCTGGTCGGTGACAACGCCGTCGCCGTTAAAGTCACAATCCTGGTTTACAGGGTAAGCATCCGGTAAGAAGGTATAATACAGAAGATAGACTGCATCCGCATCGGTAACGGTTTCATTGCCGTCCACATCACCGGGGATGTAGGCCTTTTCAAAGGTTGCCGTATAGGTGGCATTGCCCTGACAATCGGTTATTTCTTTATCCCAGCCGGTAAATTGGAAACCTTCGGGTGCTACAGGATCTGCCGGAATGGTTACCTTGTCGCCGTAGTGATAGGTCTTTTCAGCAATCACTGTGCCGTCTGCATACCGGAAGATAACGGTGTAATCAATAAACGCCTTTTCAAAAACGGCTGTATAGGTAGTAGTGCCTGCACAGTTTACCACTTCCTTATCCCAACCCTTGAAAGTGTAGGTATAGGTGTTGTCGGCAGGTTTGGTGGGGTTGTTGGGTGCAGTCACCGCATCGCCCCAGTGATAAGTGGCATTGGCCAGTACATCCCCGTTCCAGTTCTTGAAGGACACCTCATAGATGATGTAAGTCTTCTCATAGGTAGCAGTGTAAATGGCATTACCCGCACAGTTGACCACTTCTTTATCCCAACCCTTGAAAGTGTAGGTATAGGTGTTATCTGCAGGCTTTGTGGGGTTACCGGGTGCAGTTACTGTATCACCCCAATGATACGGCTTAAGGGAAATAGGTGTGCCGTCCTCATTTACAAACCCTACAATGTAGTCTATATGGGTTGCGGTATATGTGGCTATATAGATTGCATTACCTGCACAAGTAGAATCCACACTCTTGTCCCACCCCGCGAAAGTGTAGGAACATGTGTTGTCTGCAGGTTTTGTGGGGTTACTGGGTGCAGTTACTGTATCACCCCAATGATAGGTCTTCCTGGAAATTTCTGTACTATCTTCATCCTGGAAGATAATGGTGTAGTCTATGTAGGACTTCTCAAAAACAGCCCTATAGGTAGCATTGCCTGCGCAATTCACAATTTCCTTGTCCCAACCGACAAAGGTATAGGTATAGGTGTTGTCGGCTTCTTTCATTGGGTTAGCCGGTGCAATTACTGTATCGCCATACCGGTATGTCTTCTTGGAAAGATCCGTGCCATCTTCATTTACGAAAGTTACAGTATATTTGACATCGGAACATACTTGAGGTTCAGTTAAATTGAATTCGATAATTCTCCCTTCTTCGTCAAACTTAACCTGCAATTTCTGGTGCCAATACGAACAGTCCACAATCCACAGACCATCACTGAAACTTATCCTGTTCGGGCGCTGCAAGGGTGTTACCCCCCCTCCGAGGGGATGTTCAAAATAATATTGGTCACTAAGGGGATCGTAGTATTCTGAGAGGGTTAAGTCCACATTATCTATGCCAAATTTCTCCTTAAAAGCAGCCCTCATCGTTTCTCCGTCGAAAATGTAGTGGTCTGCCATACCGAGAGCAAAAGCTACCAATATATCAATATTTTCTGCGGTAACAGTTCCCGTATATAGCCTTTCCCCATATTCAAAATAATTTATAAGGCAGGACATCTCCGCCCCGTTCGCAAACATTTTGCTGAAATCGATCCATCGGCAAGGGGAAAGGGAATTACTCTTAAGCATTTTTTCATTGGAGAATCCACCATCCAAATATAGTTCTACGGCATAGGAACTACCTTCCTCAATAAAATGCCCACCAAATTCACCTTTGTCCGTAAGGATTGATGCCGTACCAACACCCAGTATGCGCATATCATAGTTTGTTCCATCAGTGTTATACACAGTAATAACGATAGACTTATCTGCGTCCTCCCTAATGGAAATGCTCTGCACAAGATTTTCTATTACATTGATCGGCATCGTACATGTTGCGCCAAACAGGGATACACTTGCCAACTGCTGACCTGTCGTCGAATTATCATAATCAGTTCTGACATCAGTGGTCATTTTTAGTTTTTCAGAATAGACACGCTTAAAGTAGCCACTACAGTCATGGTCAATGGCAAAGTCTTCAAACGTACTATCCGTGTATCTAAGGCGTAATATCGCGCCCTTCAGGTTAATCCGTTCACCCGCAAGATATTCCGTCTTATCCGGCATTTTTAAGATTTCCAGGCCTTGAATTGGCTTTTCTGCTACCGTAACAGTAAACGTTCCACTAACGCCCAAAATCGTCCCGGTAACAGTATGTTGTTCGCCAACTTGCCAGTTCCACTGGTCTAAGTCATCATAGTTATCTGTAGTATAGTAAGTTTTTCCATTATAGACTATGCCGTTGTTACCGACTATGGTCGCCGTAGTTCCATCTTTAAGACGGACCTCAGACAGCACGCAATCGTCAATAAGATCATACCAGTTGTCCGTTTCATACAGGATGACATCTTCAAAAGTGACACTTTCTACAGGGCTGGGGATAATGGTCACATTAAAGGTGTCGGTCACGCCTAAAAGCGTTGCTGTGAGTGTATAAGTATGTCCAGGCAACCAGGGCTCTTCATGCTGTATAGATAAATCAGTCTCGATGTAGCAGACCTCACCGTCCAGTTCTATATGAAAACTGTTGCTGACAAGGTGTACTGTTCCGTCTTTTAATGTTACAGTTCCTACAATTTTCGGTTCGCAGTCAGCAAGGCTGTAGTAATAGCCATCAGCATAATCTGGTCCATTTCCTTCCATTAAGGTGATATCGTTAATAGAAAGACTTTGCACGGGAGATTCTATCAAAACTATCGTTCCGCCACTGATTTCTCCAACCAATGAAGTGTCAGACGCTTTCACTCGCTGGTAGAAAGTGTAATTTGTATCAATTTGGAGATCTGCAAACACATTACTGCGCTGCCAGTTTACACCATCCTTAGAATACTCAAATCCTTCTGTCGCAATTAAAGTTACACTATTATGGTTTTTACTTTCCACAACAGGAGCATTCGGTTTTTTGCTGTAACCGCAAGCATCGCATGTGTGATTGCCGTTTTTTGTAAAATAATGACTATCCTCTTGGCAAAGCGTATATTGCCATGTTGCATTTTTGAGACAATCATTCCCGCTATGAATGGTAATATCGGCTTTATCCATATATGTGCCGTCATAATCCACATCGGTCAGCGCGGTGCAACCTCGGAATGCACCATTGCCAATGCTGGTTACGCTATCCGGGATGGTAATCTCTGTCAGGCCGATACAGCCATCGAACGCAGAACCCCCGATGCTGGCCACGCTGTCAGGGATAATAATCTTTGTCAAGTTTACGCATTTTTCAAATCTACTGTCAGGAATTGATTCAACAGTATCGTCTAAAACGATTTCCGTTACTTCCTGGCCATTTTTATCCAAAATGTGCAATGCATCTCCATAGTACATAGGATTCGCACCGTAATTAGCAAAAGCAATCTTACACCAGGCATTGGGGTCAGTAATATACACATCTGTCAGCCCGGTGCAACCATAGAATGCACCACTGCCAATGCTGGTCACACCACTTCCAATGGTTACACTTTCCAGCCCGGTGCAATCTTGGAATGCATACGCTGGAATTGTTTTTACATTTTCTCCAACATTCACTGTTTTCAAATTGGTGCATCCTTCGAAAGCAGGATAAGAGTAACTACCCATACTCGTACAGTTGGCAGCATTGAAGTTTACTATGATCAGCCCGGTGCAATATTCGAATGCCCGATCGCCAATGCTGGTCACGCTATCCGGGATGGTAATACTTGTCAGGCTGCTGCAACCAGAGAATACATCATCGCCAATGCTGGTTACGCCACTTCCAATGGTTACACTTGTCAGCCCGGTGCAATTATAGAATGCCAAATTGCCAATGCTGGTCACGCCACTACCAATGGTTACACTTGTCAGCCCCGTGCAATCTCCGAATGCATAACTGCCAATGCTGGTTACGCTATCCGGGATAATAATCTTTGTCAAGTTTACGCATTTTTTAAATCTACTGTCAGGAATTGATTCAACAGTATCGTCTAAAACGATTTCCGTTACTTCCTGGCCATTTTTATCCAAAATATGTAATGCATCCCCATAAAGCATAGGATTTTCATAGGAATCGCCAAATGTAATCTTACACCAGGCATTGGGGTCAGTAATATACACATCTGTCAGCCCGGTGCAGTCATAGAATGCGGAACTGCCAATGCTGGTCACACCACTTCCAATGGTTACACTTGTCAGCCTGGTGCAACCGTAGAATGCATAATCGACAATGCGGGTTACGCTATCCGGGATTGTAATTTCCGTCAACCCGGTGCAATTAAAGAATGCATATTTAGGAATGGTTTTTACATTTTCTCCAATATTCACTGTTTTCAAATTGGTGCATCCTTTGAAAGCAGGCAAAGAGGAGCTACCCATACTCGTACAGTTGGCAGCATTGAAGTTTACTGTTGTCAGCCAGCCCGGTGCAATCAAAGAATGCATCATCGCCAATCAGTTTTGTGCTTCCAGCGATCTCACACTGAGTTATTTCGTCAGAAGTAACCTCTACCAATGCAAAATAAGGATTTGGTTCATTTCCTAAGTACTTTGCATTATCAAATATGTTGTAGGTCAGCCCGGTGCAGCCAGAGAATGCAGAACCGCCAATGCTGGTTACGCTATCCGGGATGGTAATCTCTGTCAGCCCGGTGCATCTATAGAATGCATAACTGCCAATGCTGGTTACACTATCTGGGATGGTAATCTCTGTAAGCCCGGTGCAATTATAGAATGCATCATCGCCAATGCTGGTTACACCACTTCCAATGGTTACACTTGTCAGCCCGGTGCAACCGTAGAATGCATCATCGCCAATAAACTTTGTATTGGGGTGAATGTTAATGGAAGTAATCGAACTGGATGTAGCTTTTGCTAAATACACATAAGGGTTGGTGGCATTTCCAAGATACATACCATTGTCATAAGTATTGTAGGTCAGACTGTTGCAATCATAAAACGCATCATCACCAATGCTGGTCACACTATCCGGGATGGTAATCTCTGTCAGCCCGGTGCAATGCCAAAATGCATCATCGCCAATGCTGGTTACGCTATCCGGGATTGTAATACTGGTCAGGCTGCTACACAACCTAAATGCATTATAGTCAATGCTGGTTACGCTATCCGGGATGGTGATCGCGGTCAGTGCGGTGCAGCTATCAAATGCATAATCTCCAATGCTAATTACGGGATGGCCACCCAATGTATCCGGAATGGTAATGCTACCTGAAATGGATGTGTTCACATCGGTGATGGTAACCTCGCCATTGGAAACTTCGTAAGTATAGTACCCCTCTGTATAGTACCACTCTGTTGCTGCATCTGCCTGCATCGGCAATACCGCGCAACAAAGCGCTACAACTGTCAATAACGCTATACCAGCAAAAATCTTCCTTAACCCTTTCATGGTTCTTCCTCCTCATTTTTCCAACGATGGTAACACCACAAAAACTATAAAATATAATATAGTATTATTATAATATTTTATCATTCCCCTGTCAAGGTAATTAGCCCTGTTGCGACCGGTCTTTCTCCGTTTCACCAAAAAACAAAACGGCTCTGCCACAGAGTGGCAGAGCCGGGTTACCGTTATTACACTTCGTAATCAGCGCAGAAGCGCTTATCCAGGAAGTTCCAGAACTTCTCTTTGGCGGCCAGGTGGGCCGGGTGGGTGGCGTAGGCTTTTAGCGCCTCCTTGCTTTCAAAGTGGGAGTACAGAGCATAGTCCATACCGCCCTGGTAGGCTGCCCGGATTTCCATATGGGTCAGGCCGGGAATAACCCCCACAAGGGGTTCCAGCGCATCCTTGATGATCTGCACTGCTTCTTCTTTATTGACCCCCTCCTTCAGGGTATAAAGCACAATATGCTTAATCATACATATCCTCCTATTAAAAATGGGGTCCAATACGGACCCCATTTGTTTGATTATTCAGCAGTTTCTTCTGCCACTTCTTCAGCGGCTTCTTCTACTTCTTCTGCAGGCTCTTCGGCTACTTCTTCAGCCAGCAGAGCGCGGATGGACAGGGAGATGCGCTTATTCTCAGCATCCACATCGGTGATCTGTGCCTGAACGGTCTGGCCTTCGGTCAGCACGTCTTCGGGCTTGCCAATGCGGCGGTTGGAAATCTGAGAGATATGGATCAGGCCGTCAACGCCGGGCAGGATTTCAGCAAATGCGCCAAAGGTCATCAGCTTGACAATCTTAACATCCACAACGTCGCCCACATTGTAACCGGTCATAAACTGGTTCCAGGGGTTCATCTCGGCAGTCTTGTAACCCAGGGAAATCTTGCGCTTCTCGGGGTCGAAGGAAATGACGTATACATCAATTTCATCGCCAACGCTGACAACTTCAGCGGGGTTCTTGATGCGGTTCCAGCTCAGTTCGGAAACGTGAACCATACCGTCAACACCACCGATGTCCACAAATGCGCCGTAAGAAGTCAGGGACTTAACGGTGCCATGGAACTTAGCGCCTTCCTGGATCTCGCTCCACAGCTTTTCCTGGGCAGCCTTACGGGCTTCAGCGGAAACAGCGCGGATGGAGCCGATAACACGGCGGCGGGCGCGGTTAACTTCGGTAATTCTCAACTGCACAGTCTTGCCAACCTCAGCAGCCATATCGCCGCCCTTGGCAACACCGGACTGGGAAGCGGGAACGAACACACGGATGCCCTTGAAAGTAGCAACCAGGCCGCCCTTGTTCTCTTCAGTGATAACGGCATCTACAGCAGTCTTTTCCTCGCAGTAGGTAGCCATTTCGTCCCAAATCTTCATGCCGTCCAGCTTCTTCTTGGACAGCTGGCAAGTGCCTTCCTGATCGTTCACACGAACAACAAACACTTCGATTTCATCGCCCACCTTCAGGATATCTTCGGGCTTTACATTGGGATCTGCGCTGACTTCATCATAAGGGATGTAACCGGCGTGCTTAGTGCCCAGATCGATCTGGACTTCCGTTGTGCCAATGCCGGTAACAACGCCGATAACCTTATCTCCTGTATTTAAAGTCTTGATGGACTGCTCCAGAAGTTCTGCAAAGTTTTCCTCCTGTACAGCCTCAACATTCAGAATTTCGCTCATAGTCTTATTGACCTCCTTTATAATCCACGCCGGGGTTGATGCGCCGGCAGTGATTCCAACCATAGATGCCCCTGCAAAGTCCTCTTTGCAAAGTTCCCCGGCATTATCTACCAGGAAGACTTTAGGGCAATGTTCCCGGCAAATCATAGCCAGGCGGCCGGTGTTGGAACTTTTGGCATCCCCCACCACCACCATAGCATCGCAAGCGGCGCTAAGCGCAGCCGCCTCGTTTTGCCTGGATTCAGTCGCTTTACATATTGTATCAAAAATTTTTACGTTAGTAAACTCTTTTTTTGCGTTTTTTACGCAAATTTTCCACAAAGATTCTGTGGATGTAGTCTGGCAAACCATACAAATTGGCAAATCCCGGTGACTTTCATCGGATTTGGCCCAGTCCATCAATTCTTCCGGGGTAGCAAAGACCTTGCAGTCTTCGCACCACCCGGCAATCCCCTCCACTTCCGGGTGGGTGGGCGTACCGATAATGATGGGAAATCTCCCCTCTTCGGCCGCCTTTTCCACAATGCCGTGAATGCGCTTTACAAAGGGGCAAGTGGCATCCACCACTTCCACATTCCGTTCTTTTAGCGCATCGAAAACCGCCTTAGTAACGCCATGAGAACGGATAATCACCGTCTGCCCTTCCCTGGCATCTTCCGGCTTTTCAATCACACCCACGCCCATCTTTTCGAAATGGGAGACGGCGTGCCGATTGTGGATAATGGGGCCCAATGTCACCACTTGTTTTCCGGACTTTGCGGCCTGCTCCACCATTTCCACTGCCCGGTTTACGCCAAAGCAGAAGCCGGCACTTTCGGCTATACGGATGCTCATAAAGACACCTTCCGGCCTACGATTTCCTTCATGGCGGCAATCACGCCGGGGATGTCCAGATCAGAAGTATCCAAAAGGACAGCATCCTTGGCCTGCTTTAAGGGGGCAATTTCCCGGTGGGAATCCTGGTAATCTCTTTGTTCGATTTCCTTCAAAATCGTCTCAAATTCTGCCTTTTGCCCCTTGGCAACCAGTTCGTCGCAACGGCGCTTTGCCCGAACCTGGGAAGAAGCCGTGAGAAAAATCTTTACATCAGCCTTGGGCAAAACCACTGTGCCGATATCCCGGCCGTCCATGATCACATTATGGTTCCGCGCCACTTCCCGCTGCATATCCAAAAGCACATCCCGCACTACCTTATGGGCAGAAACCAAAGAGGCCTTCTGGGAAATTTCCTGGGTGCGGATGTCTTTACTTACATCCATACCGTTCATAATCATATGCTGCACACCGTCTTCATCGTATTCGATGCCGATGGTCAGTTCGTCGATATAACGCTCTACCGCGTCCACATCCTTAGGGCTTACACCCCACAGGTCCAAAAAGTAGGCAACAGTACGGTAAATTGCACCGGTGTCCACATAGTAAAAGCCAAGCTCCTTGGCAAGCGCCCGGGCGATGGTGCTTTTACCTGCACCTGCAGGGCCGTCAATGGCGATAGAAACATGTTTTTCCATAATCTTATCCTTCTTTCCGCATTTTTGCTAACGCACCGGCTTCCAGCGAAAGAGCTTCTTCCGGGCTGATATTTATGACTTCTGCCACCTGCTGAGTACTCAGAGGTTTGCCGGACTCTAATCCGTAGCGCAGGGTGATCAATTTCTTTTCCTGCTCTGTCAGGCCGCTGAGCATTTCAAAAATCCGTTGCCGGCTTTGAAAATAGGCTGTATCCTCCACTGCCTGAGTATCTTCCGGGTCTTCTTCCTTTTCTTCCGGTTCCTGATGGGCGCTGGCAACCAGCCGGGCGGACATCACCATACTTTCCACCATTTGAGCTTGGGAAAGGGTCATATGCAGACTTTCTGCAATTTCTTCCAAAGTGGGATTTCTTCCCAGCTCTGCCAGCAGTTTTTGGTCCACATCCCGGTAATCTTCCATTCCCTGCCGCAATTTGGCACCCAGGCCGCTGTCTGCCGCCTGCAAAACAACTGCGCCGGCCATGTACTGACGAATGTACCAGTCACAGTGGCTTTCAAAATCGCCGCCGGAATACGCCCCGATACTTTGCCACAAGCCAAGGCTGCCTTCCTGGATAAGGTCCAAAAGAAGTACGCCTTTTCCCGTCATTTCCCGGGAAATAGCGATCACCCGGCTAAGGCAAAGATTTGTAAGCATCGATGCTGCTTCCTGTTTTCCCGCAAGATATTCTGCTGCCAGGATATTTACATCTCCAGCCACAGGGGTAGCAGCGATTTCTTCCAAATAGAGCCGCAGAGGATCATTTTCCTCCAACCCGCAGGTCATATCCTGCTGTTTTGCCAGGTTTTCCTCCATTTTGAGTCTGTTTGTGCCAGCGCCTGCCTCTACGGTCAAATTCCCCACATCCAAGGAAATCCTCTTTTCCGTAAGAGCGGAAAGAGTCTCTTCCAAGTCTTCCCTACCGGTTTGATCTGCAAGGCTCAAAATCGTTTCTGCCTGCACCGTCGCGCCGGGCTTCAAACTATGCAAAAAAGCCTGCAGCGCATTTTCTTCAAAGGTAAATTCCAAATCCATCAATTCAGAAAATCCTCCAATCCTATATCCGCACCCATCGTGCGTAATTTTTCCATAGCCTGCTGTTCAATTTGGCGGGCACGTTCCTTTGAGATGCCCAAAATGCCACCAATTTCATCCAGGCTGTGGCAAACTCCGACCTCCATACCGAAGTGAAGGCGCAAAATCTGCTGTTGTCTGGGGGTGAGTTGGCACAAAAGCGCATCCATTGTGCGATGCAATTCGGCCCGGACAAAAAGCTGCTGTGGCTGGGGGGCTTGTTCGTCTTCCAAAAACACCTGAAACGTGTTTTCTTCATCCCCCAATGTAGCATCCAAAGAGAAAACCTCCGGCCACAACTGCAAAAGTTTTTCTACCTTGCTTTCCTCCATTTGGACTTCCTCAGCAATCTCCGAAAAGGTGGGTTCTTCCCCACTTTTGCGTTGCAGGCTATCCTTTGCCGCCAGGACCTGGCGGATTTTTTGATAGGTATGGTCCGGCACACGGATAAGGTTTCCCTGATTTCGTATGTAACGAACCATCCTTTGCCGAATCCATTTGGTAGCATAGGTGGAAAAGCGGGTTTCCATTTTGTAATCAAACTTTCTTGCTGCCACCAAAAGGCCAATACTGCCTTCCTGAATTAAGTCCAGCAAAGGCACACCTTTGTCTGCATAATCCCGGGCAACAGATACTACAAGGCGCAAATTAGCGTTCACCATTCTTCTGATGGCTTCCTCATCCCCCCCGGCACAGGAAATGGCCAATTGCCGTTCCTGCTCCGGTGTGAGCAAAGGATATTGCCGCACTTCTTTTAAGTACTGCTGCATATCCTCTGTAACTCTATTTCCTTTTTCCTCTGTGGCAACAGTAGAAAGCATTTTACAGTCCTTTTCTTTCCTTTAACTTATTGCGGAAAGCCAGCAGATCCTCATTGCTGGCAACCTGGCCAGCCTGGCTGGCATTTCGCACTGTCTGTACGCAATCCCGGAAGGCTTCCCTGTTTACAGGCCCCTGCAGCCGCTGGGTGATACTTGTAATGTGGGATACTTCTTCCTGGGTAACATCCGCTAAAGAGGCAATACTGACTTCATACCCTGCTTTATACATAGAACGCAGTTGGTCATATACCTTCCCAAGAAGCGGAACCGAGAAAGATGCCCCGGTCAGGTCGGTCTCTGCCATCAAGGAAGGGTCGAGCAGAACTTGAGCAAGAATTCCTTCCTCTGCCATAGCGGATTTCATATTGTCATAGCGAACAGAACGGGTTTTCGGCTGCAAAGCCTGGGCAGGTGCAAGGTCAATTTTCTCCTGCTGTTTCTTCTCCCGGGCCAATCTGCGCTTAAAAGCCTTGGAAACCTCCATTTTCATAGAGTCCTCGGTGATTTGGGCCGCTTGCGCTACCCGTCCGCTATATATTTCCCGTTTTACGGAACTGTCCAAAGTGCAGATCAGTTCTGCCGCTTCCTGGACGAACCGAATTCTTTGGTCGTCAATTCGCAAATCGTACTTCCGGGCAATGGCATTGAGTTGATATTCCACCCGGTTGGAAGATTCCTCTAAAAGAAGTTTGAACTTGTCCGCCCCAAATTTCTTTAGGAATTCGTCCGGGTCCTTTGCATCCTTCATTTGCAAAACCTTTACCCGAATGCCGGCCTTTTCCAGGATAGGAATTGCCCGTTTTGTGGCTCGCTGGCCGGCTTCGTCTCCATCATAAATCAAAACGACCTGCTCCACATAGCGGGAAATCAAGGTGGCATGTTCCTCTGTCAAACTGGTGCCCAAAGAGGCTACTGCACAATCAAAGCCGTATTGATGCAAGGTAATGGCATCCATATAGCCTTCCACCAGTATCAGATATCCAAGTTTGCTTTTCCTTGCCAAATTCAATGCAAACAGGTTTTTGCGCTTGTTAAAAATGACTGTTTCCGGAGAGTTTAAGTACTTAGGAGTGGAGTCGTCCATCACCCGCCCACCAAAACCGATAATATTGCCCCGCACATCAATGATGGGGAACATTAGCCTGTTACGAAATCTGTCATAAATGCGGCCGCCCTTCTCAGACACCAAGCCTGCATCCTTTAATTCCTGCTCGGTGTAACCCTTGGCTTTCATAGCCATAATCAGCCCGTTCCAACTATCCGGCGCAAAACCAATACCGAAAGTGGTCAGGGTGGACTTTGGCAAACCACGCTTTTGGGCGTAGGCAAGGCCCTGGGCTCCCGCTTCCGTATATAGCTGGGTATGGAAATACCTGGCGGCCTCTTTACAAAGCGCCCACAAGCGCTCCTGCTGGCGGTATCGACTTTGGTACTGATCGTCTTCCGGCACTTCCATACCACTGCGGCTTGCCAGGGCACGAACTGCATCCGGGTAGGTCAGACCTTCCATTTCCATTACAAAATTAATGGAGCCGCCGCCCTTATGGCAGCCAAAACAGTAGTAAATCCCTTTATCCGGCGCAACGGAGAAAGAAGCGGTTTTCTCCCCATGGAAGGGACACAGGCCAAACATATTAGCGCCTGACCTGCGCAAGGTCACATGCCTGCCAACCACTTCTTCAATGGGGTTACGAGCAAGCAATTCATCTATAAAAGACTGTGGAAACGCCATATCCCGGCCTCCTTTCCAAATAGTTATCCCCGAACCTGCCACCCCAGGGGGGTAAACAGTTGAGTAAATTTATCCACCGCATAATTGTCGGTCATACCTGCAATGTAATCACAAACGGTCCGGCCCATACCGTCAAAGGACAGTTGGGGCTGGAAGTCTTCCGGCAAAGCCTCCGGATGAGCATAATAATATTCGTAAAGCCGATGGAGCATTTCCTTTGCCTTGCTCTCTTCCCCTTTTGCCACCGGGTTGCGGTAGACTTTTTCAAAAAGGAAGCTGCGCAGGTCTAAAAGGGCCTGGTCCACAGAAGGAGAAAGAACAATCTCCTCACTATCCCTGGATGCGGTGATGATATCACACACAAGGGTGTTAATTCGTTGGGAATGGCTGTTTCCAAGCACACAGGAAACAGACTTGGGGATATCATCTGCCGACAGAATTCCTGCTCGGATAGCATCGTCAATATCGTGGTTTACATAGGCAATCCTGTCGGAAATGCGGACGATCTGCCCTTCCAGGGTCTCCGGCACATAGCTTCCGGTATGGCCTAAAATGCCCATCCGGACTTCATAAGTAAGATTTAACCCTGCACCGTTGTTTTCCAGGATGTCCACAACCCGCAGAGACTGTTCATTGTGGCAAAATTCTTCCTCAAGGCACTTAGACAGCGCCGCTTCACCGGCATGGCCAAAGGGTGTATGCCCCAAATCGTGGCCCATTGCAATGGCCTCTGTCAAATCCTGGTTCAGGTTTAACGCCCGGGCAATGGTACGGGCGATACGGCTAACTTCGATGGTATGGGTCATACGGGTGCGGTAATGGTCACCCTCCGGCCGCAAAAACACCTGGGTTTTGTGCATCAGCCGGCGAAAAGCCTTACAGTGAACAATCCGGTCTGTATCCCGCTGGTAGCAGGTGCGAACATCAAACTCGCTCTCCGTTTCTTCCCGGTTACGGCCCAAACTTCTATCGGAAAATGCCGCCCTTGGACTCAGTTGCAAATGTTCCAGCCGTTCCAATTCTTCCCGTACTGTCATCGAATTCACTCCTTTGTATTCACCGGGAATGCCCGGTATTCCTGTGCCACTTCCATACCTTCCACTGTGCCGGAAGTCATATCCACCACCCGGTCTAAAAACGCCTGGGCTTTCGGTTGTGCAATCAAGATTTCCAATTCCACTTCTGCCCCGAACTGAGTATCCCGCAGGACCCCGTCAAAAGCTTCTATTTCCAGCTTCATCCGTTCGTAATAGGAATAGGGGCAGGGTACGTACAGCACCGACCAAACCCGTTTCATTGATTTGCCGGCAGCATCGATGGCAATTTTTGCGCCCTTGGTATATGCACGAACCAGTCCGCCGGCACCCAAAAGAATTCCGCCAAAGTAGCGGGTTACCACGCAGACTACATTGTAAAGGTTCTCCCTTTGTAAAACCTGCATCATAGGGTTTCCGGCGGTGCCGCCCGGTTCTCCGTCATCGGAAAAGCGCATAGGCCCGTCTTTAATCACATAGGCCCAGCAATTGTGGGTGGCATCATAGTGCTGCTTTTTCATTTCCTGGATTTTTTCAAGGGCTTGTTCTTCTGTATCTACCGGCCAAACTCTGCCGATGAAGCGAGACTTTTTCTCCACGAATTCATCCTGCCCAAAATCCGTCGGCACCAGATATTCGTCCAAGGTCAGCACTCCTTTGTGATATAGTCTTTCAGCCGTCCATATAGAATGGGGTCAACTACCGCATCTACCAGGATGCCTTTTTCCGTATAATCAACATTAAGGACCTGGGCATTATTGTGGAGGGTATCCAAAGTACCGCCCACAGAGTAAGGAATCAGCACTTCAATATGGTGGCGGCTGTGCCCCAGGGCTTTTTCAATAGCAGAAAGAAGACGGTCTGTACCTGTTCCTTTTTTTGCAGAGATGGCAACCACATCTTCTCCTATGGGAATGTCCACAGGAGATACAAGGTCTGCCTTGTTGTAAAGCCGCAAAACCGGCGTGCCGGGTTTGGCAAGTTTTGCAATCAGGCTATCCACTACCTGAATATGCGCTTCCCGATCCGGATCAGATGCATCAATCACATGCAGCAAAAGGTCTGCATATTCCAGTTCTTCCAGGGTTGCCCGGAATGCATCCACCAAATGATGGGGCAGCTTCGAGATGAATCCTACTGTATCAGAAAGAACCACATCTAACGTATCAGAAACAGAAAGTTGCCGGGATGTAGTATCCAGAGTGTCAAACAGGCGGTTGTTTGCAGGAATACCAGCGTCGGTTAACTGATTGAGCAATGTGGATTTGCCTGCGTTGGTATAGCCAACAATGGCAACGACAGGGACAGAATTCTTCATCCGCCGTTCCCGCTGAACACTGCGGACCTGCCGCACCTGCTCCAGTTCCGACTGCAATCGGGCAATCCGCTCCCGGATATGCCGGCGATCGGATTCCAGTTTGGTTTCACCGGGGCCTCGGGTGCCAATGCCACCACCCTGCCGGGAAAGGCTGGCGCCCATACCGGATAGACGGGGAAGCAGATACTTATACTGAGCAAGTTCCACTTGCAGTCTGCCTTCTTTTGTTTTTGCACGTTGGGCAAAAATATCCAAAATCAAGGCAGAACGGTCCAGCACCGTCACGCCCAAAATATCTTCCAATGCCCGAATATGGCCGGGAGACAGTTCATTATCAAAGACCACCATTGTAGATTCAGTGGCTTCTACCAGCATACGCACTTCCTGGGCCTTGCCCTCGCCAATAAAGCTGTGGGAATCCGGGGTGTGTCGATTTTGCAAAATCTTACCGGTGCAAAACCCGCCAGCCGTTTCCAAAAGGGCTTCCAGTTCCTCCAAAGAAGCATCTGTGGCAGTTTGTTCTTTTGTGAAACAGTCTGCATTCAATCCGGCGAGGACTGCCCGCTCCTGTATCGCTTTTTCCAAATTCGATTCCATAGTGCCTCCAAATAGTTTTTCAGTTTATTGTAACACATAATGGGGTATTTAGGCAAGTAATCTGTGTAAATTCAGGAATTATTTGTAAAATAAAAATCCGCACTGCGTGGTGCAGTGCGGATTCTGTCTTACTTCAGGCCAAATCTCTTGTTGAAACGGTCAACACGTCCACCGGTGTCAACCAGCTTCTGCTTGCCGGT
>RHMF01000037.1_pt1 | contig 43299 bp, 54 predicted proteins | sample 5365151 | NCBI WGS metagenome assembly RHMF01 (sample SAMN10266501, study PRJNA497801) | feces metagenome | isolation source: feces | host: Bos taurus | place: China: Prairie of Fairy Mountain | collected 2017-08-14 | reverse complement strand
GCCACTTCTTGTAATTTAGGAAATTGCATTCTATTTCCTCCTTGTGTCCATATACTATTCGCTCTTACCTGATTGCTTTACAATCTGATTCACATACACACTTGCTCCTGCACACAGAATGCCTTGTGTTAAGCCTGAGAATACCGCCATAAGAGCTTCCTGCCACTCACCTATAACAGATGTAGCCATAATAAATAAAAAGCTTAAAATGACCGAAATACCGCCCAAGGATAAGGGTATGTACTTGTCTGCTACCTGAGACTTCTTAAGCGCAGTACCAACTAAGTACAATACCGGGATTAAAACCAATAATTCAGGCTTAATAAATTCGTTTAACATTTCGTACATATCAATCTCTCCTTCTTAGCTTAATCCTAATTGCCCTGCAAGGAATCCAAGCAATATTCCTACAATGGTCATTAGTGCCTTTTCGACAATGCTTTCCCATCGTTTTGCAGGCTTTTCCTTCATTTCCTTTACATCACCCTTGATCTCGGTTACATCATCCTCAACTCTTGCTTCTCTGTCTGCAAGGACTTTTACTGTACTCACCAAATCATCAAGGCTATCTTGTCTTTTTTCCATATCGTCAATTCGTTTCATATTCGATTTGGAACGGCTTTCTACTTCCGTCAGCCTCTTCTCGTGTTCTAAATCCATATGATGCCTCCTGTCTATTTCCCCGTAATATATTTAATAATGTTCCTCGCTATAACAGCGACTTCACCACGAGTAATGGTATCGTTAGGCATAAACTTATCTTTTGTTTTGCCACTCACGATACCCATACTCACAAGGTCTTTAATGTGAGATTCTGCATAATGGCCCTTAATGTCCGTAAATCCTTCCGATGCTTTTTTAGTGAGATTACCTATCTTGACCAATGACTCAACTAAAGCCTCGGCAGATTTTTCTGCAAAGTCTTCTGTCAAGATAATCGGCACATCTGTAGGACTATCCATAAATCCACATTCAATCAATACAGCAGGCATCTTTGTCTTATTGCATACATATAGACTTGCTTCAGGCATTGGGTCTGTTCTGTTGCCCTTTAACCCTGTATGGCGAATAAAATCATCGTATATAATCTTTTGATATTCTTTTGATTTTTGAGAGGCTAATGTACCTACCATTACAATAGCTCCACCGCCACTCTTACCATTGATGCCTGCATTATGATGTACTGATAGATAAAAATCAGCGCCATATTTATTGGCTTTTGCTACTCTGTTTGCAAGCGATACATCTGTGATGCCTGTGGTATCATCTACCCTTATGAGCATATAGCCACTATATGCAGAGAGCTTCTTCTCAATCTTGTCGCAAATTCGGTCATTTAAAAACCATTCTCGTGTTTCATTTTTATCCAAGGCCTTAAGACATCTTTTGCCTGGAGTATATAATCCGTGTCCTGCATCAAGCGCTATCTTAAACATAATTTATCTCCAATTCTTTAAAGCTTCGTCATATGCTTCATCGTTGCATGTTTCTCTTGCATCTACAATAATGTTGTAGTGTACCTTAGCAAAAGCAAACGCCTCGCCAAGCTTTTCAAGAGTCATCGGATGCTCGTTGTCTTCCCTGATTTCCTGAGCCTTCTTTGCATATGCGATACCTAAATCGCACTCGTGAGCCTTTGCAAAATCAAATAATTCGTTTACTGCATTCTTTAGTGTCATAATAAATTCCTCCTTTAAACATTTGTGATTTCGGCATATTGTTCGGTTGTCAGCTTTCCTGCTTTAACTAATGCTTTCAATCTGTTAATGTCCCAACCTTTTAGATAATATTTTTTTGCCAATTCATATACATTCATATCAAGTCAACTCCTGTCATTATAGCTATAAAATCAATATCAGCTCGTAGCTGTTCAAATGGCGAAATCACCGTTTCTTTATTAGGTGATGGTAAAGGTGTCCATTTCGTAACCGTCATAACACCATCTATCTCTTCAACCTCTAATTCGCCAAATGGAAAATTAGGTGTTTCCATATCATCAGGAATGACCGCACAACCTTCAGGAATAATTTCAGTTTTGGTTATCGTGCTTCTGTGCATACCATTTGAAAAAGCTTTTATTTCTACTAATTTCATATATTTCAGTCTCCTTTACTCATTAAACAGTCAGCCAAGCGTTACCTGTCCATACAAGTCCTTGTCCTTTTGTTACTTCCATAGTATAGTCTATATATTTTATTTCATATAAACTCCAATCAACGCTTGCAAGGTCTTGAATTTGGCTGTTTGAACTTGCTCTACCAATAAAATCTATATAGGTAGTATCAACATATTGTAATTCAACAGTTTCCAAAGTAATAGGTTGAAGGGAACTGTGGTCAGTGCTGGTTTTAAGTCCTATTCCAATATAAATATAACCGCCTAAAACTCCTGCATAAATTAAATCATCATATTCAGTTCTATCTATTGAGAAAAGTGCTCCATCAAGCACACTTTGAATGGGTATAGTAACAGCACCACCGTGTGAAAATGATAATCGTTCGGCTGTCATAGTGTATAACTCATTTGGCTTTGAGCCTTGCCATGGTTGCATTGAATAACCATCATAAGAGGTAACAACTCCTGCATATGTTAATGAGCTTAACAGTTTATTGTCTATCTCGGCTTTGGTGTATGTATCTACCTTGTCAGGTTCAGACACCCAAGTATAAACACCATTTTCAGCCTTTGTGCATTTATATATTTTTCCGTTATCTGCAGTGTCCATGTATAACAGACCAACTGCACCCTTTGTTGCTGTAGTTGGTACACCTTCTCCCGTTATGCAAGGGAGTTGCTTCGCTTTAACACCTAACAAATCAAAACTCTCTACATAGTTCATAAAAATTCCTCCTTCACTCAACTACTAAAATGTTATTTTCTATCTTGGCTTCTATCTTTGCAGAAAGCATATCATCTATTACTAAAATGTTATTTTCTATCTTGGCTTCTATCTTTGCAGAAAACATGCCATCTATTTCAGGCTTTGTATAAGAATCTGTAATACCATAGCCTGATAGTGTGGTAGGCTTATTCTTAATGTAATCTGCTTTGGTAGGGTCATTCTGAGCAAAGTCCGAGCGAGGCATAGGTGTTACCGTTGTATTTCCTATGATTTTAGCCATCCAAATTCACCTCCGTAATAATTGCTTGTATTGTGTAATCATTTGTAGGCTTTTGACCTATACAGTACACAGTAACAACACCATCATCATTTTCAGTAACAAAGGATGCATCCTTCTCATGGAATATCACCAACTGTTCAGGCGTTGGCTGTAAGTCGATTTTGCTGTGAGAAGTAACATCTGCAATAGCTACAACCTGCGAATATTGTTTATCACTATCAGACACCCACTTGGAAGCATATAATGTGATTGTTGCTGTTCTTGTAATCGCTTTACCGATTATCTCTCTGACTTTATTAAGCGCATCCTCAAGCTTTAAATCAATGTAGCCTTTGAATTCTGCCTTATCGTCATCATTGAAATAATCGACTCCCTTGATAGGAGTTTCTCCATCCTTGCCTTTTAGCATCTCCATGTTATTCTGTGCATACTTCACAACAATATCGGAGAGCTTATCGGCAGATACCGAATCACTAAAGTATTCTGTAAGGATGTATGTCATGTCTCTCTTAAGATTCTCATACTCGGCATCCGAAAGACCGACTGAAGCCTGTTTGGGAGGCGTTGTGTTTCTTCTGTTGATAGTGTCGAGAGGCATATGTGTTTTGTTATAATGCTTTTTATATTCCGTCATATATGAGTTAAACGATACTGCGGAATTGTTGTACCTTGCGATTTCTCCGTTCTCTTTGTCAATCATCATCTTGAGATATTCGACATAAAGCTCATCGTGAGGAAATGGTACAACAAGAGTCACAGATAGCTTATCTTCGGAATACCCTTCAAACGAGTCATATCTGCCATCATATCCTTCGTGTGTTTTAAGCACATCATTGATAATGGACTTCTCGATGAAGGAAAGCCACATAACCTTTTCCCTAATCGTGTATTGATTAGGCTTTATGTTATCGACTCTATCAATACAATCTTTTATTGTCATTTGTTTCCTCCTGTTAAATTAAAAAGGAGATGCAAACATTTATAATGCTTACTTCTCCTTTCTCTGTTACTTATTTTTTAGAGTCCTAATTCTTTTTCCTTTTCCTTTTTGGCTTTATCAAGATTCTCAACATAATTCATTGCATATTCTTCGGCTTTTTCGGCATTACGAATAACCTCTGCAACTTCTTCAGGGATTTCTACTGTTTCTCCCCTTTTGATTATGTAGTTCTTGCCGTTTACTGAAAAGAATTCTTCCTGAATCGCATTCTGTCCGGGCAATTTGGGAAGTCGAACTGTTACCCTTTTGCTTTTTGTAGTAGCATTATCTACTGTTTTTTTAGTTGTTGATTCTGCCATAATATCCTCCATAATAAATGGTATTTATGAGGAGCAGATGGCGAGTCCGCTCCTCATATGTAATTTAATTAGTTTGCCTCGTCATCTGCTCCCCAGCTTGAGCCTGACTCTACACGAAGCAATCTTTCCTGATAAAGAATCTTAGCACCATGGCAGAACTTATAGCCAATAGTACCAAACTGATTCAAGGGACCGCCAATCTGCTCTTTGGTCTTGATAATCATTTCCATACCTTCACCCTGCGGGTCAAGAATACCGAATGCTTTTGCACCCAAGAAGAGAGTAGCATATACCGATGTATCGCCATCCTTCCAAATCTTTGCATTGTTTGATACAACGAAACGAACACCGTGAAGTTCACCGATTTCTCCATTGAAGATAGGAGTAGGATTATTATACTTCTGATATTCTTCCCACTCTTTGCCTCTCAAATCATGTGCTACAGACGGATGGATGATAGCAACATATTTTCCGTTGATTTTCGGAGCTTTGTTCTTTGTAAGCCATGTAGCCGCCCTCTTAACCATATCAGGAGTGAGTACACAGTTGTCTGTGATATCACTTCTTGATGCAATCTTTGTATCACCATTAGGACAATACATAACAGAGTTGCCACCTACAAGGATGTTTCTTGTAAGCGTATCGTATGTTTCGCCCTCTGCCGCACCCATTTCTTCTGTTGCGCCAAAGATAATATCGTCATAAGACTCAAGCTCAAGTCTGTCTGATACAGCTACATAATCACCGTGCTGTGTTGTCTCTGCTTCGATTTTTGTCATACCGAATGTCTGTCCTGTAGGAATAACACCTTCCTGAAGCGGAGTAAGAGCCTTAGCGAAAGTATTGTACTTTCTCCACTCTACCTTGTTGCCCTTAAGAGGCTGTTTCTCACCGAACTGTGTGAACACCATTGTCTCTCTTGCATTTTCAAGAAGAGTAGTGTCATAGAATGTCTTCATTGTCGGAGACATAGAAGACTGTGTGGTTACATTAACCGGGTTTGTTGTAGGCGCTCCTGCCTGACCTTCTGACCAAGCAAAAAGCTGAATGTCAAATAAATGTTTCATTAAATTTTCCTCCTCGTTGTAACAGGGAGGCTTATTATTTTCTTTTATTTTCTCCCTGTTGCTTTTCGTCTTTCTTCTTCAGCGAATTTTCTCAAATCCTGAAGATTCATATTTCTAAAGTCATGTTGTACAACAGAAGGAGCTGTTGAAGATATTCCGTTCTCAATCGGTCTTGACATGTTAGATGCCACCGACTGTGCTGTTTGGCTCTGCACTTGCTTAGAGACTCTCTGTACCGTAGAAGTTATAATCTCATCGTGATGGCAAGCTTTGAATGCCGCCGTAGTATCTCCATTAGTTGCCGCACAAAGTCTGCGGAATTTCTCGTCTTGCATTTCGGTGTCAAGGTCAAAATCAGGGAATAGAGCCTTTGTTTTCTCAGCATTCTGTCTTAAGACCATAATCTGCTGTCGCATCTGTTCCTGCTTTTCTGCCTCTTGCCTTCTTGCCTCGTCTCTTGCCACTATTCTCTCGGCATTTACGATTTTACGAGCCGTTTCGGTATCAATGTCATGCTCCATAGCATAATTCTCATAGTAAGAATCATCGGCTTCAATCTTTCCTGCGAGGACTTCAAGGAAATTCTCGTCATCAGGACTGATTCCGTATTTAGAGGCTACTGTATCTAAAATAGCCTTATGTTTGCCAAGGTCTTCTTCTATACCCTTATACTTTTTGAGCCTGTCACCGATAGTCTTGTCCATGTAGGCTTTGTGTTCTTCCTTATAATCATCGGACTTGATAAGGTCCTGATAAGAAAGCTTTCCTGTTGTACTTTGCTCATTGGTAGACTGAGCGTTATCATTAGCATCGGTCTTAGCCTTGGTTGTACTTCCCTCGGTCTTCTCCATAGCTTTCTGATAGTATTTCTTTGCTTTCTCAGGGATGAAAGCAGGTATTTCTTTTTCTCCTGATTTTTCGCCACCTAAAGCTTCTCCGACAGATGCAGATGCAGAGCCACCATCTCCACCATCTCCACCGCCATCAGCGAATAACTGAAGGTCAAGCAATAACTTTTTTAGCATATAAAAATGCTCCTTTCATACTGCAGTTAAGGATGCGAGCCTCTTATGTGCATATTGTATAATAGTGAAATCTGCGATTTCTAACCTACTACTTTCAATTTCACATTTTTTTTGTAATTTTTTGCGACAAGGTCAAATCCCGTAAGAATTGTCCAATAAATCAGCGATATATTAGCCTCATATTCTGCCTTTGGTTTGCAGGAAAGATGTCCGTTTCCATCCTCATCACTAAAGACCATATCTTCTTCCAACATATATCTTGACTCATATAAAGCCTCGCCTAATGTGTAAAAGAGAGTGGATATAGCCGAACAGACTATATCCTCACCCTTTTTCCCATGCTCTGCATGTCCTGTTATATCAAGCTCAAAAGCCTTTGGATTGAATTTAATGTTAATCATATATCTTCTCCTTAATCAGCCTGAGTAGATGCTCTCGCATCACTTCTTGCTCTCTCTACAAACGGATGCTCTGTACTTCCATCACCATTTGCATCACCTATGCCCTCACTTTCCATTCCTACATCCTGAGGAATAGGCTGACCGCCTTGTGTGAGGATTTGATTTGCCACTTGCTGTCCCAATTCAGGACTTATCTGTGTAGCAAATTTAAGTGCCATCTGCTGATACATAAGTAGCATCTCTGCAAGTGTTCCGTTCTCGCTTATCTTCTTCATCACTTCATCCTTCTTGGTGAAGTCCATCATACCAAGACAAGCAAGCGCTTGGTCGGTCATCTGCGGATTGAAGAAGCCTGCATTATAGAATGACAAGGCAAGCTCGTTTATCTCCATCTTCTTATATGGATTAGCCTTTTCCGATGTGATATCGATATCAAACTCAGGGAGTCTTAATCCCATATCCATTCCCATAGTCATCTGTGCTTGAGGCTTAAGTCCTTCGTTGCTATACTGCACAAACTGTTCCTGCATACCATCAGGATTGATACGGAATGTTCTCGGCACATCGTAAAACTGACGAATAAGCTCTACAATCTGATAACATACATCACGGAATGCTCTATGGAATGTCTTGTTAGTGTTTCTCGCATTCTTGCCCTGCGACTCCTGAAGTGCGGCAATACCTGATGCGCTTGTTACACCATTAGGAGCAACGCCATTGTTTACATCCTGATTGCTTGTTACATACTTAAGCTCGTCTATCTTCTGTGTGAGATAGTTTACATAGATAGAGTCAAGTTGCTTAGAGTCAATCGGTCTTATGTTTTCTTCACCAATATTGCCTTCTACATGTACAAATTTCTTGCTCTTATCATTGTATTCTTTGATATTGATTGAGCCGTCATCTCTTACAAAATATCGAGGAGAAGCACCTTCGATGGCATTGTCTACAATAGCCTTGTTAAGTTGGTCTATCTGTATCTGCGTGTCTCGACCTATATCTGTAATGCCATAACCACAGATGCTTCCCTCGACAGGATAAAGGGCCATTGACACAAACGGATATAATCCATGGTCATAGAGTCCCTTTTCTGCAATAGGTTTATCAAGAGGTACTGTAATAGGTATTCCTGTTTCTGGGTCAACTGTAACCTTTTCAGGTCCCACAATCTCGTTCTCTGTAGCATATAAAACGACGTCATTGACATACTTTACATACTGCAAAGTCTTTTTGCCGTTCACATATGTATGGTAATACCAATCAACCACTACCGACTTGTCTGATGTATCTACATTGTCATCGTATAAGTATTTTGCAAGAGTGATAGTCTTGCCACCAAGCTTGCCAACACATTGAGGATATCTCTGCTCAAGAATATTGTTTGATACAAGCTCTGTATTGAATATGTTCTGTGATTCCTGAATATCGGTTATTCCCGGCTCCCAAAATAGATTGATAAAGTCAATCTTCTTAATGGTTACATCACCGAGGCCATTATGCTTTGAGCCATCCCAAAAGATTCCCTGCACACATCCACCATGCTTGAATGTGTACCAAGCTATATCGGAATACACATCCTCGTATCTGTTCTGCTCAAGAATAACAGGCACAATAGCAGATAGCTTTGTAGCCTCTGCCTTATCATCGCTCTGTCTCGGCTGAAAGTTACATGTAGGATAGCTATCCATAGTATCTGCATGTCTGCTTTGAATACAAGACCATAACCACGCCGTAGCAGGCTTAAAGTCATCGTTGCCATCGTTCATATAATTCCATTGTCTAAGCTTCCAAAACTCTTCATTTGCGATGATTTTCTCCTCTAATCGAGCCTTACCCTTCTTGTACTCACGGAGTATCTCAGAAGCTTTGGTAACCACCTTAGAGTCAATCTTAGGCTTCATCTGTGCCTGCATCTGCTTCTTTTGTGCAGTCCTTTGGAGCATAGCCATTTCATTCTTTGCCCTGATTTCAAGCTCGGAAGGCTGACTCTCGCCCATTGGCATCTGCTGTGGAGTCTGCGCCTGAGCCATCTCTTCAGGCATTTGTTTCTTTTTCTTTTCTTCCATCATATCCTCCTAAATATTGCTTTATTATAGCTACCCCTCTCAGTAAACTGATTGAGAGGGTCATATAACGGTTTTTCTTTAATCTCTATCTTTCTCGGAGCAATCGGTCTCATCATACAGAAATAGCGAATCTCGTCTACTGCATGGTCTTCAAGGTTACTATCAAGGTCTTCAGGCTTATGCTCGTCATACATCATAAGAGGTATGGTGCGAATAGAGTCCTTGCAATTCTCAAAGAAATACATCATTGCATAGCCGTTCTCATCAAACCTTAGTCTCTCGTGTACTTGCATCCATCCTGCTATTCGGTCATTGATACCCTTGTCAAACCATAGTCCGTGCTTATCAGCCTCTTCTGCCGCCGATATACCCTTAGAGCCATCCCATATAGAAGGGTCAGCTACACCTTGTATCTTCCTGCCCTTAAGGTATGGATGCTCTCTTTCAATCTCTGCAATCTTGTCAAACTGTTCTTTATTCGACCACTTAACACCCTCGTTTGGTGTGCCTGTGCATCCGTATAACTCAAGTATTCTGTAAGCGCATCCTTCATAGTCTACCGCCCACCAACCACAAGAGAATGGCTTACCATATCCCCAATCGTATGAGCGATATACTTTCCATCCCTTTGGAATGTCAAACGGCTTAATAACATGAGTCCATCTATGCTCCTGAAGAGCCTCTTCTTCTGTGATGCCTGCATCATAACAAGATTGTGGCTCAGGAGTAACTCTGAATTCTTCAAAGAATGCTCCTTCAAACACATCCCATCTGCCTTCTAACCAAGCTTGTTTAAGCTTTGGTGGTAATGCTTCAAGCTGTTTGATATACTCAGGATTCTCTCGCATAAGAGCTTCGTTATCCGTTACAAGACTCTGTATGAAGGAATAGTCTTCAGCATACTCGCCCTTCTCATATACCTTGTCTATAAAGAGCCTTTTAATATATCCGTGAGATTCACCGCCCGGATTCATACAGTAGTATGTGCGCTTGGGAAAGTCATTAACACCACGGACACAAGCGCCTATCTTTGTTATCCACTCTTGCTTAAGCTGTGTAGCCTCATCAAAGAATACTATGTCAAATTGCACACCCTGAAAGTTATTAAGGTCCTTTTCGGCATTACAGTATCGAAACAGTATTTCACTACCATTGATGAATTTTAATTCCTTACGGCTATCGTTATATTTAGCCACACTACCCTTTGCTCCACACCGAAGCAATTCTCTTAACGGCTTAATATGGTTTTCAATAAGCTCAGGATAAGTCCTTCTGATGATGCATATCCTTATGCCTTTATGTTTAAGTGCAAGCAATATGCTCTTAACCCTTATAACCCAACTCTTACCGCCGCCTCTTGCTCCTCCAAATCCCACATGGCGATGTGTATCTGTAAGGAATAGCTTTTGTTTGGGCGATGGCGATGGTATGTTAATTTGCATACTCTTCTGCCTCCTCACCCATTGTTACCTCAATCTTGTTATCCGTATCCTCTTCCATAGCATCCTTACGGAGCTTATCAATACGAGCTTCCTGCTCTCTTAAGTCAATATCAGACTTAATACCCTTAATGTCCTTGATATCTTTAAGCGCTGATGTAAGCTGTTTAACACCATTTACTCCATATTCGTTGCTACCTAACATCTCTATAATCTTATCGAGGAGCATATCTGCTACATCGTTTATCTTCGCAGAACGATTGGCTTGTTTCTCTCCCATAAGATTTGCAAACTTAGTGTCTGCTTTGTATCTTGCTTTGTCTCTTAAATCTGTCCATTTTTCTCTTCTTGCATGTTCTTTGAGAGTGCTGAACGGGACACCATACTTTTCTGCGAGCTTTCTGTAGCTTGTTCCCCCGGCAATATACTCTGCCTTAATCTTTTTCCAATCCACAGAATTCTCCTTTCGTTTTTATTCAATTACATTTTTGCCGTGTATTCTTTCTTTTTGCCACTTAGATAGATTATTGGAGACATCTTGCTTGATGGTTTAAATTCCCCTGCTTCACCATAACCACCATAATCAAGATTAGCCGCAGTATTTACAAACAACTTGTCAACAATAGACACCGAGCTATTCTGCTTGTCTATCCTGTGATATGCTTCTCTCATAATCATGCCTAAGTGAGTATGTGAATGGATGTATATATCCGTATCAATTATGCTTGCCATATCTGCAAGCCTGATGGCTTTTGCGCCTTCTTTTCGACCACCACCACTTCCGTGAAGTGTATAAATCGTATAACATGCCTGTCTTATTTTTCCGCTACCATTGGTCTCTTTTTTGCCATTTGATAACTCACCAAATCTAACAAAAATTACTGCAGATGTAGAAGTGTATTTATCAGACAATCCAAGCTGACTTGCAATAAGGTATGATAAGTTAATACCTTCTTTTCTGTATGTTCTGTTCTCGTGATTACCATGTGTAATACACAGTATCTTATCCTTGATAGGAAAAAATAACTCCACAGCTCTTTTAAGCTGTTCCATAGGATTAAATTCCTGAGTATATGTATCACCTATGCTTGTCTTTGTTGCATTATCAAGAATGTCTCCGTTTAAAATGCAGTATGCATTAGATGTATTCCTTACATATTCAATTCTCTCTTTCAGCCTCTTGATATCGCAATACTCATCACCAATATGTTCATCTGCAAAAATATGTAGCTCTACATAATCCAAATCTCTTGGTAAATCAATTTTTATAATCTTCAACTATGTATCACTCCCTTTAACACATAGTGTAATACATTCTCTTTTAGCTTTTCTAACCTACTACAATAGAAAAAGAGCAAGGCTATTCGCCCTGCTCGTTATTCCACCCTTTCAAGTCTATCCTTTATACATTCAATACAAAGCTCTTCTCCGTCATAGTAATACAACGGCTCTTCCTCTTTGCATTCATCACAGTAAAACCTTGTTACATTCCTGTATGGACAGGCATTACCCATACAAGGCTTGCCACAGTCGACACATTCATTCTCTGTAACTCTCATATGTCAATGTCTCCTCCCAAAGTAATGTCGCTACGAATCGGTATTGGTCTTACTTTTGTGTTATCCCCGGAAGATACCTCATTCAATACCTCATCTATATCCTCTGCCGAAACACACCACAGAAAACCGTCTGTTTCACTAAATAGCCGTTGCTTTTTAGCTTTTAGCTTTTCGGCAAGGTCTTCGTATGCTTCAGCTTTGGCGTTTTGTGCCTTGTGTTTATAATGGCTTATCAATTCAATGTTTTTATAGTCCGTGTGCATATACAAATTCAACTCTTTTACAATTTCGTCAAGGTCTTTGAATTCGTGTCTGTAACCATTTAGCATATCGGAATAATATATAACTTTGCCATTTTCAATTTTAAATCCACCTGCACCTGTTGGTTTTTGTAGTTTCTGCAACCTCTCAATCTCTGCCTTTTGGCGATTGATTAGGTCAAGAGTTTTGCTGATAGTAGAGGCTCTCTGCGAATCGCCCTCGTGAAGCATCATTTCAAGCAACTCTTCCAAAGCCTTTTTAATCTCTGCATCTGTCATTTAATCACCGCCAATTCCTTTTTCCAATCACTATAACCGTTATATCCAAGTTTGCTAATCATTTCTTGTTGAAATTGTCGCATCTCTTGGCATTCTCGCTGATATGCTTTTGCTTCTTCAGGCAAAAGACCGTCTCTTTCGTCATCACACACAGTATCGTCATCATCAACTATTGAATAGTCATCATCAATACAGTCGGCATAATCTGCATATTTAGGTCTTTCTCTTTCTGTCATTTAATCACCGCCTTATAAATAAATTCCAAATTAGGTGTCCTATTGCACAACCAATTAAACTGCCAAACATCGTGTATAAAAGCCATGCCAACACACTCACTTCTCCCCACCTCTTTCTTTTGGTGTGTCTATGCTTTCAATTATACTTGCAATTTGTTCCCATAATTCAGGCGAGCATCGTATTACACCGTTTTTATCTTTGACCGCATTTTCTCTCATTTGTCTTGCATATTCTTTATAATCCATTATGTATCTCTCCTTTCTCTTTTGAATTGCGATTTTATTACTGAAAATCACAAACCTTAATCTTAACAATCATTCTATTACCACATCGGTCTTGCATTTCTACACAAGGTCTACCAACTAAACCTTCCATCTTGGCAACACCGATTGTAGAGTCAGGTTTCGTCTTTACATAATCAACCGCTTCTTGTATAGTCCCACACAGAATAATTGGCACTACTTCAAGGTCAAAACATTTTGCAATCCCTTCTACATTCTCACGGCTTTGATAGTTGTTACCAATCATTACATCAAAAAGAATAAATCCAACATCAGAGCGATATGCTTCACCTTTTTGAATTTTAACTCCATATCCTTCGCCAAACAGTATTACCTCTCGTTCGCCAAAATTCTGCTCAAAAAGTTGCTCGGTTTCATTATTCAAGAACATTTCCGAAAGTTTGTCCAAAAGATGTTGTGGTATCTGTGATTTTTCAGTTCTTCCGCCAAATGTAATTCTATGACCATCCCAATAAATACGGATATTTGTTCCGTCAATCTTCTCTGTAAACACCCATTTGTTGTTTGCGAGAAACTCTACCGCCTCGTTACGATATTTGCCATCGATAAGTTTTTTAGTTCCGTTTACATCTCTTTCGTAAACAGTTTCAATCTTATTGTATTCTTTCATACTCTCACTCCTTAAAATCGTTCTTTATCGTATTCCGCTACTGCAAAAATCCATATCTGCTCTTTCGTGTTTGGCATTACAACTTTTTGTGTACCTGTAAGCACAATCCTTACACCTAACCACTTCCACAACATCGGCTGTAGGTGTATCTTCTACAAGCTCAATTACATTGTAAATTTTCATTACAGGTGTCATTACAGGTGCATTAAATTGTAGTTCTTCTAACTTATCTGTCAGTTTATCCGCATCAATATACCTTGCCATCACTCCGCACCGCCTTTCATATATTCAAGGTCGTTTATGAATTTGTCCGTAGTTCCACCAAGATACATATGATATTTGCACTTAAAATTCATTTCCAACAAATATCCATCGCCTTGTACTTCGTGAATAACTCGTTTTACAACACTATCAAAAGCACCTTTGTATAGACATACTTCATAATGACAACATTTTTCGCAATTTCTCTTAATAACTTTGTCTGCCGTTTCTCTGCTTTCTTTGTTCATCACTCCGCACCTTCTTTCAATATCCCTACACCATTCGCAATCAAATGCTCTGCAAGTATTTCAGGTAGATTGCTAAATGATAAATGTTCATCGAGCTTATCGTCTATCAGTTTTGCTATTTTCTGTAAGTCTGTCATTCTGCACCACCTTTCTCAAAATGGTAAATCAAAATTCTTATTCTTCTGCCCTATCTTACTGAACAATGCAAATAATGCTGTTGTTTCTGCACCACTCAATATGATTATTTCGTCTTTATCTTTTCCGCTTCTGTCATAGTTTCGCAAAGTGATATTTCCGTCTGAATTAAAACTTGCTTGACAATAGGGCAAATATTCGTCGATATTATCATTTGCTGTTGCAATCCGTTCCGTAACAATCATATTTCTTTTAATTATTTTCATTCCAAATCTCCCTCTCTTGCACTCTTCTTAGCCTTTGTGTCCCACCAAGAGCCATCATCATACTTTAAGCCTGTTTCAGATAATATCTGCTCTGCCAATCTTTCAACAGTTATCTTCTTTCCTGCAATATCAGCTATGACTTTACTATATCTCTTGATAAACCTTGTCAGCCTTTTTCTCTTCCAACCGTATTGCTCAAGCATTACATATACCGGGACTACACTTAGTACATCTATGCTTATCTGTGCCGACTTTCTACGAAACGCCTCATCTTCCCTGAGTCTGCGCCTAAGTGCTTTTTGTTTCTGCTGATACTTATTCATTATTTATACTCCTCTTATTTATTTTTTTAACCTCTTATATTTCTGTACTTGATATGCCTGCAATTCGCCATATATAGACCGAGACTTATGCTCTGCCTCAAGCTCCGCATCTCTTTCAGTTTTGAATTTTATGTACTTCTCGCATACAGAATGACATCCTATCTTCCGCTCTGTACAATCCTTACAAGTTGCATGTGTCATCTATAATCACCTTCCTGAAGAGCCGAAGCCATTACTTCCTCTGTCGGTCTCTTCTAAAGAATCTACAACCTCAAGAGCAGGCTTTATTATAGGCAGGATAACAAGCTGAGATATCTTATCTCCCTTGTTTACAACATAGTACCCATCACTATTATTAAAAAGCTTAACAACTATGCTCCCGGTATATCCTTCATCCACAACACCTTCACTTGTGATGCCGTGCTTAACCATTAGTCCGCTCTTGCTTTTCAAGAATCCCACCGTGTCAGGTGGGAGTTCTATGTGTACTCCTGTATCAAATTTAGCACTCTCTCTTGCATTTACAATACAAGTCTCTCTTGCATATAAGTCTAAGCCTGCATCTGTATCATGCGCTCTTGTAGGCATATATGCACCTTCATCTAACATTATCTTCATACCTTTTTATCCTCCTTCGCCCATTTAAGTATTGTTTGGTAGTGATTACCTACTGTTGCCTCTTTATCAATGATGAAATCAGCAAGCCTCTTAATATAGTGATTAAATGCATCCAACCCTAACTTATCCAACAGAGCATCCTTCTGAGCATCTGTAAGTAATACAACACCTTGTCCTAATGTACCACCCATATACTCCAATGTAGAGTTATCCACATTTTTATCCACATCTATATCGTTGCCGTTGCCGTTTTCTTTTACTACAACATCTAACTCTATATCTATATCTTTATCTATACTCTTTCTCTTACTCTGTGTTACACTTTTGTTACTCGTTGTTACATCGGCGTTACTTTGTAACACATTTTTACTTAATAGTCGATGTTTTCTTACTCGTTCTGCTCCTGCTGTTTCACTACCTATGAGCTTTTCTACCTCATTCATATAGATTGTTTGGTCATCATATACATCTATCATATTAAGCTCAATAAATAGACTCATAGCCGCCTTAACGATGTCTACATTCGTATTGGTTACTACCGAAAGCATCTGCTCGTTATATGGAATCGCATCACTAAAGCGAAGATTTCCTTCATGGTCAATGCTCTCAAGCAAAAGCTTCAGGTAAAAGAGAATATAGTCCTTGCCATTCGGCATTTCTTCAATAATCCTGATGTCATGTCTCTTGAAGAAATCTCTCTTAAGCTTCAGCCAATAGTATTTTTTACTCGCCAACTATTTCATCCTCCTTCCGTTCAGAAACTCCATGCTTATCTCCCATTCTCTGTATAGCTTCATAAAGTCATCTAATGTCATAGTGACCAATATGTCAGCATAGTTTTTCTTGTGGAATACGGCAGGGAGACGATTCTCGCCTCCTGCCTTAGCATCACTTTTTGCTTGGGCCATCCAATCATAAAGATACATCTTCTCCTGATGCTTTGCCTCTATATGTAATCCGGGGAGACCAATTACATCCGATGCATCTCCTGTATTACCACAATACTGTGCAGTTCTTCGTGAATCTGTATATCCGTAATCACGAAACCTTGATGCAAGTTCTCTTTCAAACCTTGCGCCTTTATCTCTTGAATTTACTCTTTTATTCTTCATATTTCTTCTCCAACATAGTATAAATTTCGCAGTTCTTATATTTTCTTTCACAGAAAACCTCTACATGAAGGTCCTTTGATTTTGGTGAGCTAAACCATAGCTTAAGAATCGAATCATCCGTAAGACCCTCGCACGATATACTTCGCTTACTTAACTCTTTGAAGAATGGGCAGAGGATATCTACATCTTTGTATGTTGTAGCCATATAAGCACCGCCTATTCTATCCTTACTGTTGTAACAGCCATAGGAAAGTCCTCAATCTCACTTGCCCATAGACAAGAGCCTTTTCCATTTATCTGCTCCCACAAGCAAGGGAAACCGCCTATTCCGTCAAATAGTGAAGCTAATGTTGCATCTCTCTCATAATGAGAGCAAAGCCTTTTTATCACCCATTTCCACGGAGGAAGAGCAATCGAATTTCCTAATGCCTTATACCTTGCAGAATCAGATGTCTTCTTTTTCTTACCCTTACTGTCGGTGTATTCACCTATGTCTGTCCATCCGTCAGGAAAACCTTGAAGTCTTTCGCATTCCAATGGTGTGAGCCTGCGGACAATGTAGTGTGGTTTTCTGTATACCACGGCAGGTCTGTCAATGGTATTTAAAGTATAGCAAGTACCTTCTTTCCATCCTTTGCCGTTGCATCCTGCCGTATCAGCTCTGTCTATGCCATTGCCCTGCAAACAATAACACACAGCTCCTGGCCCTTTGGCTATACAAGAAAAAGCAACTCCGTTCTCATCAATACCTATGTTATACTTCGCATTCTCGCCTTGATTATAAGCACTTCTATCCATCACAACACAAGGTATATGGTCTGTATCAGCACTCTTTGAGCGAAGGCAAGTTGTCTTATCTCCTGTCATTTGCTGATTATAGCAATCAAGTCCTTCTACCATCACCATAGGGCCATTACCACCGCCTGTTCCTATACGGCTTGTAAGAGTCTGCACCTTTCCACTTTCATCTATGTTCAGCCTGCCATCGGAAGGATGATTTTCTATGGAATAAGCCACAGCTATTTGATTATCTCCCATAGAGGCTCTTAATGTACCTGATACATCCTCATATACATAACCACCCAATCGTTGCGAAGCTCCCGGCTCAAGAGCAATACATACTCCCACAGAAGCTTGTCCACTTATAGGATTACCTGAAGAAAGGCAAGGAGAAATTTTGTCACTTGTGATTACATCTTGAAGGAGATGTAAACTCATGCATTTCCCTTTTCCATCTCTATCATGTACTCCAAGGCATCCTTGAGCATCTGCGGAAGTTCTTTCCCTCTCCGTTCTGCTCTCCGAAGAATGCCCTCGCAAGCCTTTGCGCTCAAATAATATTTCCGTGGCGCATCCTCCTCCAAAATCTGCGACAAGTGCGATTCTACGCCTTCTTTGGGGGACTCCCCAAAACTGTGCATCGAGTATTCGCCAAGCAATGCTCCACCCATCTCCCACGATAGCTCCGCTTGTTGTCCATTTGTTTTTCGGAGGCATAGGAATAACGGCATCTTCTTGGACAACTTTGGCGATTTCTTCAAGCACGATTCTGAAGTCTTCTCCTTTATTGGAGCTGAAGGCTCCGGGGACATTTTCCCAAACGAGGAATCGAGGTCGAATAAACTCACCTGTTTTACCACATTGTTCATCTCTTGCTCTCATCTCCTTTGTAATTCTTATTTGTTCCATAAACAGTCCTGACCTCTCTCCGACAAGACCTGCTCTTTTCCCTGCCACAGACAAATCCTGACAGGGAGAGCCGCCTGTTATACAATCAACAATAGGCATATCATATCCGCTTATTTTTGTTATATCTCCATTGTGTATCATCTCTCGCCACCACCTATCTCTGCTCACTCAAATGGCAAGAAATAATTTCTTTTATCTTGGTTACCACTACGATTTTTCCATTGTTTTTTGCGATGATTTCACTCTTGTTGATTTCAATGGTATCAGCTTCAACATTGATAAACTCGCCACTTTTAAATTTAAAAACCGCTTTTCTCATTCTGTGATACCCCCTTTAGAAAGGCAAATCGTCTTCGCTTATATCAGCCACTACAAATCCATCTGCATCGGCTTCAAAGGTATTAGCAGGAGCGGAAGGTCTACTTGCACTATTGCTCTGTCCTTCGGTTTTCTGTCCAAGGAATTCAACCTCATTTGCTAAAATCTCATAGACAGTTCTGTTGTTTCCGTCTCTGTCTTGGTATGAGCGAGTAGTAAGCATTCCTGATACACCGATTTTTGCTCCCTTGTAACAATATTTGCATACATTCTCTGCTTGCTTATTCCAACACACAACCGTGAAGAAATCCGTTATATCCTTCGTAAATTGTCTTTTTACGGCGATATTAAATGAGCATACATTCTTACCACTCTGTGTCGATTTAAGATCTAAATCGGTGGAAATATTTCCAATCACAGTCAAGTTATTCATATCTTACTTTCCTCCGTTCTGTCATCAATTAAAGCTGTCAATAATCCACCGATAGCCTTTTCAACGGCTATAGTTCTATTATTAAGACTTTGAATCGTATCAAGGATATCTGCCTTATCGGTTGAATAATAATATCCTTTTGAAGAAGCGCAGATGGGGATTCCCTCGCATCTTGCTCTGTTAATATGTTTGCGAATAGCAACCTCAGAAATATTAAACAAAGCTGATAGCTGATAATTTGCAATAGGATTCTCTGCTGTTGCATAGTTAATAATGTGATTTATAACTTTTTCCATAATCTATCACTCCTCTATAACTTCGCCTGTATCGGTGTCAACCTCGACATAATCAGCTTCGGTCATAATCACATTCGGCACTTCGTACATATCCTCGGAAACCTCATTCTTAATGCTTCCATCCTGAACAACCGCCTTAATAAAGTCGCTCTTTAACGGAGCATATTTTAAGCACTTCTTAAGTACAGTTTTCTTTGCCATCTCTTCAAAGTTTGTTGCCCACGGTGAAAAGCTTGAGCCAAATGCCTTGCTGTATTTCTTGGCATGGTTACGAACATCATCCATACTCATTACCTCAAAGCCGTATCCACCTGATTTTGTTTTAAACATCGCATAAACCTTAATAGGATTACCTCTATCTCTATCTGCAGGAATATGTGTTAATTTAGGCTCTAAACCGAATTCACACTCAAAGTCATCATTCTCATATACGATATGTGCCTGTACTACTTCAACCTCTCCACTTCTGTATGCAAGGTCTATAAGGCCCTTATATCCAATCTGAAACTGCGCTTCCAATACACCTTTGTTTTGGTATGGTAGTATGTAAGCCTGTCCGAGCGGAGTATTAGGCTCAAGACCAAGCTGTGCGCTTGACATCATAGCTCCGAGGAATGACTGTGGAGTACAAGAGCCAAGCTTCGGATTAGTTGATATTGCTGAAAGCACCATTCTTGTGAATCTCTCAGGAGTCATTACAGAAGGAAGTGCCTTCTTGATTTCACCTTCCATTGACTTAATGTAAGTCTGCATAGTCTTCTTTTCACCATTGTTTGTTATTGCTACCTGATTCTGAATCTTTGTCATAATATTTATCTCCCTTCAATTTATATCTCATTTACTCTAAATGTTCGTGTCTGTGTTTCTTTGTAATAAGCTGATAAGTCAATGCCCAGATTATCCTTTGCAAAAGCTTTATGGTCGAATGAGCTTCTCACAGATGAAGACCAAGTTACCTTATACTTTGTGCTTTCACCTTTTCCTGCATCGCCCATGAAAGCCTTGATTTTATTAGCGCATTCATCCTTCATCTTCTTGTAATCCGATTCCATAGATGCTAAATGCTTATACTGTTGCAAATCACTTTCAAATGCCATAAGACTTACTGTGTCTCCGTTTGACTCAGGATAAAGTGTCTTTAATGTTTCCGTTGTTGATGCGCTACCATCGGTCATAGGAGCATTACCTGACTTCACATATTCCCAAAAGTCTGCCGTTGCCTTTACAAGTGCCTCAATCTCGCCATCATCTACATAAACCGATGCTTCACACCATTCAGGAACAACATCATTAGGAATCCTCGTCATCTGATATATCTTGATACCCTTGCCATATATAAGGACTGCAAGATACCATCTCTCTAATTCTGTTACAGCCAAATATGTTACACATTGTGCATAGAATCTGTCAGGAAATTCTCCGTTTTTATACTTCTTAGCATTCAATTCCGATGTAAGCTTGCACTCGACTCCTGCCTTCATACCGACAACTCTTCGGTCTATGTTCGCATGGAGATGTGGATATTTGTCATTTCTCCAAGTGCTACTGTCATTTACTACCTTTAGTCCTGATGCTTCGGTAAATCTCTGTGCTACATATCCTTCAAGGTCATTACCGAGCTTTGTCCACTCATTACCTTCGAAAGCAGGAAGCTTTCCTGTTTTTTCTGCCCATATGCTGTACGGAGATGAATACTCACTCATTCCGAGAACAGCACCTACATCCGAGCCACCAAGACTCTTTTTTCTCTCTTCCAACCACTCTTCGTGTGTGGTAGTTTTAATTTTGGTTATCATTCTCATTTACTCCTCGTTTCTTTATAAAACCGCACAAGTGCAGTTTTAATATTTTCTTCCCTTTTCTTCCGTTCCTCTTCCGATAGGATAGGCTTATGAATCCTTACAATACATTTCTCGCCTAAATGCTCTGTCACCTGATACTCAGTCTTCATGCACATCATCAAACCCTTCAAAATCAAATCCTTCAAGTTCGTTGGCAACACCCTGCTCATAAAGAGCCTTGCCCTTCTTTTCCAAGTCTCTTAAGCCATATAAATACTGTCTTCTTTGATATTTGATTCGCTCCTGCTGTCTTGCAAGCTTTACAAAAGGCGATTTTGAAAGTCTTGCGATTTCTTCCTCAACCTGAGCATCTGTTAAAAATTTATTTGCCATTTTTATTTCCTCCTCATTACTTCAAAAAACCGCCAATAGTTCCTGCCTTCCACATTGTCGCAAACAACGGAATGCACCACCAAATAATACTCATCGGCGCACCACATTCAATTTTTCCAACAATACCAAACACAAGCACCATACAAACTGTAAAAATAATTCCGCAAATCTTTCTTTTCATTTGTTTACTCCTCCTCATTTGCTTCAACCACTTCAATTAAGTAAAATGCACATGACATACAAGCAATCGCCACCGCACATATAACTGATGGAATCCAACTTGTCCCATTAGACCAAAATGCCGATATCACAGCTACCAAAGCCATAATGTAGATTAGTGCATATAAACTTTTTATTTTGAAGTCCTTCCTCTTTCTCTTCATGGATTCTCCTTTTGTGTCCTAAAAGACACTTTTTAGTCAAAAAAAATTGCCTTCACTACATCCCAACCAACTACATCTGCGACATTACTTATTTCTGCCTTAGAGCATTCACACTTGTTGTTGAGCCTTCTGTAGTATGCTGAAAGCGAAATTCCCATGACATTTGCCCTCTGTTCAGGCGTTTTAAATCCTGCCTTTTTCATTTCGTATTCAAACAAATTAGCATCCATGATATCCCTCCTCTCATGTGTAAGTGTCCCAAAGGACACTTTTATAATAGCACCATTTACTTTTTTTGTCAACAACTTTTTTGTCTTTTAAGAAACTTTTTTGGGAAATTGTGAGAAAATTGTTGCACAAAGGACACAAATGTGTTATGATACATATATATTAGAAAGGAGGTACAACAATATGTCAGGTAGTGATATGGCTCGAAGAATTAAGGAATTAAGAAAGGCAAGAGGTATGACTTTAGAAGATGTCGCAAAGATTGTTGGCGTTGGAAAAAGTACAGTTAGAAAATGGGAAACAGGCATGATTGAAAATATGAGAAGGGATAAGATTGCCGCACTTGCTAAAGCTTTAGGCACTACCCCAGTTTCCTTGATGGGATGGGTCGATGAAGAGGAAGAACAGAAGAACGACCTCATTGCTGAAGTCGTTCTTAAGATGCGCACCGACAGTACATTCATGTCGGTAGTCGAAAATTTGTATAAACTCGATAATGATAAGTTGGAGACTATCAATCAAATGCTAAATACTCTTTTCAAGTAGCTTTTTGATTAGGTCAAGGAGACTTATATCATTACATTTTCTCAAAAGAGTAATAATGCTTTCGATATAGGTTTCTTTTACTTCATTGTAAGCTTGCTCCATAAGAGACTCCTTTCTATTCTGGGGCATCCTTGTGTTGCAGGTTACTCTTTCATAATAACACAGCATTGTGAAAAAATATACAAGGAATTTATGGGAATATATGTTCGATAGTTTCTATGTCTTGATAATATGCAAGTTTTCCAAAAATGTACAGAGTAAGATTTAATACTCTTCGGTTAAAACACCAAAATTCAATATAAAACAGGGTACATAATTTGATACTTTTTCGTATCAAATTTACTCTACAACCGCTTAATATCTACATTCTTAGGAGGTTAAAATGAAAACAGAATTAGTCGCAGAATATTTGAGTTCTCTTAAAAGAAAAACAGGACTCACATATGAGGCTATAGCAGAAAAAAGTAATAGGTCGGAATCAACCGTCAAGAATTTGTGTCTTGGAAAGGCAGAAGACCCACGAATAGACACAGTCGCTCCTGTTGTTTATGCACTCGGCGGCTCTATGGATGAGATGCTTAACCCTGACAAAAACAAGGATGAATTAAAGGAGACATCCGTTATAGCGCTTAAGGACAGCTACGAATATCAAGCATCCTTATTTAAGGAAGCCAACGAAGAGCATATCAACAATATCAGGTCTCACTACGAACAACACCACCAAGACCTGAAAGAGAATTATGAAAATCGGCTTGCCGATAAGAGAGAGATTATTGATACCAAAGATGCACACATTAAAACTCTTGAAAGAGAATGCAAGCACTCTAAAATCTTCTCTTGGATTTGTGTTAGTATTCTTGTTGGCATCTTGGTGTTAGAGGTTATGAATCCAAATCTTGGATGGATAAGGTATTAAAAACTCGTACATTTGTTCGTTAAATTTATTTTAGTTTATTATATGTCCATTAAAACGGACATTGAAAGGATTTGATTTTTGTGAATAAAAAAGTTTCGAAAGTAAAAGTCGGATTATGTGCATTGTTAGGCTATACTGTTTTAAATATTATTAGGAATGTTTTGTTTGCTATTGTCAGCATTGTTATCAGTGGAATCGGCGCAAATTTTATTCGATACAGATTAGAGGATATTGGCTTTTTTTGCACATTCTATATTGGTTTTGGTGTATGTCATATCATAGGAAAAAAGTTTCTTAAAACAGAAGATGCATTAAGAAGATATATTGGGACCATTGGTATACTCTTTATAATCAGTTATGCATATTTCATTATCGACTATTTTAGATATGGAGAAGGCAGATTATTTTATCTTATTTCTTCATTGTTTATAGGCATATTATTATTTTTTAGCAACCGAAAAAATGCAGAAATAGAAGAATAATTAGAAAGGAGAATCACTATGGCACAAAGAACATTGGACATCTGCACAGAATGCGGAAAGAAAACAGAGGTAACCGTTGTAGACGAAGTTACAAGGTTATGTGATAAATGCCTTGATTTGCTTGACTACATTGAATGCGACAGATGTCACGAATTTTGGCAATATGATGCAGTAGAATTTTACGAAAACGAAGACGGAGAAAATATCTGTGAGTATTGCTATGAGGATGAAGAATAGGAAAGGAGGTACACCATGTACAGAGAATATCCCAAATTTCAACCTGATGAAGTTTTGGAATACCTAAGAAAATCTCGTTCCGATGACCCATCGCTTACAGTAGAGGAAGTGTTGGAAAAGCACGAAGCTATGTTAAACGAATGGCAGGACAGAAACTTAGATGCACATATTCCTGAAGATAACATCTATAGGGAAGTTGTTTCAGGCGAGACCATAAACAGTAGACCTGAATTCAAGAAGCTCCTCAAACGAATAGAATCGCCCAAAATCAAAGCCGTTTTGATTGTAGAATGTGCGAGGTTAGGTAGACCTGATTTAGAGGAAATAGGCAAGATTTCAAAGCTCCTGCGATATACTAACACAATGATTATCACTCCGCAAAGAATATTCGACCTCAAAGACGAGTATGACAGAGAGCAATTTGAGAGAGAATTGATGCGAGGAAATGATTATCTTGAGTACACCAAGAAGATTCTTTCAAGAGGTAAAGAGCAATCTCTAAGGCAAGGATGGTTTATAAATCCGTTGATACCTTATGGCTATGAAAGAGAATGGGTAATAGAAGGAAAAAGAAAAAGACCATCACTTAAGATAGTCGAGGAAGAAGCAAAGATAGTCAGAATGATATTTGATTGGTATGTTAACGAAGAAATTGGCGCTGTCAAGATAACACAAAGACTTAATGCAATGGGTATACCCTCTCGCACCGGAATCGTATGGAAGAAGTCATCTATTATAAATATGCTTAAGAATGAGCATTATATGGGCAAAATCGTTATTAAAAAGCACATTGATGTGAATACTGTTGCTGACTCACAAATTGTTAAACAACGCCTTTTTAACGAGGATTTTGAAATTGTAGAAGGTAAGCACGAAGCAATTATTGACGAGGAAACATTCTACAAGGCAAAAAACAGGATTCGTATGAGGCCTTCGATTAAACCAAATGAAACTCTGCAGAATCCACTCGCAGGCATTTTAAAGTGTGAGTGCGGAAGATGTATGAGAAGAAGCAAAGACAGACACAAATTCCGTTACCTATGTGACGAGCAGATGTTCTGCGGCAATGCATCCATTCAAGAGAGTGAATTGATTCCTGCCATTATAGAAAACCTAAAGAGAGAGTTATCAAATATCGAAGCAAAGGTTACAAACGATGATGGCAACAAAAAAGAGAAACATAAAGAATATGTTTCCCTTCTTGAATCTAAATATGTTGAAATTGAAAAAAAAGAAATTTCCTTGTGGGATAAATATTCCGAAGAAGGAATGCCTAAACCTATTTTTGATAAGCTTATGGCTGACTGTGTGGAGAAGAAACAGAACATCGAGAAAGAGCTTGAGATTGCTCGTAACAATGTGCCGATACACAAAGATTATAAAGAAGCTATAGCCTCCTTGCACGAAGCTATTGATTCATTATCAGACGATTCTGTTCCTGCATCCACAAAAAATAAGTTATTGAAATCCGTTGTAGAGAGAATCACTTATAAGAGAGAAAAGCCTACAAGGATGAACGATGAAGAAGCAAAAGAAAAAGGTGTGAAAACCGAAAACGGATGGTATAGACCCAACTTCGAATTGGATATATACCTCCATAAAATTTAATAGTTTTCCATGTGTAATTCAAAATAACTCTGAGGATGCGCACAAACAGGACAAAGCTGAGGAGCTTCTTTGCCTGTGTGAATATGTCCACAGTTTAAGCATTTCCATGTGGTTTCTTCTTCTTTAACAAATACTTCATTCTCTTCAATATTCTTGAGTAAAGCTCTGTACCTTTCCTCATGATGCTTTTCAATTTCAGCGACCTTACGGAATAACTCGGCAATTTCGAGGAAGCCTTCTTCCTCGGCTTTTTTTGCAAAGCTTGGGTACATACATAAAGTACCACTCCATTCGTAGAGTGGTACTTTATGTAGGCTTTGCGGAGGTGATAAGTTTAGCATTTTGCTACCTCCATTCATTTGTGTGGTTTTTAAGAGGAGTAAACCTATTGCATATTATACCATTTTTACAACAAAAAGTCAAGGCAACCTTTTCCAAAATGGAATTAGTTGCCTTTTTTCTTTAGCCTGTAATTTCTGCTATGGTCTTTTCTCCAACTACTGTTCCGTTTATCTGTTTTTGAAGTGTTAGTTTACCATTTTGAATTATCAACAAAGTCCTCACATCATCTGACCTATCAATAATCGCAGTTCCATGGTCTGCTTCTTCTGTTGCATTTTTATGAATTGTAGTTGCTCGTGTTTCGCTTGCTCGTAGCCTAAATTGAGGAATAGGCTTTTCCACATTTACATCCCCTGTTAAAGTTCCCCCTGTAACTTGCAGATAATCTGTAGGAGACATATCAAACATATTGTGCCAATGCTCTGCATTTGCATCACTCGGCTCAATGCCTACTACATCCTTTTTAGCTAACCACGATGAGCCATTATGTGATACCATATCAAGCATCTCATATGTAGTATCTGCATTCCAATCCCCTTTCGGCATAATTAAAATTCTTCCTGCTGATGCCATTTTAAATTCCTCCTTTTATATTATCTTTTTCCCTGAAGTTCTATTGTGAATGATGCTTCTGATGTGAGAGTGTCTTGTTCTTCATCTTCTGCTTTTACATTAAAGAGGTGATGATGACAACTTAACTCATATAATTTTGAAGGTGAGTTTGTTGTGCCGCCACGGGTTACTTTGTTATCAAAAACAATGCTGTCCGTTCCAATATTCATCAAGTGAATAATTTCATCCTCTTTACAAGTAAACTCTATTTTAGATGGAGGATTGTTAGTCCTGTGTCCTTCAACTTTTAGAGCCACAAGCACTTCCTCACACCCTTTAAGCTCAACAATCATATCTAACCAATAGCTATCAGGTTCAGCTTCTGTAGTTGACACCCTGAATGTTGAGCCTTTCTTCAACACATATCTAAAATTTGTAAATTCTTTTAATAACTCTTCATTCCCCGGAATAACTAAATTGTTTGTTTCGGAAAGTGCATCAGAAGATGATGCACCACCTTTAAAAGTTAGCTGAGTATATGTTTGCTCATATGACACCGAGCCAAGAGTAACCCATAACGCCTCCTCTTCAGCTTCGGATAATCGAGGCTCAACACCCAAATTTATCAATGCATCCTCTTTAGTGGTAGCTCCTGTACCGCCTCTTTCGATAGGCTGTATTTCGGCGTTCAATGTTTCAAGGTTAGCAGAATGCTCTGTAACAGTTTCCTGCAAAGCTCCAATTTCTGTAGTATGGCGAGTAGAAATTGCCTGAAGTTCGTCAAGAGTTACTCCTCTTTCTCCAAGCCAAGCTTCAACAACCCTTCCGATTTCTTCTTCAAATGTGTATGTCTGCCCTTCGGCATCTAATTCTCCCGTTTCAGGATTCACATTGAATTTAAAGGAAGGAGTTACATACTCAACCTCTCCTGTCTCAAAATTAACAGAGAATGCCGTATATACTCCGTGAAGCTTTACTTCTTCTAATATCTCTTCACTATCCGACATTATGTTTTTAGCATTAAGCGCCTCGCTTCTTGCTACATCGGAATAGTATTTGGAGTTATCGGTATCTTCTCCTGCTCTTACTCCTGTGCCACCGTGAGCAAAGGATTCCGAAAGCAATACATTTCCGTTTAGGAAAAGCTTCTGCAACACATCGGTTTCGTAAAGTGTTCCGTCTGCATAATATGCCCTGAATATACAATCAGAAGAAAGTTCCATACGAAGAAATCTTTCATCATACACAACTTTTGCTTTAGCCATTGCATCTTCAAGCGCTGTGAATGTTGTAGTCTGCTCTGCTTTTCCGTCATTTGTACCACTCTTGGCTACCTCTACGGAAAATTCAGGTGATGCAAGTACACTTGTCGCTCCATCAGGCCCTGCTTCAATAAGTTTTAATTGCATAGTTGTAATGCCTTCTGTAACGATAGGAAGCACTTCATATACAATCTTGTTATCCTTGATGGTACAATCGTTGATGCTCGGCTCTTTCGCTCCGGGAGTAGTTACATACATCATTGCAACTATTCTCTCTAAAGGGAAATCAACGGCATCTCCACTCGCCATAAGGCTTATCTCGATTACCCTTGACATATTATCCGCAGTCTGAAATCCTTGAAGCAAAAACTGACTTCCACTCTTATGCACATCAAGTGTTTTTCTATAAGTTATTCGTTCCATATCCATCCTCCTTTGTTTTTAATTATATAGATGTGTGGCAGGAAATTCTAACCTACCACACATCTATTTTGGTTTAGTCTAAAAGTTCAAGAAAAGCTTTCACATCTCTGTAGAGATTGTACCCTGCAATTCCTGTTGAATCGGACAAAGCTTTGAGTAAGTGCTTAAATGCCTTTTCACCACTACCTTCACCTGCGATATACTTGACGAGTTCCTTTACACCTTTTACGGCTGATTCCATCCAATCAGTTTCCACTCTCGATGCACTATAGCCTGATACTATAGAGATAAGCAAGTTCGCATAAGGAATCTTGTTTATAAAGCTTGTGTTTGTAGCAAAATTCTCAAGGAGTAACTTTGTAATGTATTCCTCATCTTTATCATCTTCATCGTAGTCCCTGAAGGCATCAAATGCTGAAGCAAGCAATGTGGTAACCACATTCGTCACAACATATGCCGTGATTGCCTTCCTGATGTACTTTTGATGTTTTTCCTTTGCCGCCTCTTTACCCATTCTTCGTGCATCAAGTTTATATGATACATATAGGTCTGTAATAAGGTTAAATGACAAAGTGCTTTCGGATGCGAATGTTGTAAGCATCTTATCCCATCCACTTTTGCTTCTCATCATTTGGCTTCGTGTAAGCTGTGAGTCTACCACCTGAGTTCGATATACAACCTCTCTTAATCGTAGGCCTACTTCCTTGTTGAATTCATGACTACCTACCTTTAAGTCTTTGCGAGTATCTCTTACCTCAAGTTCGCAAGCATTCCACAAATAACCCCATGTGACTTTATCGGCAACCTCTGCACCTATTAGTGTCGCATTGATTACCTTGCTCCTAATGTCCTCTGCATGCTTAATTTTGTCTGTTAATGGTCTTGTAATATCAGTTTCGTAATAACCCAAAGACTTCCATAAAGCAATGCCACAATGGTCCATACTCTTTTGTATCTTAGGCTTGTGGAATATTGCCTTCAAGAGATATTTGTTATCCATTACAGCGCCTGCTCGGATATAAGATGTAAACTGTAGAAATGCGACTCTTATGTTGGCGGCAACCTTTGCTACCTTTGCATTTTTAAAGAATTTAGTTCCAAGATTATCTCTTGTATCATTCTTGGTCGAGCCATTGATATCCTTAAGGAATGTGCTGAAATAACCCCATGCATAGTCACCAAAAGTATTTCTTATAGATGTCTGCACACTAATCTCTTCGCCAAAGTCATTTTCCACCTTGCAATTCATCCACTTGTACATATCAAGAACAGGAAGAGCCATTGCATTATACTGTATCATCGATGACATATGGTTTGCAAAGACATCAAACACATCTCCGATTTCAATACTTTGAGATGCAAATTGGTTTCGTGCATGGGTAAATGACATATTTAATAATGCTATCAACGGATTACCCTGAACACCCGGTGTTTCTCCCTTGTTAGGAACAGCACCGTCTGATACTTTGATTGGGAAATAGTTTTCAATACCAAAGGATTTTATACCCCATCTTGCCATTGATATTTCATTACCCAATTCTGCGCCTCTTGTTCCCATATACTCCTGAAGCTTATCAGCAACTTCTTTTGCTCTGTCAACCTCATTAAGCTTTGCAAGGATTTTATTAAGGTCTGCTTCGGTAAGCTGAATGTTGGTACGAACAGCCTCTGTTTCGTTGGTTTCAACAAGAGTAATACCTCTACCTCTTCCCTTGTTTTCGCCCTCTTCCATTCCATAAAGAAGATGTCTTCTTGCATCCTCTTGTTTAGACACACAGTACAAGGACATAATCTGTGGTACATTCATCGAGAATTCAGAGACTTTTCCGCTTGGCTGTTTAATCTTAAATTCAAAGTAAGTCTCACTCCACTTTTTGTATTCCTTGTCGGTATATATCTCTTTCGCCTTATCAATAACCTCTTGTGCCAAGAATGCAACCTTGTCCTGGCCATCCATAAACGCCTGCATAATCTTCATTGCATGTGTGCCTAAATTTTTGAAAGCATAATACGGATTAAGCTGATTCCAATATGTTTTTGTTTTCAGCTTGTCGAAGTGCTTTTTATGGTCTTTGTAAATCTTCTTAGCATCATCAACATCCTTTGCAGTCGCAACACCAAGAGCCTCTACGCCTGCATTATGTTGAGTAACATGGAATTTATTAAGCTTGTTAGCTGAAGCCTTAACAACTTTAACCATCTTATCAAGAGTCTTTAAGTCTTCCGCAGACATCAACTGTAGTACAAATTCCTTGCCATTGAGTCCTTCAACCATTCTGTCCACAGATTTCATCATCTTTATGATTTCTGCATCCAAGCCTGCACCATATAGGTCAGTAACGCCATCCAATGCCGAATTATTTGCAACTACCATATCCGATATTTGACGGAGAGCATTTTGCAAAGATATGTCCTTTTGTGTCGGCACACCCTTTTCAAGAAGTCTCTTAGAAGAGAAATCGATAGCATCAATAAGCGCTTTTACAGGGCCTTTCATCACTTCAGGAATATGCTTGTCCTTTGAATTCTTAACAAGCATTTCTTTTAAAGTCATAACATTTGATGTAATACTTTGGATGCGAGTCTTTCTCTCGGCATTATCCTTATACTTATCCATCATATCCCTGCCGTGCTGTTTAGCGATAGCAATCTGCTCATCCTTGCGCTCACGGAGTTCCTTGACAAGCTTTCTCTGTTTTTCCTGCGCTTCCTTCCTCTGCGCCACAAGCTCGGCATTGAATTTCCCCTTCTGCTCCGACATTTTTCTTCTGTAGTACATATCATCAACGAGTCTTTGTTTTTCAACTCTGTCCTCGTAGGCTGAGCGGAATTCTGCCATAGCCTTACGATGCTCAAAGTTAAGAAGCTTTATCTTCTTGTCATACTTATCAGCCGTACTCTTAATGTTGGAAACATTCCAATACTGATTATAGATTTCATTTGCCAACCATCTTGTCTGCTCTTCTTCATTGTATTGCATTACAATTTCAGAAGCATCCTGAAGGTCATTGAGGATGTCATAGAGTCTTTCAGGCATATTGACATCGCTAATATCCGCATCGAAGAAATCCGGGTATAGTCCTGCCCATTCCTGCCATATAGACTCAAGAGGAACACCATTGTCTGTGATGGTGATTCTTCCGAAGAAGTTTCTGTTCCAATTCTTGCCGAAGATGTATTTTGCCTCACTCTTTTGAGCTTCGGATAGGGATATTTTTGTGCTTCTAACATCCCTCAAAATACCCTTAGTGTACTCATCCGTCATTGTTATAGGCTTAGACTCTTCAAGCATATTATGAGCCACTCTGTAACATTTCTCAAAGACTTCCTCCCAAGTAAGCTCAGAAGACTGTGCAATAAAGGAATACACATCTTTAAGATTTCTCATCAAGGTTACCTTGTCATAAGAGCTTTTAGCAATATTACGAAGATGCCCTGCAACCGCACCAAGCTGATTCTCGTTAAAGTAATTGCCATGTGTGATTTGTCTCTCAATCTTGAGTCTTTCCTGAAGTCTTTCAAAATCTGCCTTGAATTTCTCGTTCTCCTTCTTGAGCCTTTCATTCTCGCCCATAAGCTCATAGACGGATGTGTCATCTTTTTCGGAGTAACGAACATCCCAATTTCTGCGCTTAAATCTTTTTGAAAGAGGAATAACATTTCCGTCATCATCGTAAGTTACAGGGTCAAGCAATTTCCTGTTGTTAAGAGTATCTGCATAAGCATAGGTATTTCCGTCATCGTAGCCGAGTTCTGCTATACTGTTACCATCCCAATATAAGTGTTTAATACTTACAGAATGCTTAATTATGCGATAGCCATTAGGATTCATCTTACCTTCATTGATAGCATAATCCTTGCTTGGAGTTACCCAATCACCATTACGGAAATAATCTTCTTTTGTATTGACTGTTTTATCGACAGCACGATACACCCACATATATGCATCTCTTGGATTGCCTTCAGATGTTCGCTTTTCTTGTGTTTCGATTGCTTTCTTTACCTTGTAATATGACTCTCTTTCTTCAGCAGAGTAAGTGTACCATTCAGGATGCTCCCAAAAATCACCCGGTATAAGTCCGCTTTCTTTAAGCTTGTCAAGACTGACATCATCTCTTGAATTAGGAGCAGAGTGTTCCATTCTCCAAGACGAATCATCGGTATAGCCTGCTTCTTTCGCCGCCTCATAAACCAACTCACGAAGTCTTGCTTCGTTCTTCTCAGGATTCTTGGCGAGTTCAAGATATTCGGTGTCTTTGTCGGAGAATAGCACATCATCAAGAGAGTTAAGCGCCTTTTTTCTTGCCTCGTTATCTCCATACTCATATTCATGAATAGGAATACCGTATTTTTCAAGCTCACTCTTTACTTCAGACAAATCATCTTCGTAGCTTTCTTGTGTAGGCATGATAACCGCCTTGATTTCGTCAAGCCCTACCGCTCTTTTTGGCTTGGCCTCAAAGTATGCAACAGGCATTTGGCGAATTTCACTTACAAGCTGAATGAGGTCATCAACAATATAATCGTTATAATTTGCCCATCCTTGACTCTCAGAGCGCAGATAATTTGCCATACCGCTCTTTGTTTTGAATTTTAAAACTGCTTCTATAAGCATATTAGCCGCATCATCAAGCGCAGAAAAACTATTCTTATTGATTGGCAAGCTACTTGCGAGTTCAAAAAGTCTATCCGAAAACCCTTTTTTCATCTCATCGTACTTACTCTCAGGCAACGATTCCATACGATTTTCAGCATCGGCTTTTATATCCTCAATAGAGCCATACTCTCTTGTAGAAGCACCAAAGATGTTTCCGCCGCCAAAACCTCCAACACCCTTGTCTCCTTGCTCCTTCATGACCTTGATGACATTTTCAAGATTATGTTCATAGTGCAAGGCCTCAAAGCTTCTGCGATTTCCTGAAGGAGTGAATAAGTCCTTATTATTTCTTATTCCTTCTTTTGCGATTACATCAGAGAAAAGTTCATTCAACCAATATTCATAATCTTTTTCTAATGAATTTGAATCAAAATAGTCATCAATTATTCCTCTTGCATTTCGATAGTCAATTTTGCTCTTGGTTTGTCCGTTTGAATGAAAATATTTTCTCGCCGCTTCGAGCATACCTAAAACTGTTGATAAATCAATATCTTCAGGCTTAAATAAAGGATTTTCAACTAATTTTTGATAAGCTTCAGAATTCTCATCAACAGTAGACATGGCATCTTCATTAAAAATTGTTGCTATACTATTTATAAGCTCCGTGTCTGCCATGAGCTTACTACTATGTTGCTCTAACAAAGAATTGACCGATTTTAAACCATCTACCATTTTATGAGCAAATGATATTACAGCACTATTAGAAACTTCTCCATACCTATAAAACGGCTCTTCTTTTGTAGGCAATTCTAAGTTTACTCCGTTGTCCTTGAGGAAAGCATACTTCATAGGATAATTGTACCGATATGATGTAACCATATCTCCGTGCCTATTCAAATCATACTCCATATTGGTAGAGTCAAGATGTAATCCACCCAAATCATCCTGAATGTTTTTAGGTACAAGATTGTCTATCCTTTTCTTTATCTGCTCTTGAGACTTTGTATTTAGTTTATATGCAACTTGCGGATAAGTAGGAGTCCATGCATCACCTGAATACACTTTGTTGCTTCTCATAAACTGAGGGTCAATAGTATCTTTGTTGAATACCAACGATATATCACCAAAGTTATTATACCCTTCTCTTGCTCTTGTAATAGCGATAGACGGCATCGGAAGGCCACCAAGCTTAAGAGTCTTCAAAAGTTTAGCAGGAGAAAGATTATGTACGGCAACAAGGTCCTTTGTTTCCTCAACATTTTCTTTCATCGAGAAACGAATATCTTCATCCTTTGTCGGATTCAAATTGGATGTGAGTTTTGCCTGCTCGGAATTAAATGTTACTGTTTCGGTAGGCAATACGATACCATCATAGCTTGTACCATTAACCTCGTTAAAGAGTTCGACTGCGGCAACCAAATCACCTATAGCACCTGCATTTATGTCCTGTAGCATCTCAAAATCACCTTTTCCCCAAACTGAGTTCAAGACTGATTCTGCCGTTGCTCCCTCTCCATAATTATATAAATCATAGTCTTCACCATCATTTTCAATGGCTTTGAGGAATTTAAGCATCTGCTCTTTAGTGATTGCATTCTGCTTTGGCAAGAGAGGATTTTTAATATCAAGATAAAATTCTCTCGATGCGCCATACTGTTCTGCATGAGCCTTGCTATTGGTGAAGTAAAATCCTCTGCCGTAAAGATTAGAATATTTGGTTTTCTTTCTATCAAATACTGTAACCTCGCTTGAGTCTCCACGATACATAACTAATAGATTACCATTTTCATCACGAACAGTAGATTCCTTGAAGTATTCCTTCTGTCCTTTTGATAACTCTCTTCCAGTTGAATCTTTGTCGGAAATATTTTCCTTGACATTTTTGTCGGAATTGAGTATAATAGGATTAGAAAGCTGATTCAGGCGAGATTTCCTCACCGCTTCGGCTTTTTTTATTTTTTCAGAAATTTCATTCGGTGCATTTTCGATAAAGCTTTTAGCATATGCTACCTTTTTTCCATCTGTAAGATTTGCGATTGCAAGTGTTAGACTATACACAACATTTTCATCGGTTACATACACTTTTCTTTTATCAAAGTCAACAACCCCAAGATGACTATACCTTTGCGGCTCGTTCTTCTTGGTTATTTTCGATGTCTCAATAACCTCAACTATATTTTTGTTTATAGCTTCATTGATAGCCTTTATATTTATTTCATCTTTAAATGCAGGATATCTTCTGAACAATTCATTGTACATATCTTTTCTGCCCGGCAACCGCTTAACAAATGTAATTATGTCACCATCTTCAAGTATAATTTTTTGTCCTATAAGGGCATTGTATGCTTGTTTTGGAGACAATTCCTTACCTTCTTTATCCAAGAATATATTTTTATCAAGAACAACATATTGTATTCCATCTAATGTTTCTTTGATATCATGCAGTACATCACCCTCCGCACTCGACTTATGCCCAAATGCACCACTCTTTTCAAGAGCCTGATTCACATTTACGGAGTCTTCAAGCATCATGTCCCATACCTTTAGCAATTCGTTAAGGTCTTCCTCGTATTTCCTCATAGCTTCGGCTTCATATGAGCCTGCCTTGTATAAGCCAAGAAGCTCACTCACCCAATCTTTAAGGAGTAGAATAAATTCCTTTATCTTTTCCCCAAGAGTCTTCTGTTCGGACTCGGAGAGAGAGTTAAACATCTTCTTGCCCTGCTCACTCATAGAGAGCATATCTTCACAAGCTCTTGCTATGATTTCGCTACGAGCCACTTCAATTCTCTTAGAATCCACAAGCGCCTTGTCAAGCACATCTTTAGATACCATCTTAAGAGCTTTTGCAAGAGAGATGCTCTTTCCGGGATTCTCTTTCTCGTATTGCTTCTTATACTCTTTTGCAACGGCGTTGGTTATTTCCTTAGCAATTCGCTCATGCTCCTCAAGACCATCATACTTTTGAAGTGTGGAGAAAACTATCTCATTCATTCTTCTGTATAATGCAGGAGATTTCTTTTCCATCCAATGTGTTGTCTCATGCGACATCGCAGGAAGAATCGATTCTCTTATATGAGTTATTGCATCATATCCGTCTTTATCAAGGTTTATATATATGGTATTTGATGTTCTGTCATATTTACCATTGTACTCAGGATTGTTTGCCACAAATGTCAAGTTCATTCCTGTGGCCTGAGCAAAACCTTTAATGAATGTAACAGCTTTTCTTTGTCTCGGAGTAAGGTCATTCCAATTTACCTTGCCTTTTGCCGAAGTGTTGTTATAGTCAATAGCGGACTCATCAATAACCGCCTTATATGACTTAATGCTTGCTGTTTTTTCGGCAAGCTTTTTAAATTCTATCGTCTGCTTTTGTTCAGCTTTGATTTGCACTTCAGAATATATTTTGCTTATCTGCTCGTTTGAAAGCACACCCTTATACTGAAGGATATTCCCCATTGTAAAGTTATTCTCGGCTTTAGTTGTTGCTAAATTAAAGGAAGTAGCATACTCGTCAATATCGGTTTTTCCATCATACAGAGCAATAAATAATGCGCCATTCCCTTTATCCATAGTCTTAGCTTTAGCCATAAGTTCTTCTGTCACATTTTCAGCATTACTGTTCTCAGCAATAATCATCTGTGCGATATCACTATCAAACAACTTTTCGCCTTCCTCTATTGTTAAAGTCTCGCCTCGGAGCTTTCTTGTAACGATGTCTGCAAGCTCGGCACTCTCGCCCTCTTCGACAAGTCTTTCGGTTACACTCTTAGTATCCTCATCCTTGAATGCTTTATCGTTAGCTTCAACAAGCTTTGAAATCTCGTTGGTAGAAAGCTTTTTACCGCTATCCAACTTCGCCTGATATTCTGTTGCCAGCTTAAAGCTCTCTGTGTTTTCGCCACTTTCAAGGCCTGCATCAATAAGACTTTTAATGGATTCTTCGTCATTTAACATTTTAGCTGTCTTCTTGTTGGCTCTCGCTGAAGGATTGTACTGTCCGAATACATCCAAGTCATCTTTTATCTTCTGTGCAGAATCTCTCTGCTCCTGAGTAGACTTCTTTGAATCCAATGTAGACTGAGCATCCGCTCTTGCCTCAGAATAAAGTCTGCCAAGCTGTGAATCGGTGATGTTGTCCGAATTTATACCCTTATTTGCATAACGAGTATATGTCTCATATGCTGATGCTATTTCAGGATTAGATGCGATGTCAAATACCTCGCTCACTCTCTCGTTGGCTTTGATGGATTTGCCTGTAGTTTTGTTAGTATGGTAAGCAGAAGTTCCTCCTATAGCACCAAAGCCAAATCCCATAAGCGCTCCGCTTGCTCCTGCTTCAGCAATTTGCAGACCTTGTTCTACCGCTACCTTTCTTATGGCTTCCTCTTCGGACATTCCTGCACTTACATATGCTCTAATTTTTGTTTGAGCCTGAGATAAATCTGCATTGGCGATATTGTCATAAAGGATGTTTGCAATCTCGGTAAGTGTTTCTTCAGATGCATTGACGAGCATAGACTTACCGACTTCCTTAACAAGTGTTTTAAAACTATCAACGGGAGCATCCTTTAAGGCCTTAAACTTGCCGATAGAAACAGATTCGAACAAACCTTCAAACACACCTGCGGAAATACCGCTCCAAAATGCACTCTTATTATCAAGTCCTCTTTCAAGAGCATCATTTGTACCTTGTGCCGCCGCAGAAAGACCAAGCGCAACACCGCCTGCTCCTCCAAGCAACGCCATTGATGTAACCGAGTCTGCCATTGACATTCCTGTATTGTATACAAAGTCGAAAGCATCCCAATTACCAATCTCCCAATCTACATTCTGTGAGACTGTACTACGAATTGCAGACGAAGACTTTGCTGAAAAGTTGTCATCAAGTTCTCCTGTGCGAAGATAATTAACACTATCAGATGCCCACTCAACGCCTGCACCAAGATTTAATAGAACAGAGCTTATTGATGCCGACACAGGATGCTCATCCGCATACTTCTTTGTGTTGCTTATTGCCTTGTTTTCATATCTATCTTTTAAAACACCCGTGATAGAATCAAGGTAATTGTCCGCAGTCCCTTTTTCTGCCAAGCCTGCTTGCTCTCTTCCAAGATGGTAATTGTATAACTCTCTTTCTTGGTCGGTCATCTCGACATAATACATCATGTTTTCAGGCATTGCACCATCGGCATACTTATAACTATCTGTATATTTGTCTATGTTTTCAAAAGAGTATTCTACCTTATTCCCTACACCCTTTGGATATGAGCCTGTTTTTCTGATTTGTAGACCAATTCTTTCGGCTTCATCGTATGTAGGATTCTTGATATTTGCACCCTCGGTCTTATACTTATCAAAGTCATCCATAGAAGATATTTTTTTATAGAGAGCATCACTTTCTTCTTTTTGCTTTTTTTGGTCATATAAAGATTTCCAAGTAATGTTTTCTCCACCGACTGTTGTATAAGCAATGTTTATGTCAGGTCTTTCTTTTGTTTCTCTTAGCGCAATATTATCTGCAGTCGCACCAATAGGACCTGAATAACCTTCTTTAGTGAGTCTATCAAACTCTTCTTTACTCCGACGGTTAAAATACTCTTCATCTGATTCCTTGTTCTTTTCAAGCTCATCCATTTTCTTTTGAACATCGGATGATGTCATAGCTCCAAGTTCACCAAGCTTTGTGGTTTCCCTTGTATAAGACTCGGCATCCTTGTACTGTCCGTATGTTTTGCTTAAATCATCCCATCCATCAAGGACAGACTTATATGATGTTAGGACTTCGGAAAGGTCCGTACCACCATACTTCTTTTGATACTCCTGATATTTACCGAGTCGGTCATACATACTCTGCACGGATGACAGAGTATTGTTCATAGTTTCCTTTGACTGCCATCCGTTATATACAGAGCCTATTGTATCGGATAAAGATGTTAGGTCGGATTGTAATGTGTTAAGACCGAAAGAGCTTTGCGCTTCCTTTTGTCCCCAATAGGCTTTTGCATCAAAACCTTTAGCTGTTGTTGTTTTGGATGTTGATACAGGAATATCTTCTTCCTTAGAGGCAAGTGGAGAATATTTATTCCCCACCTGAAAAACTGTAGATTTTTTTCCGTTTTTCTCTTCCTCTTTTTTTCTCCAATAAGATTTTGCATCAAATGTACTCATAATAACCTCCGTATTACTTTTGCATTTTGTCTAAAAGGTTTTGATATCCATTCGTTTTCCAAAGTAATATATTAGTTGCTCCTACACTATAATAAGCGTCTCCTTGTTTTACATACACATCGCCATTATAAGTGAATGCGCTACCATTATTTACATTTGTTTTCTTGAGTTCTTTTAGTGTATCACTATCAGTAACCTTGCCGTGATTTTCCACCCTGAATGTTTCCCCACCATATGTAATATCAAAATTATCATTTGTTCTACTACTAAATCCGTTTATTGTGCCTGTTGCAGTTGGAGTTGATGCTTCTGAGTTTGAATTTTTCACAAGGCCTTCAATGAGGTCTGCCTGTTCCGGACTTGTTAATGGTTTTCCAAAAACATTAAGTGTGTCTGCTACAGCATCCATTCCACCTTCTTGGTAGGCTGTTTTAAGAGCATTGAGTTCCGATGTTGTAAGGTCAAGACCATTACCACTCGGACTTGAAGACTTAACCGAACGATTCTTAGCATTTTCGGAAGCTGTGAATGCTCTTTCCTTTTCTGCTTCGGCTGACTTCCAATCTCTTTCCTTCTGATTTTCAGTAGCTTGGAATGTTTGGTTAGACTCATTCCAATAATCGCTGTTAAGCATTTCTGCATACTTATAAGCCAAACTAACCTCATCCGACCACTTACCATACTCTCGCTGATATAAAGTATCAGCATAATCGGATGCGGCATTGTAGTAGTTAACTGCATCGCTTACAAGCTGTCCGTGTTCGTTAAGCTGAAGGTTTGCCATAGCAAAAGCATCGGAAACACTATCTCTATACTGATTATATGCCTCATCATACATTCTGTTTCTGTGCTGATATGTTGCATCATAGGCTGTTACATTTCTGTTGTATTCCTTATCATCTTCGGCGCTTAGCATACCATACTGACGATACATCTCGTCTCCTTCCATCTGATATGCCTCTAAAGCCATTTGATAATACTGAGGTAGGTTATCATATGCATCCTCTATAAAAGAGTTATACGCCTGATTTCCTGCCGTTGTAGCATATGTACTACCATAACCGCCTGTCAATGCGGAAGCCTGTCCTATGGTGTCCTGCATCGCTTGTTTACCGCTACTCATGGCTGATGCAAGAGCCTGCTGAAATAGAGGGTCTGTATCAACATCGTAAGAGAATTTCTCTCTGTTCATAATCTTATCCATCATATCTTTCACTTGGTCAGAATATGATGTCTTACCGCTCTGTATTTTCTCCAACTGTTGTGCAAGGTACATATCTGCTTCTCGCACAGCACTCGGTACACTAAACGAGCTATTTATACTGTTCCAAACACTATCGCTTATAATTTGGTCTTTACCTACCAAGCTTTCAAGATTGGAGAGTCCAACCTCTGCCTTTTTGTCTCTGTCTTTCGATTCCTGAGACTGATTGAATTTGGAGTCCATTAACTCCGCAGTAGCTCCGTCTACTCCCTTTACTGTGTTTTTTACATCGTCTGATGTTTTGGTAACGGGAGTATTAGATGTGCTTGGAGTGTTATTGGATGCCTTGACATCGTTGTTTGTTTTGGCACTATTGTTTGTAGTATTCCCACTTTTCAACATATCGAGAAGCTTAAGGTTTTGAGTGTCGCTTCCTGAATAATTGCTGATTCCTAAATCCGTTGCAAGCTTTTTTCTTGCCGAATATGAAGAATCTTGTCCCTGACTATCGAGATAATCTACAATCGAGTATTTTGATTTAGCCATTATTAACCTCCTCTGAAATATTGTATTCTAAATGTCCTGTTTCAAAGTTAACATTAAATGATATATATTTTGATGTTTCGCTTGCTATAGCATCTTTGAAAAGTTCGGAATTGCAGACATCGGAAATGGTAAGAGCATTGGTTGAAATCTGTGCGACTTCATCCTCTCTTTCCGCATTACTCTTTTCGATGCCTGCGCCTAATTCATTAAGCATATTTACCAAGTCTGCCGAAAGGTTATCTGTAGAGATATCCATTAAAGCGAATTCCAATGTTTCCTTAAACTGAGTCAAATAGGCTACAAGAGAAGCTATCTGCTCTTCAGGAGTCCCACCTGAGACTCTCGGAAAGGGTAACATATCTACCATTAGCCTTCACTTCCTTCTTCTATTGTCTTGGTAACAGAATGAATCTTGCATCCACCCTTGCCTGTTATCTTGTATTTGAAATGGTCACATCTCTTCGGCACAATAGGAATAGAGAATGTTCTTGTTCCTGTTCCGCTCATATTGAATTTATGCTCCCATTCTCCGTAGGAATCGTACTGCAAGAAAAAGTCAACATTCGTACCGAATTCCAATGTAATTCTTAAAGTCATTCTTCCGACATACTTATTATCCGGGGAAGAGTAACCGATGGGACCTGACTCTACAAACCAATCAAAATTACCTTCTTCAGCTTTTTCAGGCACATCATAAAGAAGAGTTCCACCGACTGATTTTAAAGTGTTGTCTTTACCATCTATGTAGTAAAGGTCATCTTTGTTCTTGCAAAAAGCTATCGCCTTTGTATTGTCTTCCTTGCACCAAATTCCGTTCTTTACATCGTAGGCAAACAGACTGTATTCATTCTTATTGTCTCGCATAGAGATGTAGTATTTATCACCTATTGAACCTGCTACGGCATCATAGTAGCTTACATCTCCCATCTCTTCGGAAATGGCATAAGGAAGGCTTCCTGTATAGCCACAAACACCCATCGTTGATTTGTAGTATAAAACCTCGTTAAGTACAGAAAGACTTCGTTCTGAGCCACTCTGTACTCCTCTGCATCTTGTCTCTTTGGTTTGGTGACCGCCTGTTGAGCTTACCGATATCTTAATAATAGAATCATCCTTAAAGAACATCGGATATCCTAAATAGGTTATTGCTCCTGTAAACTTTCCATCAGAGCCTATTGTTGCCGCCCAAGAGTCTATTGAAGACCCCATAAAGCAATTCCAATTCTTCACATCACCAAGCTTGCAACAATAAATCTCGTGTCCGTCTTTTGAACATCCCCACAGTCTGTTGTTGCACTCGGTTATAAATGACATATCAGGCACTTTTCTTTCGACAACTAACTCCAAGTCAGGATAATTATCACTTCCGCTTATGTCCTTGCATTTATAAATACCGGGAATAGTTATCGCATCATCTGTTCTGTCAATAATGTATGTGTTTGTGGATTTATATCCACCTTCTTCATCATTGACAAAAATGTTGTCAAGACTCTCATTTTTATCATCTATCAAGCCTGTTATCTTAATTCCGTCTTCCTTTTCAAAACCTTTGCCAATACCTTCCGCTCTTATCTGCACATAAGTAGAGGCAACAGTCATCCATATGCCTGTAGTCGCTGAGTATACTTTAAGAGAAGGCTTTCCGTTTGAGTTAACCGACATCATATAATCGCCATCTTTAGGCTCGTTTTTAAGCTTGCCTGCTTCATCCTTTTCCTTGTAATACTCAGAATCATGCCACTCAATAACCTTGCCTGATGCTTCACATATAGAAAAAGAGATGCCTGTTTTAACAACTCTATTCTCCATATACCCACAATCAGGATATTTGGTATTTTTGCCTGCATTTACCCATACCTTATCAGGCATAATAACGATGTAGCCACCCATTTTAGCCATAGTCTTCGGCGCATCATCTGTAAGTGTTACACCATTAAGTATTATTTTTTCACCATTCTTATATAAGGCCTTGTCTTCCACCCACCACAAGTCCTCTTTATCAAGGATGCCTTGCGGATTTTTAAAGGTTTTAACAATGCCTCTTTTCTGTCTTGGAGATAATGCAGGGAAATATTTTGAAGTCATATTCTTCATATCGAAAAACTGTCCTTCAGAACAAGATATTTGGTGGTTATAGCCACCAAACACCGTTGTCATTTCCCTGTATCTCGCCACTTCTTGTAATTTAGGAAATTGCATTCTATTTCCTCCTTGTGTCCATATACTATTCGCTCTTACCTGATTGCTTTACAATCTGATT
>RHMF01000036.1_pt1 | contig 43312 bp, 89 predicted proteins | sample 5365151 | NCBI WGS metagenome assembly RHMF01 (sample SAMN10266501, study PRJNA497801) | feces metagenome | isolation source: feces | host: Bos taurus | place: China: Prairie of Fairy Mountain | collected 2017-08-14 | reverse complement strand
ACATGCAGGTTAGAATCATGCCCGATGTGCATGCCGGGAAAGGCTGCACTGTCGGCACTACCATGACGATTAAGGACAGGATTGTGCCTAATCTCGTCGGGGTAGATATTTCTTGTGGAATGCTTGTTGCCAAAATTAAGGAACGCTCCGTAGATTTTGATAAATTAGACAAGGTTATTCGAGAACGTATCCCCTATGGAAAGAAACATAGAGACCATAAACATGCATTTGCTAAAAATGTCCCTATTGAAGACATGATAGCATACAAAAATGGTGGGGTAGAGTATACCGAGCTATTATCCATTGGAAGTTTGGGGTCAGGTAATCACTTCTGTGAATGCGACAAGGATTCTCATGGTAACCTGTATATTGTTATTCATTCTGGGTCTAGGCATCTAGGCGTAGCGACATGTGAATATTGGCAGAAGGTTGCAGTTAATGAATGTAATGTTCTTACACAGGAACGAGGTTCTATTATTGCAAAGTGCAAGGCCGATGGTAGAGACTCGGATATAGATAAGGAATTGAAGGATGTCTCGCATTATCCGACGCCGAAAGAATTGGCCTATTTGTGTGGTTCTTCGTTTGATGGGTATCTCCATGATATGAAAATTGCGCAGTTGTTTGCTAAGCTTAATAGAGAAGCTATGCTGGATGAAATTGTTCGTGGGTTGAGGTTGCATATTACTGACCAGTTCTGTACTCTGCATAACTATCTTGATATGGATAATATGATTTTGAGGAAAGGTGCCGTTTCAGCACAAAATGGCGAACGGTTGATTATTCCATTGAGTATGCGAGATGGTGCCCTGATTTGCCTTGGAAAGGGCAATCCTGATTGGAACTTCTCTGCTCCTCATGGTGCGGGTCGCCGTATGTCTAGGGCGAAGGCTAAGGAGAGTATTAGCCTAGATGCGTATAAAAAATCAATGCATGGCATTTACAGTACGTGTATTGGTAAGGGTACTCTTGATGAGTCCCCTATGGCATACAAGTCACCTAAAGATATTATCGACAATATCGGTGATACGTGCGATATAATAGAAAATATTAAACCTGTTTATAACTTTAAATCATCTGAAAATGACTAGCAACTTTAAATTGGATAAAAGATGTAAAATGTGCGGGTGCCCGATTTGTGATAAAAATAAGTCGGGCTTCTGTAACATACATCGCCCCCGAAATGGTGAAAACAACCCATTTTATGGACATCATCATAAGCCAATCAGTGAAGAAACTCGTAAAAAACTATCTGAGTCATCTAAGCGTATATGGCAAGATGAAAGCTATCGTAAAAAGAACATATTAGCAACCACGGGTAAACATCGCAGTAACGAGTTTAAAGAGCGACAAAGAAAGAACGCTTTGATACAATTTACAGATAATCATCAAAAGGAAATACGTTCAGCTCGCATGAAGCAAACATGGAGTGAAGGTAAACTTGGAGGGGTTACTTTTCATACAAATAAATCTAAGGCTGAAATTGAGTTGTTTAGAAGGCTAGCCACCCATTTTAATACTTTTGCAGATAGGCCTGTTGTGCATTACATTGATGATAGTGGCAAAAAGAAATGGCTCTTCCCAGATGGGTGTATTTTTGGAGATGCCATAATAGAGTATAATGGGAGCTTCTGGCATGGAAATGATAGGATATATGCTGATAATGACATTGTCGCTTATGACAGTACCGCATTAGAACGAAGACGCCACGATGCAGAAAGATACAAGAAATTTAATGAGTTGGGTTATACTGTTATTGTTGTGTGGGATACGGCATGGAAGAACCATGAAGATGAATGCGTGAACAATATTATCGCATGGTTGGAATGGGAAAACTATAAGGACTACCCTGTGTATGAATTTAGATAATTACTATATTATGGAGTAACAAATGACTAGCCCAGAAGCAGTGGATAAGGAAATCTTAGAGGACTTGAAGTCTGGAAAGCGTGTAGACACGTCCAATTTCAAGTATGATGGCATTGTTAATACCATTGTAGATATGGCCAAGAAGGTTAAAGCCGAGAGTCTGTTCCGACGGGATGTTTTCCTCGACATGATGCACCGCCAGATTTTCCTGGCGTTCGGAAAGTGGGTTTCAATCCCTCCTGAGGATGTCGTAGCCGAAACAAGTGGCCGAATCCGTTTCAACACATACAGGACAAGATTGCAGCTTGAAGTTGGTCTGGACGAGTTCAAGGAACGCATAGGCAACATAGCACTGATGTACAGTTTCAAACCAGAGGTTAAAGTTCCGTCCCAGACGGATAACCAAGCGAAAGGAGTATGACATGGGTTGGTTTAAAAAGAAACCTAAGAAGTACAAGGTTGTTGAATTTTATTGCCCCGAGTACGACCGTATGATGTACTATATCCAGGAGAAATCCCTGTTCGGGTGGTATCCTGTCGATTATGACTTTTATGACCGTGTACATAAATACAAGAAGGTTGCAATCTATGGGAGAACGACCCTCTACTACACTAAGGAAGATGCCGTGGACATTGTCCGGGAGAACGTCCTTCTTGTTGAGAGAATGAATCGGAAAGACAATCCTCCAACGAAGTCGACTGAATTTTCTGCGGAAGATTTTAAAGAAAATGAGGGATAACCCTTGACAACCAATTTTTAATATACTATATTTTTGCACATGAAGCACACCTACCTCCAATACGAATATCGTGGCAAATGGATTCATATCGGCTGGTGCAAACGATTCTTTGCATCGGACGAGGAACACTTTGACCGCACAAGGGATGCAATCTTCGGGTTGAAAAAGGTTGACCACCAACTGATTTACCCAGAGGCTGCCTCCCGGTTGGAGCGTGCCGAACGCAACAATGCAAGACGCATAATCAGTTTGTATGCGGGGCTAGGTGCCTTCGATGGTTTAATTTAATCTAATCAATCACTTCAACAAAGGAAAACACAATGAGTAAGCTCAAAGTATTCATCATCATCGTCGTTCTCGCCGTACTTGGTGTTAGCGCCCTCTTCTCTTTCACGAACGTGGAACCGAACGAAGTTGCCGTCGTCAAGACCTTGGGTAAGATTTCTGGCACTATTCCCCGTGGCAACGGCGTTACCTTCAAAGTGCCGTTCGTCCAGAGTGTAACCACAATCGAACTCTCCCCGCAGAAGGATGACTTCACCTATAGCGTGGGCGATGACGGTGCAATTACTAAGGACATGCAGACGGTAGGCGTCTCTATGTCAATCATCTATGCGTTCAACGAAGACGAAGCCGAAAACTTCGTCCGCAACTACACCAAGTCTTCATTGGAAAGCTTCTTCAAGTCCAACATGAAGGCCACATTGAAGGTTGTCATCGGCAAGTACTCCATCTATGACTTGACCAAGGAAACCGACAAGATTTCCGACGAGTTGAAGAAGATGATGGAAGCCAAGTGCTCCAAGATGCCGATTACGATTCAAGACGTGAATATTTCCAACTGGGATTGGACGGATGATTTCGACAACCAGATTAAGGAAACGATGATTAAGACGCAGAAGGAAAAGACGGCAAAGGCTGATGTGGAAATCGAAAAGGCTATCAACGAAAAGAAGGTTGTCACCGCCCGTGCCCAGTTGCAGGCCGACTCTGCCACATACCGTAACGCTCTTAACAAGGCAGAAAACGAACTCGAAATCGCTAAGCGTAACGCACAGGCGACTATCGTGGAAGCAGAAGCCGAAGCTAAGGCCATGATTGCCAAGAACAAGGCTATCGCAGCCAACTATGCAATCCAACAGAGCGCATGGAAACATGAAGAAACAATGGCCCGCCTAGAAAAGTGGAACGGCAAGTTCCCTGGCGCAGAAGCCAACACCATCACGCCGAACTTCTCTGGCATCAACATGAGCAGGTTGGAAGAATGATTGTACTGATTGGTGTTTGTGTAGGATTTTTAATGGGAATCCTGACCTGCAAGCTTATTGACATCTTGAAAGAGAACTATAAGCTGAACAAGGAAAAGGAAAAGAACTCCAAGTAAATCCAATTTAAATGGCCCGTACGGAACTTCCGTGCGGGTTTTTATTATATAAACTATAGTCAAGTGAATTTGGTCTATACTATGGTCTGCAACAATCAATTCCGCAAAAAGTTGTTCTTGGAAAGCGTTCATAAACTTGGCATGTCGAAGGATAAGGAAGACACGGTCATTTCCCTGTTCGAGGCCACGCTTGACCCAGAAAATGATGAAACCCATGCTGATATCCAGGATGTTCCTGAGAACCCTGATGAGCCTAATACAGAGGGTTCTGCATTCACCGAAGCACCCAAGGAAGAAGACCTGAAGAAACAGAGAATCAAGCGGATGCTGGATAAGGTGGACTCCCTGCTTAACCCGTTCAGAATGGCAACCGAGCATTCTAATTTGTCGAATAGTCCTAACGGAACATATCTGATGACAGAGCTTAAAGACATGCTGCAAGGTATAGGACTCGGGGCCGAAGTAAATGACCTGTGTAATGCGATGAGGTCGATTGACGATGCGGTAATCCAGTTAAGAAAAGCTAAACGGGATGAAGACTTCTGTCGAATCGACCCTAATTATGCGCTTATAGCTAGGAACCCTATGGGAAGAAAAAGCATGTCGGTTTCGAATATACGAAGGTATATGAAGACTATCGACGAGTGCCTGGAAAACATACGGGAAAGTCTATAATACTAACAATATAAGGAGGCTGACATGAGCAAAGGACATTTGCTAGATACTGGGTCTAAATATTTCGTTATTCTTGGGGCCACAACAAAACGTGGTGCTAAGTTCGGACTGGCTGATACGACAAAGGATGTAAAGGCCATTGTCACATCATGGAAACTCGACGGGCTGCACGGCGAATACGCTGTATTTAAGAACGATTCCGTAGGTTCAATCTAACAAGTTGACAACCGTCTTTTTATTTTCTATATTTAAGGGAAACATAAAAGGATTTCACATGAAAAAAGCCAAGCATCAGTTGGACCTTGTCGGCAACCCGTATTTTGTCGACGAGAAGAAGAACCTTGTATTCGATACGGAATACGACTATGCCATCTATCTTGCCAAGCGAGTGCTGAGCAGGAACCGCAAGTCCACGACAGACCTCAATTTCATCATCAGCGCTCTCGGGCATGGCAAGAACGCCGAACTCCAAATGCGTAAGAACCGCATGGAAAGAAAGGCCTTGAAAGAGTACAATATGCTGCGTTTCGGTGTAAAGGAGGTCTGATATGGCTGAGTGGAACGTAGACAAGCTTAAAGAAATCCTTGAACCACTCGGGTTCATCTGTACGGAACATACATGGGTGATGGAGAAAGAACCCCGCAGTTATCTATTTAAGCTCCCAGATGCTCCCTTGCTGGAATCCTTTATCGTCCTTGATAAAAATACGGGCGAAATGGGTTGTGGCGACACATATGGGGGCCGTGGCAATTATCATGTATGTAATGTCAATGAAATTAGATTTGATTTGCTGGACTATGCCAAGAAGTATATCCAGAGCTATCATAAGTACATGAGCGAGAAGAAGGATTATTGATATGGCTATGCTTACCCTTACTTTGAAAAAGAAATGGTTCGACCTGATTAAGAGCGGGGTGAAGACGGAAGAGTACCGTGAAATCAAGCCGTTCTGGACCAAGCGGTTGATGAAACCAGTTATTGACTATGCCGATGGCCGCATTTCCATTCCCGATGTCCCGAGGGAGTTTGACACCCTTGTATTTACCCTCGGTTATCCAAAGGCTGACGATATGTCTCGCCGCATGGTGTTCAAGAATCCAAAGATTGAAATGCGGACGGGAAACCCGGAGTGGGGAGCAGAGAAGGACAAGGTGTACTACGTCATCACCTGGTCGTAGGAGGAATATGCCCAGTCCAGTATTCATCGTATATCCTAACGGTTACGGAACCAATAATTCTATCCCGGTCTACGACGAAGCCGACCTGCAGCCTCTTGTGGACAAGTATCCTGAGGCATGTGTGTCATCTACCGCCTATTATGAGCAGAAGATGGCCGACAAGGTTAATGACCTTTCAAAGAGATGGAATAAAATACAGGATGGCTAAGCCATCCTGTTTTCGTCTTTCTCGGACTTCTCAATTATGTCTGCATAAGCCTGGGTTTCCGAGTAATAATTGATTTCGTCCGTAAAGGGTTCTACCACGATATCAAGCATTCCCACATCGCAGCTGTCATCGACATTGATGATTTTCAGGTGCTTGTTGGTTCCGCTAATCCTGACCGAAACAAGGTCTTTTTCAAGATATTCGGCCAGCATTTTTGCTAATTGTTCATTGTACATTGGATGTCTCCTAATAACCGTGTTCGGCCATCAGCTTCTTCAAGGATTCCTTGTAGTAATCTACATTGCTAATACGCAGGTTAGACTTATCGCCTAACTTTTCCAAAGGGACATCCTTGCTCGGGCTAGTCACTTTGATAACCCTGCTGAGCTTTTGCGGGGTTTTGATGAAATGAAGAGGCAATTCGACCGTGCCGTCGAAAAATACGGTTTTGCCAGAATTCGGACCACTGTCGAAACGGACACCCTGAAATTGATGACGAAGACCGAAGTCAGGGAGTGAGTTGTAATAGGAACGGACATCATCTGTTGTAATAGTATTTGCCATGAGTTTTTCTCCTGTTTGTTTATGCTTCACGACCCCAATCGGATGTGTCGTTGAGGTGGGCCATAGCCATGATGGTTTCCTGAATGGATTCGCCACTCAGTCTGCGTTCGAAAGCGCTCTGTGTGGTTTCTTGAACCTGTTCGTTCTTGTTCTCAGCCATGTGGCCTCCTTGGTTTTAATTACGTAATTAAATATACATAATAAAATCGCCCGTGTCAATACACGAGCGAAAAAATAATGAATGTAAACGAAGTTTTACGTCTTAGATTGTTTCTGCCGGATTTTATCCTTCTGTTCTTCCCACTGTGTGAAGATTTCGGTAGGGGACTTGTGTGGGAACTTGAATTCCGTTTCCTTTGCATCCAGTTCAGACAGGTAAGCAAGGAAATGTTCGTGTTCCTTTCTGGCGGCTCGGCTTGCTGTATCGGCGCTCTCGGCGAGTCGGTATGCCATCTCCTGCCAGAATTCGAGTTCGGTCATTACGGTAGATGCAGTGGACTTGTACAGTCTGTGCGCAGCATCCAGTTTCTCCTTGTACGGGCCACAGAAACTGTTGTACAGCCTGTGTGCTGCCTCCATTTTGGATTCTTTTTTCTCGTCTGCCATCATGTCTACTCGTGGAAGCGGGCCTTCAATCGGTTTAACCCCGACGAGTAGGGTCGAGAGAAGTTGAGGTTGACTATTGCGAATGATTGGAAGCTGGACATCGAAGGCGCCTTTGCTCTGTTTCAGGTGCTCACGCTGGGCTTCGTCACGCTTTTTCTTGTATTCTTCGCAGGCATCCCAAACGGCCTTGTCGTTATAGAACACCAGCTTGCCGTCTAGGACTTCACAGCGTGCGCTGTCCGGGTTGATGTCGGTGTCGCTGAAATACTTGACATAGACTGGGATGTCGCACTCCTCTGATACTTTATCGACAACCGTCTTTAATGTACTTGGTTGGGCCTTCTGACGGGTAACTTTCTTGCCTGTGCCGAGTCGCATTACCGTTTCCATCTCGTCGCACGGGATAATCAGCGTGTGGAATCCCTGGATTGATGAGTGTATGTAATGGCAGCCCGCCTCTATCATCATTCCTTCGAAATCACGGTAGTATATGGGCAAGTCGCCGTGTTTTTTGTATAGGGTGACAAGTTCTCCTAGAAGCATGGTTACCTCCAGTCTTCGTTACAATCTTCTCGTTCTAGCATTACGCCGATTTTGGCGCCCTTGTTCTTTTCGTTTTCCATCGCAGCGTTGATGAATTTGAGGGCACGGTCAAATGTGTCGAACTCTGGATGCCGAGGTTCGCCGTATATGACTAGATTGCCCATAATCATGTCTAGCGGATAGTAAGTGTAGTTGTGCCAGAAGAAACGACCCTTCCATTGAGGAGTGGCGAATGTTCCGTCCTTCCTGTGCTTGATTCGATGCTTTTTGTCGCAATAAGTTTTCATATTATTTCCTTTTAGCTTAATGTAAAAGATATACAATTTACTGCTGGTTGTCAAGATTTTTGTCTAGCCAGGGTTCCGCCTTCTTTGCTTCCGTGTATGCTGCGATGAGGAGTGGGGAGACGAGTGCGACCGCCAGCATTACGAGCGTGGCGCATACTGTATCAACGATTCTTGCTGCCATTTGGTTTCCTGTGATGTTTTGCAATTAAACTATATTTTTCATCTTTTCCGGGAAAATGACTTGACAATCTACGACAATATTCTATATTTAATTATGTATTCTTAAAAGAGGTATTATATGGTCGAAATCAAGAAGCATGGAACCAAGCCGGAACCGAAGGTCAAAGCTGTCAAAACATTTACTTGTCCGAAATGTGGCTGCGAGTTTGATACGGACGAGTATTCAACCCGTGCCGAACGCTGTCCTAACGGCAAACGCTGGCTTGAAGTTCAGTGCCCGGAAGAAGAATGCAAGAACGAATTCTCCGTTGAAGTAAAGGTTTCTGCCTTGTTGGGATAAGGAAGAAATATGCATTTCATACCTAAGGTAGAATAAGAAAAAGAGTACGAGAGTGCTCTTGACCGTGCGTTGGAATCCCGTAAGTTTGACGATGTATGCGACGAAATTGAGTTCAAGGCGGGGTTCCGTCAAGGATTTGAAGCGGGCATTGAGTTTGCCAATCTGTATATCACGCTGCACTGTAAATAGGAAGAAAAATGAACGTACTCTGTTTAGAAACTTGGTTTACCATCCAGACATGGCTGATGTGTATATGTATTGTTGGGTTTATCGTATTTGTTTGCTTGGCAGTATTTTTTGCAAAGCATCGAGAATACGATATCAAGGATAACAGTGACCCATACGGATTTTGTCCTTGGTGGTTTGTTTGCGCTTCCCTAGCTCTGCTACTAGGGATATGCGCATGGGGGTTCAATTCCCGTGCGTACGGCGAACGACACTTCGTTGACGATGCGGCTGAGTTGTATCAGCGAGGTGTAAGAATTGCGTCGGTATGTGAGACTGATAATATCGGCTGTTCTGTCCTCCGCAAGCAGTATGTCGCTGACAGCATTTGGTTAAACCATCATGCAAAGGAATTAGGTTATGACAAAAGAAGATAACGACATGACTTGCAATGACAAGAATATGTTCGACGAGTATCTTGATGCGAAGAAAAAACTCGTCGAGAAACTGAAAAGCATTGTCACTATTCTTGTAAATACTCAGAGCTTGAATGTGTCTGAGCCGGGTGCGTTGCCGTACTTAGCAAAGAAGATGACCTGGGTGTCAAGCTATCAGTGGCAGTACAGCGAAGGCCATGAGACGATATACTGCCGCCCGAGCTATAGTGCTGCAATGTGTCAAGGGTGTAGGTTCACCATGGTGAAAGTTCCTGTTCGTTACCTGTCCATGAGTGAAGAGGATATATTGGCAGAACTGTCTGCAGAAAAGGTCAATGCTCTGAAAGACGAGCGTAAAAGAATTATTGCAGAGAAAAACGCTGCCCTTGCCGAATATGACAGCAAGCTGGGCGATATAGATGCCGAGATACAGAAATTTAAAGTGAAATAATAAATGGGGAGTATTATGGCACAGCATTTTTTCTGGGGATTTTTGTACTGGGCCAAGACTGGAAAGCGTAGCTACGGATACCTATTCAGCAAGCGTGACTACCACCATGCTTTGGACCAGTATAAACAAAAGCAGAAGCTCAAATACGAAATGAAAGAAATGCACGAAGGTGCGGAGGATTGATATGTCTGAATGGCCTGATGAATTGAAACTCGTAAAGAGTGAAGTGAGGGGAATGACCCCGGACGGAAGCCTCGTTATAGATGCCTATTGCGTAGGAACGAAGACCGTTGACCAAATCGATGTTACCATCGACGTAAGGAGATAGTTATGGAACCGCAGAAAGAATTTACTCAGGAAGAGGTTGACCGTCTAATCCAACTGCGAAAAGAAATCGACGGCGTGATTAAGAAGGCCGAGGCCTATCTCCGTCCGAAACCCATTGGTCGCAAGGAAGACGAGAAGGCTGAATATGAACCTCCTATGAAAGTTAAAGAATTTATCAAACTGTGCAAAAAGTATATTCCTGAATGTATCATGAAGGACGAGGGCACCTGTGGCTGGATATGCTTCCGTGGCGGTACTGAACCGTACAATGCAATCGTTGCCTTGCTTCCTCGTGGGGAATACGCAGTATATGACCAGTGGCGTGACTGTACCATTACCAAAGACAAGGAATATATGCTTAACTACCTGAAAAAGAAAGCTACCGTAAAAGAAAAGGAATAAATTTCTATGAATATGGATTACATCGAAGAGTTTCTTTCAACCAAGGGTCTTACCGAAGAATACGACGAGTTCGTAAAGCAGAAGCTTGCCGAGCGTGAGACGAAACAGAAGAAGCTGTCTGTCGGCGAGGTTCCGTTCGATTTCAGTGGGACTTATTCCCAGGGATGTTTGCAAGGCAGAAGCTTTGACGATGGGTGGTCTCTCAACTATATTCTGGACAACACGTTCGACTTGCCCTTTGTCGACCCCGCAGCCGACGACGATACGACACGAGCTCTCCTCAAGGATGAGATGGAGTGGCCTTCCCGTACGTATCTCATGGATGCCCTTAACGAAGATGACTTTAACGCTCTGTTCGAAAGGCTGATGAAGTTCATCAATCAAGACAACCAGACATTCGACTATCATCGCTGCGATGCTTTCGGATTTACTGAATATAGGCCGAGCGACGATGCCATCAAGGATTGGCTTGGACACCTGTTGATTGAGCGTGACGATGCTGACTGTTGGCGCAAGGCCACTTTCGTAATCACACCTAACTAGAATAAGTTTAATTAAGGAGAATCAAATGATTCATACAGATGAGATTGACCCGCCAGTAGACAATATCAGGGAAACCGTCAAAAAAATCCGAAAGGCGTTGCCGGAATATGAGCTTCCTACAATAGCCAATATGCTTGATGAAATCGATGAGTCGTGCAACGACCTTGCTAACCTCGAAGAAGGTGACATCGAATGTGACAACCCTGTGTTCGACATGGTTGAAGAAGTTGGTCTAAGCTCCCTGTGGGACAACTACAAGAACATTGATATGGGCACGGTCAACGACCTGAAAGAGGCGTTCGAAAAGATTATGAAATTCCACGGATATCAGGTGTAAAATCAAGGGAATTGCCGATGTTCAATACATTTAAGGACCGTAAAGAAAAGAAGCGCCGACGCTATCTGAAAGCTCACGACGAAACATATAAATTGCCGACCCCAGAGGAGAAAGCGGCACAGGCTGACCTGGACAGGTCGTATAACATGACAGTCGAGGACTTGCATTCAGCAATCCGCATGACTTGTTCCAAGCCAGGTCCGTCCGACAACAGCAGGGCGGCATACCGTCACGATGTCAAGATTACAAAGGAACGCATCTTGAACAAGGCCGAACGGAAGGAAATGGTTGAAGACATGAGCCCGGAGGATGATAATGACTTGCTGCCTTGGGCTTACGGGCCTGTGTTCGGCTTGGACGATTAAGGACTTGGCTAAAATCTGAAGAAAAAAAATAAAAACCCACTTGACAGAGTGGGTTTAATTATCTATATTATTTACGTAAACGCAAAAAGGAACAAAAATGAAAGCACCGAAAAAGACAATAAATGTCATTGTGAATCCTACAAAGGAAGCAATCGAGCGTATTTCCGGCGTTAGGTTGATTCGTGGTTACGATGACGGTCGCATCAAGAAACAATTTGCACAACTGGATGGATGCACTATTCTGTATCCTGAAACCCATATCATGCCGAAGGATGCTGCTGTGCGTACAAAGAGCATCATCGACGTGTTCATTGAGTCGGCTGGGACGGAGTTTAACATCGTAACGGTATCTACCGATGTGTGTATGCTTGCCTCCGATTATGGCAAGTATAAGACGTGCAAGGTCAAGTTCTTCTATCAAGACAAACAATCGACACTTCCTAGGGTGTTCAAGAAGTTTAACGAAGTATTCCGTTACATTGACCATGTGACGGACGATAAAGACAGTATTTGGTATTAACCAAAAGAGAGGAAATTATGGCAACAAAAACATTTGAAGAACAGGTAAAGGAATATGATGCAAACTCTGATATGCACTATTATGTGTATTTCAGTTCGGCAACATATTGCTATAGAGTCGATGTAATTCAATTCAAGAAGAAATCCGACCTCAAGAGCGAACGGTATCGCAACGAGAAGTATTATTCCACCTACCTGCGGGCTCAACAGGCAGCAGACAGGCTTAATGCCAAGGATAATGATGTCGGCCACGCCTTCGGTAGGGCTGCCACTGAATTTAAGAATAAGCTCTATGACGCAAAGAAGATGGAAGGAATTACTGCCGCCCAGAAATCCCTTATAGATGCTGCCATTGAAAACATGAGCGCACTCACCAAGGTCATTAACAACGAACATTTCTAAAAGGATTTAATTATGTCAAAGCACAAATTTCATACAGAGTTTGAAGGCAAACGCCAGATGAATCTCATGGTCGATGGAGAATCCGTCCCGTGCGAGACTGATAGCGCAATGGATATCGCTGACCTTACCTATGTTGCTGGAACCAACGGCTTACATGGCGGTGATGCAGGTCATGGTGCAAGGGCGGTCCTTACTTTGTTTGGACATGAAGGGTTCTGCATGGGTACAAGGACTAGCAAGCTCTGTAGCGTAGCTGGGATTAGGTCGTTTGAGTCGATGCTTCGTGATGCCGAAAATGTTGAAGAAATTGATACCGACATCGCAGTATCAATCGTTGTCGAGGGCGATTCAGAAATCGAATGCTTGGCCGATGTTCTCATCAAGGCTGGCGAGGCTCTTCACAGACAGATTGAAGAAAGCAAGAAGGCGAAGGTATAACGGAGGTTTTATGGCCAGCAAAACAGCAGTAATGGCATGCGCCGCTCAGAGTATGAAGGAACTCCTTGTAGATGTCGTCGGACGGGATAAGTACGAGGAACTATCTCACGACCTGGCCGACATCTGTTCGGATATTTATGACGAAGCTGTCAAGGGGGATGAAGATGAAGGAGTTTAGCGCAGATGTACTTAGATGGCTGAACCACAAGGCAGCCGACCTCCGTTACACCATCAAGCGTCGTGAATACGAGGCCCGCATATTCGACCATAAAATCATGCAGCGTATCTACCATTTCATCCAGATGAAACTGAAAGCTATCGTGAATGGCTCATACAAGCTGTACATGAAATGTATGGAATAAAACTTCATAAACCCCTTGACAATTTCGATTTAATTGCCTACATTATTGCATGTAGACAATACATAACCAATGGATACTGAAATGACCGCACTGTACATCGGAATTTATACCGTAGTCGCACTCATCATCTATATCATCGCCCTGTTCGCATGGGCGTTCGGCATCGGAATGGCCTATCCCTACGCAAAGTGGTATCACTGGTCTAATATCGGATGTATCTGCATTGCCATCCTATATCCAATCGCTGCCATTCTTGGCGGCATCTTCATCTTCATGTAAGGTATTGTCATGCCAGAATTTTGCAAGTCATGCTATTGGTGCAAGCATTTCCACAAGAAAGACCGTGTGAAGTGGTGCGGCGAGGAAAAGAAGAACTCGTGCATCGGAGACTGTTGCGACAATTTCGAATGGCACTCGATGGTCAAGTCGTGGAAACCCAAGAATAAACGAAAATAATCAAGGAGTAAATTATGTTTGATATGAGAGTTCTCAACCTTGCCGACCGTCTCATTGAATCAGTTGATTTGAAAGAAGGGGAGTACATTCTTATTGAATGTACAGATACGCCAGCCGTCGTAGCAAAGGCATTGACTTTCCTCGCTACGGGCCTTGGTGCTAAACCCATTGTTCATACCTATGACAGCAATGTAGAAAGGGAGTTCGTACTGCACGCATCCAAGGAAGCCAAGGAATTCCGTGCTAGATACGAGCTTTCGCTCATGAAGGACATGCAGGCGTACATCGCAGTCCGTGGCGCAGAAAATGCGTTCGAAATGGCCGATGTGCCTAGCGAAATCCTCACGGAGTACAAGCAGATTATGAAGCCTGTTCTCCGCTATCGAGTTGACCATACCAAGTGGTGCATCACCCGTTGGCCGAACGCTTCCATGGCACAGGAAGCCAGAATGTCCACCGATGCGTTCGAGGACTTCTACTTCGGTGCCTGCCTCGTTGATTACAAAAAGATGGCAGAAGCATCCAAGCCTCTCGTAGACCTCATGAACAAGACCCGTAATGTCCGTATCGTCGCACCGGGAACCGACATGCGTTTCAGCATCGAGGGTTTGCCCGCTATCCCTTGCTGTGGCGAAAAGAACATCCCTGACGGCGAAGTCTATACGGCCCCGGTAAAGGACAGCGTAAACGGAATCATCACCTACAACACGCCTACAGTGTATCTCGGGAAGCCGTTCAGCAACATCAGCCTTGTCTTTGAAAATGGCAAGATTGTCGAAGCCAAGTGCGGTTCTGGCGACCAGGCAGCGCTCGACGCAATCTTCAACATGGATGATGGAGCCCGTTTCGTCGGCGAGTTCGCCATGGGTCTCAACAAGATGGTCAACCGTCCGATGTGCGACATCCTCTTCGACGAGAAGATTGCTGGCTCAATCCACTTTACTCCAGGCAATGCCTATCAGGATGCGTTCAACGGAAACCAGTCTGCTATCCACTGGGACTTGGTCCTCATCATGACCAAGGAATACGGTGGCGGTAAGGTCTGGTTCGACGACCAGCTTATCCAGGAAGACGGCAAGTTCGTTCATCCTGACTTAATTGGATTGAATTAGTGGGGAACCCATGAAAAAGAAACTCGAAATACCTGAATCGGTAACAAATGCATTGAAAGCACTTTTCGATAACAAGGAAGAACAGCGTAAATATTCTACGGCTGACATCGTTCGTAGGGAAACCATACTTCAAAACCTAAAGAAGATGATGAATCCTAGCGATGCGGAAACTGCCATAATAACAGACTTGACCGTGCAGATTGAGACGGCGAAAGTCAAGTCTGCTGAACTTGAAAAGCAGGAACCCGTACTTGCCGACGGATTTCGCAAGGAATTTTCCAAGTGGCTACGTGGTAAATATCTATATAATCACAGGCATCTTTATTACATTTATGTTCGCAAGGTAGAATTTCGACCAGGGAATCAAAGGGAGTTGTATATCGAAGGCCCCACAGTCAGTGAAGAACGAGCTCTTCGAGATATGACGGCATTCGAATGCGGTGATAAAGAATATAATATTCTGCCGCTCTATGCGATGTCTTCATGGAGCTATCAGAAGGAGTTCGAGCAGATTATGTCTGGATTCGATGAATGCGAACCATCTGACATAAAGGATGCGCTTGATTCTAAAAAGAAGGAATGGGACGAATACCATGACAACATGAAAGCGTCAATCGATGAGTTTGCAAATATCGAACTTCCTAAGGACAAACAATGAGGTTAAACATGGTTTATTCAATCGAGAAAACCCGTGTCGGAGCCCTTGACGCAACCGAAAGCATATTCGACCACTTCCGTAAACGTTATCCGAAGTTCGACCAGTGGCTGTTACAAGTCTCCCATCGTGATGCTTATGCTGTCAAGGATGGGAAAACCATTGTCGCATTTATGATTATCAAACGGGAATCATCATATGATGTGAACGGAGAGATACAGCCCATGATTCCAAAAGTGAATCATTTGAAGATATGCTCACTCTGTTCAATCAAGGAAATGGAAGGGCTTGGCTCTGTGCTGCTGCAGAAGGCAATCGAGGTGGCGACGGCTGAACATTTCCCGTATATCTACTTTACCTTGCACAAGTCGAGCCAGAACCAATTAACTCAACTGTTCTTTGAAAAGCGAGGGTTTGAAATATGTGGCTCAACGAATGACGAAATCGTCTATATGAAAACTATCTCCGCAATCGAGTCGGAACCGATGGATACCGAACACGGGGAACACCAGATAATTACCGAGGACTATGTAGGTCGCACATACAACTACACCCATCCGAAGACGAACCGCTTCCTGAGCGTAAAAATCACGGAAGACATGGTAGGCAAGCCGCTTGAAGAAGTTCTGGACGAAGCTGATGCATCGGATAATAAGTCTAAAGTAAATTGGCGTATGTTTAGGCGAGATGTAGGTAAACTGTTGTTGGAAGTGCTCCTGGTCATGTGGTTCATCATATTCTTTAATCTTGGCAAGGAATTTGATTGCGCTGTGCTTGGCTTTCTCTCGACATACATCAGCTTAGTACCTATTCACGTATTCCTCTGGGAAGGAATAACGCAAAAGCTCAACAAGAAGGCTGCTTCAAAGGAATAACGAACATGGACAAGAACCTCGCTGAACTGATGCAGAAGATTCCTAAGGAATGCCAGGACAGGATAAGCGCATTGGCAACCGAATATGCTAAGGATTTCTGCGAGCGATACCTCGTTACGCTGCCTGTCCACCAAGAAGCCGTCCGTCTACACAACTTGAGTAAGCGAGTCCATTCGGTATTCTTGAACAACCCCAATGTTAAAAATGTAGATGAATCTGACATTAGCGCCATAGAAGAGATAGTAGAACACTACTATAATATTCTATATGACATGCTTGACGAAAATCTCAACTATATTGGAGATAAGAAGGATGGCGTGCCCCAAAAAATCGGGTGGCTCAAAAAACTTGTAGATGCCGTAAAGGGGATAATACAATGAAGCGAATAGGTATTACAGAAACATTTGACCCATGTTTCGTACCTGACTGGGAAACGAAACTGCTCGAAGCCAACATCGTCATATCAAAGGAACTGAACGACGAGATGATTGAAAAGCTCCTCGTCGTGCAGGACAGGGTTATCTTCCACCATACCGTAACGGGACAGGGCGGAACGATACTCGAACCGAACGTAAATACGCCCGAGCATGAGTTCGAACAGTTCAAGAAGCTGCTCGACCGTGGATTCGACTACCGCCATTACGTCCTCCGTCTCGACCCGATTATCCTCTGGTCGGCTGAAACGCAGGCCAACATCCAGAAGGTACTCTCCATGTGGGCGACAGTCGTTCAGGAACGGAAGGCGTTCATGCGATGCCGAATTTCCGTGGTTGACCTCTACCCCCATGTGAAGCAGAGGCTCGATGCAGCAGGATACAAGGTGTTCTACGATACCTTCACCGCCCCGGACGCCGTTTTCAGGCGTGTAGACGCCCTGTTGGCACCCTACTACCATACCTTCACGTTTGAAGCTTGTGCTGACCCCAAGCTGTTGCCATACAACATTCTTGAATGCGGCTGTGCAAGCTACAAAGACCTCAATATCCTCGGCGTGGATGACCGGGAATATGGACAGCCAGAAAAGAAACAGAGGGCCGAGTGTAAGTGCCTCGCCAAGAAGCAGATACTGAATGTGAAGCCCAGACGTTGTCCACACGGATGCCTCTATTGCTTCTGGAAAGATTGATTAAATTTTAGATAAACCCTTGACAACAAGGGTTTAATTATTTATATTGTTTCCTGTAAGAAAGGAATCAACATGAAGAAACTCTATTATGTCCGCCGTGCGATGATAACCCTGTTCGAAGCCTATCCCGACGACCCGAAGGAAGGATGGATGCCGAAGGCCCAGTGCCGAGGTGGTCACGAGATTAAGTATCCAGGCAAGTATGATTCCCTTAGCGGGTTACTTGCTGCGATATCTCCCACGGACACCTATTACCCCATCGACAAGTGGAAGGTCTCCGACATCGAGGATGGCAGCTTCCTCATGACTATCGACGTGCTTGTGGACTACAATGAGCATGCTCCCGGCAAGGATGTCATCGAAGCGTGGAAGAACGGGAAGGCACAACTCTATCATGGATACTTCTCGGTCGAGGTGCTCGTGCAGAGAATCGAGGATGTGTCCGCAGACGAAATCAAGCGAGATGTTTCAGTAAAGACTATCAGAGTATAAGGAGAATGCGATGTCCACCTATGCCGTATCGGAAATCGAATACTGGGGAATGAAGCCCCGCATCAGGATGCATTATCTTGGAAACGACCGAGATAAAGCAATCGAGGTTTTTAAAGATAAATTCAAGTTGAATAATTGGGACTTCGCCAAGAAGAGATTTTATCTTCTTCCCAAGGATGTTGCTCTCGAATTGGGTAACCACCCTAAATTCGATAAGGTCGTGACTTATCTGGTTCGTCAAGTTGATGACAATGGAAATGTCGAGATTGGCTCTGGATGGGACCCTGGTTACGGGGACTATCCACTCTATTTACAGTTCACTAAGTCGGAAGACTAACAAGGAGAATATCATGGGATATTTCAAATCTATTCTAGCTACTATCAAGAACATCGCTAGTGGCTCAACTATTACAATCAACGGCAATTATGTCGGTGGACGTACCATTCAGGTGGACAACGACACCGTAATCATCGACGGCAAGGACATCAAAATCAACGACCGTAAGATTGAAATTAAAATCACGGGCAATGTTGAGAGCGTCGATACTGCAGCTGGCAATGTAAGTGTCACGGGCGATGCCAAGAACGCCAGTTCGGTATCTGGTGATGTCAAGGTAGGGGGCATGGTCAATGGCGATGTCGAAACCACATCTGGATGCATTGAAATCGGTGGTGATGTTGGCGGCAGCGTAAGCACCACATCGGGTGATGTTGATGTGAAGGGCTCGGTCAAGGGAAAAGTGGACACGCTCTCCGGGGATATCCACTGCGGATAAGTGTCACAAAATATATACATTTTTTGTGACAGTTAAGAGGTGCTATGAACTACACTGAAATGTTTAAATTACTCGAATCCCGTGGATTCACGATGGACTTCGAAGAAGACAGGACTGTTCCGTTGGGCCCGCTGGATGAGCCTCATTCTACTGGCTGGTCTAATGTGATTGTGTCATGGAAGAATGTGAAGTTCGGAACGATGTACTTCCACAACGCCATGTTCTACACAGCAAAGGACCATGTATGGGTTTCCCAGTTCCAGTATGACTGGACTACCGACCCGGAGCAATTCAAGGAATTTGTTGAAACCTTCATCAAGTCATGCGACGAAAAGTCAAAGGAAAACTAACCATGAAAGTCAATTTATCCAAGCCGGAAGTCATCAATCTAATAAAGTCTGTCCATATTCCCTACGGAAACCTGAAGCCTGTACTGGAAAGCATGGGCGACTGGAAGTACGACATGAACGGTCCGACTGGATTTAACTGGCACGAAAGTGTGTTCGAAAAGCTCGACACGGTTGAATTGTACAACCTCTATAAAGACCTGTCTAGCGGAAAGCTTTTCAAGGAATGCGAGGCTACGCATGGTAAGTAAAGAAGAACTTGCATCCGCTGTCAAGAATAACCCTAAATATGCCGCCGATGAAGTTAACATCGAAATAGAGACCATCGTAATCAACGACGTGCCCCGATGTGTTTTCTATGGCGAAGATGGTCTTCTTGTATTCGATGACACAAAACAAAGTTTTGAGCGGTACAACGAAGAGGATGAACTGGTTGCAACAAAGCATGTCAACGATATTGATTCGGCTGTAAAGGATGTAATCGAGTTCGGTGACTGGGGTAAAATGAAGGGCGAAAGCCAGGAGGCCTAAATTGATTTGTTTTAAGGTCACAACCAACGGCAAGATTGAACTTGGCGTAGCCGAAACGGATTTCGACGAACTGAAAGAATTCTCGCTCCCACTCAAACGCTTCAACACTTATCTCAAGAATACGGGTAATACCAGAGCGGACAACAACAGGTTCGCACTTGAAGAGCTTTGCATGGATACCTACTTCACGTTGGACCGTTTCGTCATAGCCGAAGACGGCAGCGGGGCTACATTTTGGATAGACAAAATAAGGAGTTCGAGATGACAGTTCAAAGTGAAGCTAATCGAGCCGAGACGGAAGAAAAAAAATATTTTTTGGCGAATCCTCTTGACAGTTGACATTTAATTGTCTATATTCCTTGATGTAAACATCAAAGGAGAGACAACCATGTATCTGTTCCGAAGAATCAGCCACGAAAAGAACCTTACCAAGAAAGGTACTGGTAATGTAAAGGTGTACCAGTCCCTCAACCCCGACTTGAACTATCTTATCGACTGTGCCAAATCCAATGTGAAAAGTCTCGACGACAATCTCCCGAACTGGCATGTCCATGTGAAGAAGCCGGACCAGAAGTACCATCCTGGCTGCGTCTTCCAGGCCGAAGGAATGACCCAGTTCATGTGGGGTGTCGGCCCCAATAACGACCAGCTCTACGAATGCAAGACGAAGGTCTACATCTTCAACGTGGACTATATCCCGCCCGAAATGGCTAAACCAATCAATGAAGAGAACATTTCGTTCGAACCATTTTACAAGTACGGCAAGCACCCAGACGAAGTCTATGCCGAAACAAATTAAAAAGGAAACAATATGCTGTCACTTGACGAATGCAAGAAACATGCCGCAAACGGCGAACCGTGCCAGATGATGACGCCAGACGGAAAATGGGTTCCGTTTGACGAACATAAGGTCATCACGAAGTTCCGTGTTGCTCCCCGACTGTTCCAGAACAGCGGTTTGAGAATTGTGTTGTATACCCTGCACAGACTTGAAGAAATGGTCGAAAGACATTTCCGTAACAAGGGCATGTGGATTGACCTGCCCGAAGTCGGCTTCAAGGAAGACTGGACGATTACTGGTGGTTCCAAGGGTTTGCTCGGTGGTCGTGACATAAGGGTTGCGCCAACTATCGAAGACCAGATTAGAGAGGTAATGGGTCAACCTCCTAAGGAATTGATTGACAGTAAAGATGTGCGCCTGAGGGATATCTTTAGGACGTACTTCCGCATTATAAAGGAGAAGTCAACCTTATATAAGGTACAACGACGCAACCTTACTATGGCACCTGGCGGAAACGGTGACTGGTATACTGTATTCAGTGTAGGGCAGGATTACTTCAAGGAAAACGACAATTTAAATACGACCAGTGAGAAGGCTGGTAAGAGTCCTAGCTGGTGCATCATGGTTAACTTTGACTACACTTATCTCCCGAAAGCATGGAAGTCAAAGGTGGAGAAATATCAGTATAGTTGCTGTGAGCGATATCCGATAAGACAGCAGCGTATCCATACAGTGTCAAGGATAACTCCGTGTGGAAACGAGGTTCTCAACAACATCGCACTCTATATTTGCAACTACCTTACTTTCATCAGCCGTATCGACATGAACCTGAAGGACTTTTCCGATTTCATTGACAACAACATGGAAAAGACCGACGACCCTACCCACTACCTGACAAAACCAGACTGGGTTCCGGGCAACAGGAGTCTTGTTGTCTATAAGCAGTACGAGGAGTTCGATAAATATAGGGCAGCCGCCCTCGGTAAATGCAAGTATGATGAAAACGGATATCTGGACCACCACCAGACCGAAGCAATCCTCTTGCGGTACTTTAATGCGAAATACCACGGAACCATCTATGAAGTGAGACATTAACTCAATCAACCAAAAGGAAACAGAATATGCGTAGACTGTTTATTATCAGAAAGGATTTGCAGCTGCATCCTGGAAAGCTGGCTGCTATGGTGGGTCACTGTGCAGAAGGTTTCTGGCTTAATCTGCTTACACATGGTAGTGTCAAGGATAACGAATATGACACCTTGCCAGTATCAACAAAGGAATTTCCAGATTACTGGCAGATGTATCGTCATCCTGCGGTATATGAGGCGGCGAAAGCTGCTCACGAACGGGGTGAGAAAACTTTTAAGTACAAGTCCGAACACGCCCGTCCTACCGTTACTGTTTCCGTTGAAATCCCGAAGGAAGTCTGGGAAGGCTACATCAAGGATATCTTCACCAAGACTATCTGCGAGGCGAAGAACCTGAACCATCTCATGAAGGTGGTGGACGTTGCAAAGGAACTTGGTTTGGCCGAAGGCATCGACTACGGTTTCATCGACGATGTTTGCAAGACCGATTTGACCCCAGAATTCACCGACGAGAACGGTGTTGGCCGTTGCCGTGTCGGAATCTGGTTCAAACCCCTACCCGACGAACAGAGCCACAGGCTCAGCAAGAAGTACCAGCTTTACAAGGACTAACCATGAAGACTATTACCAAAAGAAATCCGTTCGTTAAAGGCGGAGAGTCCGTTTACACCGTAGTGCGTGAAACAAAGACCCAGTATGTTTGTCAAAACGGGATTCGTTTCCGCAAGCCCGACGATGAATGCGACGGATGTCTCGTCCGTGAAATAGGTGCAGACCGATGGGATGGATGGTCTAAACTCCATATCAAGGAAGATTAACCATGAGTGAATACGATTTCAAATATGTAAAGCGTGGCCAGAAGCGCATCCCTGGCGAGATGGAAAAGACCATCGTAAATTTATCATATAAGATTGAAGACTCCCGAAAGGAAATCGCCGCTATCAAGGCAAGGCTTGCCGCATGCAAGACGCTAGTTAACCTTGCCCACAAGAACGAGTTCATGCTTTTCACGAAAGAGGATTCGTACCAGATTTGTTACACCCTGTTCTACCGTGGGTTCGACCCCTCGTGTGAAAACCGTACGCACGAATATCTCTACATGAACGGCGTATGCCTGATGATTTGGTACGACAAGGACAAAGGTACCCGAGGCGCCCGTGAAATTGCAACAGAGTTTACCTTCACTCAGGTCGCTGGTTGTCCCCAGGTAGTTGCCACCCTTATCAAGAGAGGTGACCTCAAGTCCATGAGCCGACAGGAAGCAGAAGCGTGGCTCGACAAGATGAAGCAAAGCTACCGTAGGCGTAACGGGGTTGAACCATACAACAGGAAAGTTGCGGGAATTTATCTTCCAAAGGCTAACAAGGGTAAAGACAATGGCTAAGAACGAACATAAAGGAAAACCATTCTACTGCGATTACAGCAACCACATCCAGCTCTTCTACCGCATCGAACTCACCGGGAACGACGAGAACGGCGATGAAATCGAACTCAGCGAAGAGGAAAAGAAGCAACTGCTCCCGGACCTGCTCTCAGCCTTCCAGTCCTCATTCATGGGCAAGACATACCCCCTGTGTGATGACCAGTTCCCCGAAGGAACCAAGGCGGGAGGCCACTTCATATCCTTCGACAAGGACCAAGGCATCGTCCTCTGCATGGGAGTCTACATCAACTCCCGCATCCTCAGCGACACCGAGAAGACCAAGGAAGTCCTATACAAGCTGGAAGACGAAATCGACGGCCAGTTCAACGACGGATGGGGCGAAAACGGATTCCTTTTCGAAAGCGGAGACAAGCCTTACTACTGCAAGTTCAGTTCGAGCGACCTTGTAAGCATCGTCGCATCCGTGCAGGGTCACTGTGCCAACTTCAGCGTAAGGTGGAAGAATACCGAGGCAATCGAACACATCAACTGGATGCTCTACCATGGCAACGGTGCCTTCGACATGCTGTACAGGCCCGAGGAGAGCAAGGCGGAAATCCAGGCACAGCTCGATATGCTCAAGAAGTTCGGCATACCCCCCGAAAAGGACCACACGATGCAACGATTCAACTACATCAAGGAACACCTCGACATGTTCTTCGAGACATAAAATACCAAAAAATCAAAATAATCCTTGACAATATAGCTTTAATTAGCTATATTGTTTTTTGTAACCAATAAAGAAAGGATTCAACCAATGGCAAACCCAAAAGAAGCTCATGTCTATGTTCAGTACGGTTCCCCGTGGATTAGCTGCTGCTGTCCCGCATGCGGCAAGACCGTTTACAGTAACGACAAGTTCTGCGTAGAATGCGGACAGGCCCTCAAGTTCAACGACTACAAAAGGGCACTCGAAATTGGTGCCAGTAGACTCAAAGTCACGGGCGGATGGAAGCGTATCGTCATCGACGATGCAGTCAAGGAGGCTTACCTCAGGTGCCGTCTCGAAAAGCTTGAAGCCGAATGCCAGATTGAAGACAGCTCCATCCTCCGAATCATGAGGGAAGCGTATATCAAAACTTGTTTCGAAAAGAAAGGATAATCCCATGAGAAAGTTTACAAAGACCCACAACGACCTCAAATGGCTCTTCCCCATCGCAAAGACCAAGAAGGAAGCCGAAAAAGTATTCAACTATGTCGAAGAACAGGCTAAGGACCTTGCCGACATCGCAGGCGTCAAGGACGAGGACAAGGACCTCGCCATCGACTGCTTCATGAAGGGATACTCCTACTGCATGCAGCTCGAAGTCCACCGTGAAATCGAAAAGGCTATCAAACGCATCTACTGTAACCTCTTCAACATCAAGAAGAATTACGGAGATGAAGGTAACAAGAAGGAATGGGATAAGTATTTCCGCTTCCACGGGCTCGAAGACCTGTTCCGTCATCTCGCATGGGACAGCAAGGAAAAGGAAGGCTTTAGAAAGGAACTCGTGAAGCTCCTCGACAAGTCAATCTTCGACAGCGACGCACTTGTGCAAAACTTGAAATCATATCTCAAAGCTACCAAAAAGAAAAAGTAGCAACAGGATTTTCCCATGGATAAGAAACCGCAACCGCCACAGATGGAACCCATCTCGGACGAGACCTGGGTTAAACTGAAATCAATTAGCAAGCGCATCGACGAGCTGAATGCCCAGATAGACGAACTCAAAGATGAAGCCTACGCTCTCGTCCCGAAGCACACCTTCGACGAATGCAAGGCCATGGGATGCGAAAACACCCACGGCAACAGGTGGGACTGCCACCATTATTGTGTCCGCAGGGCGAACTACAAGGGTTGCTTCCAGGATTACTACAGAAAGAAACAACCTGTGTTCAAGCCCAAGGTTGACTACCCGACCCTCGGATGGAAAACCGTCGTAACCGAAGGAAGCGACTTCGTTCACAAAATAGCCAAGGAAACCGAGAAGACTCTCGTTCTTGACGACCATTGGCATACCACTCTGCTGAAAAGCACAATCAAGCAGGTTGAAGACTGCATTTTCATCAAAGGCAGGTCTGGAACGACCTACCTATGTGCCGACGACCCGGATACCATCGAGATGCAGAAGACCCTACTCAAGGTTATCCGAAGGGAATGGTGCGAGGCAATCAGCGGCAAATTGAAACTATAACTGACAGGAACCAAAATGGATTACTTTAAGAACACCCGTGAATTTCTCGAAAAGTACCTCAGTACGAACCCTGAACTCAAGAAGATGAGCCCGAATGAGGCATACGACTTCGAAACCCTGTGCGGACAGGTCAAGTTCGACGAGGTATGGACTGAGAAAGACTTCCAGGTCCTCGATGCGGAAATCGGCGTGAAGGCGCAGAATGCATACTTGCAGGACATGAGCGACATCAAGCTGTACTTCATGAACCGAGTAATCGACCTCGCCAAGACGGGACTCGTCACCAAGACGGAAATAAGGAAGGCTGCAGGAATCAAGACCACATTGAAGGCACTCGACCAGCTCGCCGCTGGCTCCGACTCGTTCCGTTGCAAGGCCGAGCAATACGAACGCTATGACGACGGCAGCTACCATACCCCATACGACCTGAACAGCGTCTGCCGTGCAAGGATGAACCTCTTGCTTCAAGTGGCGGACACCGTAGTAGAGCTCGACAAGAAGTTCACCGAAGCCCTTACGAAAATCCTCCTCGGTTAAAGGATGCCCCACCATGCCTAAACGCAAGACCCTCCGGGAAAAACTCGCCGAACGCATCAAGAAAGAACTTGGCTACGAGGTGGATATTCCAACATGGAAGACCACCCACGCCAACCACTGGCAGAGAAGCGCAGGGGCGTGTTCAAGCTACGTCAGGTGCAAGAACACCCCCACTGACCTCATGTTCTTCGGACGCATCAGCGAGTACCTAAAAGACGATGTCTACCTCGACGAAGTAAGCGACGGGTTAGGCATGATGATTTTCGCAGAAAAGAAAAAGTAAAAAATTTCACAACCCCCTTTACAAACCAACTTTAATTACCTATATTCTGGTAAAGAGGTAAACAAACATGACAGAAAAACTTGTATTCACAGACATGGAACTCGACTTGTTCCAACCAGACTCCCCAACCACATTCGGCAACGACGGTGAAATAATGGTTGTATCCGATAGCCTTGTAAACGGAAACGGATACATCACTAGCATGGTCCTCGCCTACCTCCCCGGTAGGGAATACCCCGTTGTTACCCCGCAGGGCCAGTACAAATACTGTGCGAAACTCCCCCTGGGCAAAATCCGCATCAACAAGTACCTTGACCATAACCCAATGTTAATCAGGGGAAAGGTTTCCTCCATCTTCGCCCGCCCTGGCTCGGGAAAGACTGAAGCCCTCTGCCAGAACGCAATCGACGCATGCCTTCATGACTACAATGTCCTCTACATCACCATGGAAACATCCATGGACGCAATCAGCAGCAGGATTGCCAACATGGCCCCTAACCCCCTCCGTAACCTTAACATCGTCGAGGGTAAACCCAGGATGTCAACATCGGATGTAAACGCCTTTATCAAAACCTGCCAGTTCGACCCAGACGTGGTAGTCATTGACTACAGCACCCTGCTCGAACCCTATGCAGCTTCCAGCAGCCAGGACAACCGCAGAAGGGCAATTTACTTCGAACTCGTTGATATCGCAATGAAGAACAATATCGCCATCGTGACAGCAGAAGGCGTCTCCCCCTGTTTAACCCAAGATAGCGTGGCGGAAGTGGCAGACGCTACCTGTTCCAGGACGGGTTGGGCAACTGGTAATGGCTAGTAAAGCCTGTCCCCTAAAAAGGGCGGGAAGCCCGTGCAGGTTCGAATCCTGCCGCTATCTATAAGGATAACCTATGAAGCTTACACACACCTGGTCACGATGCCCCCTGTGTAACGGGGAAGATTCCGTCAGACCCGTCATTTCCAACTTGGCGGGCGGCGTGGAACCACGAAAGGACCCTCTCACAGGAAAACTCGTCTATATCAAGCGTTGCTTCGTTTGCGGTGCCACTTTCTCCCTGGATGCCAAAACGGTGGAAAAACGGGGTATCTTGTAGGCTTGATACAAAAAAATTTTCCAAACCCCTCTTGACAGAGGGGATTTATTTATGTATATTCTTTATATCAAGCACGGAAACCAACAAAGGAGCGTATATGAAAGACAGAACATTTCCTATCGACACGGGCAAGTTCAAGTGTGTAGAACCGTATTCGGAAAACGGGATTGAACTCGTCAAGGGGAAGACCTACGAAGTGTATTCCTATGACAGCGAATTCGTCTATATCTGGGGAATCAAGAACGCAAAGTTCTCCTACAGGTTCTTCTGGGAACATTTCGAAGAAATAAAGGGATAATCCATGGAAAACACATTTATTAACACCAAGATGATTCAAGGCCACCGTTATGCCCAACGATTCGAAACCATACAGGAAGATATCACTTACCCAGAAGAAGTGGACAGAACCTTGACGGATTTCGCAAAGACCCATATCGTCGTCTCGCTCACCCCCTATACCCATGAACCCTATGTCAATGTCATCGTGGGATACCTCGCCGACCTGACCCAGGAACGCATCAATAACATGTGCGACGACTACCTCATCAAGATGGCCAGCAGGGAATGGCGAGACAAGAAGGAACCCAGGTCCAAGGACGAACTGAGAAAGGACCCGGATTTCATCCAGTTCAAGACATGGTGCGAAGACCTCGTATGCTGGGAAGACAAGAACGGCCTTGCTGACAAACCCATCCTCTTCGGCGGTGGAAAAAGCTTCATGATGCCCCCTCTCCTCGCAGAACTTGTCGACGCCAAGGATAAGGAAAAGGTAGAACTCTACAAGAAGCTCTTCCCCGATTTTGCCAAGAAAGTCCACGAGGCGAAAGTTTCCTATTTCGCCGAGAAGGAAAATTGTAACAACTAGGAGGATTATATGCTGTTTGACTGGCTGTTGGATATCCTTGGGTATCGCAAGATTGTCAAGGCACCGTCATATTCCGAATTCGTCAAGAAGAAAGAAAAAAGGGTCGAATATCTGAATAAACTGGCTGTTCCCTTACTCAAGAAGATAGTAGACGATTTTATCAATAACGGAGAGTACATCCGTTCTATTATCAAGAATATCTACTATTACAGAGAAATGGAAGTGAGGTTTTCATTTCAGGACTGGGGCATCATTGACAAGAAGGGCTATGAATATGATTTTGTAGAAGGAAGGCTTCGGTTTACTGTTCATAAACGATACATGTTGCACGATTTTGACTATGTTTCTATCTTTTACACGGAACTGGCAAAGGCGTTGACTCGGTATGAACTTACTGTCAAGAAAGATGATGAATACGGCGAGTGGAATATCGTCCCGCTGAACAAAGAAACCGACGAGAAAGCCGTATGGTGTACCAAGGCCATGGCGATAAGCTAACTTGAAAAGGAGAACGAATGGGATTACTTACAGGACTTGCGGCAGCAAAATACTTGCTTAGCGGCAGCGGCAAAGGGGGAGGCCATGCGGTGTATGTTCCGCCAACCCCCGAGGAACTGGCCGAGATGGCAAGAAGACACGCCGAATATGCACAACGCTGGGCAGACTTCAAGGAACATACGCCTATCGGTGTATTCGGCTCCAACTGTGCAGACACGATTGCATGGGTGATTTTCGGGTCGCCCGGATGGATTTGGTTTGCACTCCTTGGAATATTGGTCTTGCTGTTCCTGATAACGGTGTTTTTCATCAAGGACGAGATGGACATGGTGAAGGAAACCCCTTCATGGCAATACTGGACGTGTTCTGTGATAGGAACGGTTGCCTTGGCCCTGTTCGCCATCGACAGCATCGCCCTGCTAATACGGTTTGTCGTCTGGCTGTTCTCACCCGTATTTTAACCGAATGACAAACCCATCGACAAACTGAATCTGATTAAGGAGAAACCCTATGTGGACACTCATCGTATTTACAGTACTCTACCACTCAAGCTATGCAGGAGGACTCTCCTCCACATCAATCCCCGGCTTCACCTCCCTCAGAACCTGTGAAAAGGCAGGTCATGAACTCGTTACCAACGCCCCGGAGACAAGGTACTTCTTCAGGCAGACGGATAGGCCCATCTTCGGAAACGATACCACCCGTCTGTATTCGACCGAATATACAGACCTTGTCAAGTACGGCTACCAGTGCATCGAGGTGAAGTAACCATGGAAGAAGTATATCAAGTTTCATCTGTTCCTGTCATGGGCATCTGGTGCGCCTACAAGCTCGCCCCAATCTACCCGTTCTTCCCCTCGTTCAATGTCTCGGAAGCGAAACACGGTCAGAACAGCGTTAAAATCCTCTCCACCGAAAGGGGAAAATTCATCCAGAAAGGAACTATCCACCGCAGGATTAACCCGAACGACCTACTCAGTTCCCATCCACTCGAAGTTGACATCCCGTACGAATACAGGATTAAGTTCCAGCTCGAAGACGGAACAGTCCAGACTGTATATACCAATGACGAGGATGCAGGATGTCTGCTCCTCCTAATGTCCGCACAGGAGAATATCGACAAGTTCCACGACTTGGCTATCAGGGGTCATTGGCAAGCGGCTATGACAGCTCTCAGGGGCGACCTGATTGTTGAAAAATCCTACATCAGCACGGCAGACAAGGAAAATCTTGAAGCGCTCGCTAAATTGACAGAAGAAAACGATGAAATACGAGGATAATAACCATGGAAGACTGGGAAACGACCGACCTCTATGACTTCCTCGGCTCGTGGGAATGTACCATGTCCGAAAAGGAAAAGAAACTCTACCGCATCCAGGAACTCTGCCCGAAAGAGCTGAGGGAACAGGAAATGGAAAAATTCAAAAAAGAATACGGGGAATAAAACCAAGGAGATAACATGGAAATCTACCGTACCTGCGAAGCTTGCGGAAAATCCCGCACTATCTGTGTCCCCTATGACCTTGTCAACCGTCATTACATCTGCCTCCCCTGCGCAATGAAATTTGAAGAATCCCCGGATGAACGGGAAAAGTTCGAAAAGGAAATGGAACCGCTTAAACCAAAAGGTAAACCTATGTCACAGACAATCGTAATCTCGTCCGAAGCGGCGATTGAAGTAAACCAGAAAATCAAGGAACTCAAGGAAACCCTCGAAAAGCACAACCTGCTCATGGTGTTCAATACCGAAATCGGCGAGGGCTTCCTGTTCCCGAACACCTACAAGGTATGTTCTATCGACGACCCCGAATACGACGAGGCTGACCCCACCGACTTGCCCATGTCCGTAGACGGCATCAAAACCAAGATTGGCGACTGCATGTCCACCTTCGACAAGCATTGCAACGCAATTATTTCAACCAAGAGGTAAACCACCATGTTCAAACGAGAACTTACCAACCTAGAAGAAAGACTTTACAACTTCCTCGACTTCGCAGACAGTACCCTAGACTACCCTATCTCCCAGAAGTCATGGGAAAAGCTTAGGGAAGCTATGAAACAATGCAAGGAAGACTGCAAGGTAAAGTACGGAGTCGTCAACAACGGCTACTCCCTCCATGTTGAACTTCCCTTCGACGTGGACAAGTGCATGAAGCGGAAGCAGAACAACCTCCTGCAGGACATGAAGGAAGACCCGGCAGCCAACAAGCTCGGCGAATTCATCGTCAACCAGCTCGGCATCAACCTCGTCTCCGTCGATGGCATCAAGGTCGAAAGACAACAGGACGGCCAGCTTACCGATATCCACATCGGTTTCATCCCTGCCCCGAAAGAACCTTAACTAAATCAAGTTAACAAAGGAGACATCATGATTTGGACCCTTATTATTGTATTCGCATTCTCGGTCGGCGGGGGATTCCGTAGCGGAGGCGCTGGCGGACTCACCTCGGAAACCATAGACTTCTCCACCAAGCAAGAATGCGAGGCGACTGGAAAGGAAATCACCGATTTCTACAAGAAGGACGGCGGTGAAACGATGGTACTTGTCGAGGGATTGAACCGACATTACAAATATGTCCGTAATGACCCGAATAAGGACTGGATGGCGAAACACCTGAACATCCAGTACAAGTGCGTGCAACACACAATCCCCAAAAGGAATTAAACCCCATGATTGAATCCATCAAGTACAAAGGCCAGACCCTCCCCCTGTTCAAACCACAGGAACCCACCATCTTCCCCCAAGAAGGTGAACTGATGGCAGTATCCAACGGCGAGGATACCTTTGCCCTCGCCAATGTCATCGCCTACCTCCCCAGCAGGGATTACCCGGTAGTCACAAAGGCAACCCACTACAAGTACTGCGCCAAGCTCCCCCTAGGCTCCGTCGTACAGAACGAATACCTTGATTCCCTCTCCCTCCAAAGAGGCCAGGTACAGGTCATCACGGATACCTCCTTTACAGACATCCTCGAATCCCTCTGCAAGATTACCCTCGATGCGGCAAAGGCGGAAAAGACAGTCTTCTTCATCTCGGCCCTGAACACCGTGGAAGACCTGTACGAACGCCTGAAAAACATGGCCGACTTCCCCATGGACAAGAACCCAATCTATCTCAAGAACGGATGGAAAGAGATGAGGCCGAAAGAGATACAGCAGGCAGTCAGAACCCTAGAAAAGTCCAAGAAACACCCCAAGGTGGACCTGCTCGTTATCGACTCCCTTGAAGCCACAATCTCCCCTTATAGGGCAAGAAAGGATTCCCTCCTGGGCCTCAAAGAACTTGCCAGGGAAAAGAACATGGCCGTCATCACCTCAATAACAATCCAATAAAATTAAAATAAAATCCCCCGAGATTATCTCTCAGGGGATTCATCATTCTTAATCAACCCATCATCCCGATTGCCTTGGGTATGTTCTCCAACAACTCCCCAATCTGGTTCATCACCATGTTGCTACACCGTATTGCCCTGTCCACATAGGAACAGTCCACCCTCTTGATTGCCTTCCCCAACTTATAGTAGTTCGGAAAGTAAAAACGGCTGCACTTGCTGTTCTCCCACCCGAGGGAAAGAAAGGCACTCACCTCCTTGAACTCTCCCTTCTTGGTATATTCGATTGAAAGACAGATGTAACCGTACTTCATGTACAGGAAGTAAACATCGCTGCATAGCCCGTCCACGGTAAAACCCTGCTTCTTCAAGTACTTGCGAAACCCACTGATTTCCTTGTCGCTTGGCTTAACCATACAGTGCCTCCAAACATTCGTCAATGCCGTCGCCACCCCCTACATAGGAACCCGCCTTACAGTCAAACAATGCCCAGTGGTCCTCCTGACGTATCATCTTGATTAAAGGATTGGGCAAGCTCACTATCCTGCCAGTGCTTGAAACCGTTATCTTGGACTCGTCGAATTTGACCCCCAGGGTCTTCAAACATTCGATTACACTCTGTCTCAAATCTACCATTGGAAACCTCTCTTTTAATTAACTATATTCCTAATATAACAAATCTCCCCCGGTCTGTCAATAGGACAATACAGAAAATTAAAAAAATATTTTCACGTCTTGAACCCCTCTGGGTAATTAACTATATTGCAACAAAGAGGTAATCAATATGGAATATAGCACTGTCGTAAAGTTCCCGCAAAAATACTCTGATGCACAAATTGCCGATAGAGCCAGAAAGTTTACACGTCTGATTGAGTTCATGCGTAAGGACAAGCCAGCATACCAGATAGCTTTGAAACGGGGTCTTGTCCCTACTTTCACATGGTTGAGAAGGAATATCGAAGCGGCCTCAAGACACTACAAGGACGCTGTATATGTATATGAGTTCCCAGAAACCAAAACAGCCTATGTAGGACGAACCATTGAACCAAAGAACCGACATAAACGCCATAAGAGGGAAGGTGACCCGGTGTATGAATACGCAAAGGAACAAGGCGTGGATATGCCACCTATGAAGATTCTATGCGAGGGATTTGGACCACAAACAGGGGCTACTAAGGAATGTGAGAAAATAGAAGAGTATAAGCGAAACGGATGGAATCTCCTGAACAAAGCAAAGGGGGGTAGCCTAGGACAGATTGGTAATGGATGGATTACTTACAAGAAGTGTATGGAGACCGCTAGGAAGTATGAGTACGTACAGGATTTCCTTAAAGCTCACCCATACATGTATGACAAAATGAGATGGCACGGTTGGATTAAGGAATGTACTTGGTTCAAATACTATAATCCAAAGAGTGGTACATATAGTAAAGCACCCAAGGAAGAAATTGCCAAAATTGCATCAAAGTTCAAAACCAGGAATGAGTTTCAACTTGGTGCGAAACAAGCATACAAAATCACGCTAAGGCATGGCTGGATGGATGATTTTTTCCCGAGGGGGCGCTCATGTGCTAGACGAGTTGGTAAGTTTGACCGCAATACAGGAGAGTTGCTCGAAACATATAAGACATTGATTGAAGCCGCTGTTAAAAACAGTGGAAAGGCGACTAATGCTAGAAGTATAGGGAGAGTGTGTGCAAGGCAAAAACAAAGAACATACAAGGGGTTTATATACAGGTTTCTTGATAAGGATAATAACCCGACGATTCCAGTGTTCGATTAAACATATAACTTACCAAAGGGATGGCAGCTTCGCTGCCATCCCCTTTTCACAAAAAATCAAAAAAAATATTTTGAACTCCCAAAAAATCAAAAAATATTTCTAGCGGTGTTTCAACCCCCTCTTTTAAAAATGGACAAAAAACGCCAATTTCGCCATAGGTTATTGACCCTAACGGGATGTTTTTCGTACGTAACGGCGGCCCGAGGCTGTACGAAAATGAAAGTTTTAGGAAGCGTTTTAATTAACTATATTTGAGAATGGGGTTGAAACAGATGGGGTTTGACCTAACCCTCGTTCATCTCCACAGGTTATCAACAGGTTTTCTACAGGGTTTCGACGGGGCTTCAACCATCCTTTCAACAGCGGGTTCACACACCAGGATTTCATCGGGTTATCAACAGGATGTTAACCCCTCCTATACGGTTTGCGACATGGGTTTGGAACAGGGGATTGGAACTGGCTGATTGAATGTTGGTTGAAACCCTGGGTTGAACCCGATGATTGGAACCTGGTTGAAACGAAGTTGAAACGGTGTTGAAAACTCTGTTGAAACCCTGGTGGAAATCGTTGTTGAAACCCATGTGGAAACGATGTTGATAAGGTGTTGATAACGGGGCGCCTAAGATATCAACAAGATATCAACAGGTGTTGATAGATTGGTTGCAGGGAGGGGTATGGTTGCGCCGGGAGGTTCAGGCCAAGGGTGATAACCTAAGTTGAAGTTGGAGTGATGTAAATTGATATTTACAACAAGAAAGGGAGCGCCAGAGGCGCCCCCTTTTGGTAGAAGGTACGATAGTGATGAAAGCTAGGCGACCAATCTTTGGTAGATAGCCTTCGAGAAACGGCTAGGGGCAGAGAGTTTGCCGGAAGCCAGGTCGAGTTTGGATTTCGGCGACCTGATGTTGAACCATCCTGCTTCAGTGAAGTAGAGCCAAGCATCCAGGTTTGCGTAGAAGAGGGCGCAATAGGGGATGCCTTCGTCTGTCCGTTGGTTGGTGTGCTTTGCCATGGGTGCAGTATCGTCGGAGAAGACCCCGTCTAGGGAGAAACGGATATCGTGGCCGCAGCAGATGTGGGTTTCACCATCCATGGTTATGAACCATTCGGAGGGGCCGATGATTGTATCTCGTGCGGAGGGTACAATCTTGTTCCAAATGCGGTTCATATCCGTGGCCTTGACGATATCCATGCAGGGTTCGTACTGAGCTTGTCTCAGGATGGACATAGCGACGATGATATGCTTGGAATGCACGTTTACGTTCTTGCGGGACAGGATATGGGCGGTCAGGTTCAGGATTCCGAGCATATTGGCTACGGCTTCGACGAGGTAATCGGATTTGGTTTCGGTCAGCTTGTCGGAGAAGTAAGCCAAGTCTAGGTTCACAGCCTTGGGGATGTAGATGTGGCCTATATGCTTTTCGATGGCATCCCGTTTGATTTCCTGAAAGATGTTCAGGTTATCGTGGAAACCCATCGCAACAGTGTTGGCGATTTTGTATGCTCCGATGATGTTGCCCGATGCGAGGGTTTGATAGACGATGTTACAGAGCGCCTGCAAGTTCTGTGTTGCAGAGCGGAGTCCATTCAGGGAGAGTTGGTCCCTGATGTACTCTATGGTATCGTCCCTATCTTCCCTGAGCATAGAGCGGACCATATCTTCTTGCGAGCGTTGTTTAGGCATATACATTGGTAAGCCCTCCTGATGTAAATATACATAATTAAAAGGGGGTTGTCAAGGAAAATCAAAAAATAAAAAATTAAAAAATAAAAAATAAAAAATTATTTCAGCTTGGCTGCCACCCTTTCGATGTAGTCGATGAGGTAGTGGTTGATAGCCTCTGCCGTCTTGAACGGGAGGGTAGCCGATGCGTTGAAGCGTGTGAGCATCTTGGTGGTCTTGTTGTAGTAGGCGACCGTGCGGAGGGCTGTGTCGATGCAGATGGGGTCTTGCCCTGGTTCAGCCGGGAGGTTGATACGACGGCCCCGGCCCACTTTGCGGACGATGGTTGAAGCCATGTTGGCAACCTGTTCGAAGTAGGCGGGTGATGCATTGTGTTCCGAGGCATAGGCGGCCTCGTTGAGTTTGGCTAGGATGGTCTTTGGTGTTTCTGCCATGGGATAGGACTCCGTGGATTCAGTCGGTGGTTTCGGGCTGGCTGTTGCCAACCCATTTGAGTACAATATAGTTAATTAAAAGGTGGTTGGGAATGGATGTTGTGTAAAGTTTTGTTTACGGTCTGGGGATGGCGGTAGAGTTCGACGCCGGGGTGAAGGCGCAAGGGTGATAACCTAAGTTGGAGAAGTTGGATTGAAACAAGTTAGGCCCGAGGGTTGGTCGGGCTATGGGGTTATCTATTGGATTCGAAGTGGAGGTGTTCGTTTTCGGTGCCTTGGCTTTTCCAGATGGCGTGGTACATATCTTGGGGCAGGGTCGTTTGGAGTACCTTGATGACACGGCGCTTCTGTTTCAGGGGTAGGTCATTCGTTCGGATATCGACGGCCTGACCTCTGTTATGTAGGGAGTAGAGTTCGTGCTTCTCGGGTCTGTCATTGGCGGAGATAACGCTAGGGGTAAAGTCCGGGCCGAACTCCTGTTTGAATACCTTGATTACATACACGAGGCCAGTTTCCATCGTCGGGGTGAGCCGCATTTCGACATACCTTTCTTGTAGTGTATTGGCCATAATGTAGTCATGGTTGGAGCCTGTTTGGACAGGGGTTTCAGCCTTGGGTTCGGGCTTTGGCTTAATCGGTTCGGTGTAGACCTGTTGGGTCGGTTTGTTATCTACGGGCCGATAGGGGTCATGGATTAGCTTGTATCCTGCTACGAGCATAATCACGATGGCGATGAGGCCGAGGAAGATTTTGACGAGGTGGACAAGGCATCCCATGGGTTTACCTCCAATTAGATTGGGTTAGATTTCCTTTGTGGCGGACACTCTCCAAGCGAGGAGAGCAGGGTAAGACTTCTTGGCCTCGTCCTTTGCGGTGCTGTCATAGAACTTGAAGTTGGCGATGACGAACGAGGCTTCGTCGATGTCTTCCTGCGGCATTTGGGCGAAGGGTTTGGCTGTGTAGTGTTTGAAGTTGCCCGGAACGAGGGACGACTTGCAAGCCTTGACGAACCAGATGTTATCCTTGTTGTGTCGGGATTCGAGTGTTCCCTTACAGAAGGTGTTGAACTGGCTGATAGCCTGTTTGAAGTTGGGGGCGAGAACGATGCCGTTAACGCTAGTGATTCTCTTATCCATTTTGATTCTCCTTAATTGGATTAGGTTGGGTTAATCCAGGCTATCGACATTGATGGTAAAGACATCGTTGTTCTTTTCGATGTTGTCGATGGACTGCACTTCGAGGTACTGCAAGTCTTCGGGAATGTCGTCTACGGTTCCACGGAAGACTTCCTCTTCTTTTCCGCAGTCATAAATGGCGACGGTTTGGTTACTGGTTTCGACAAAGAGTTCGGTAAGGTCGGATACTGTGAACATGGTTGTGGTCTCCTATGCTTTGAGGTTGATGGTTATGATTGAAGTGAATTGGTGTTGGACAACAGTAAAGGTTGAATGGAAGTTGTTGGGTATAAGTTGATTCGCTTTGAGGTTCGCTGTGATGTAGTCTACCATCGTGTTGATGGTTCCTGCATCGAGGTGTTGGTTTTTGGTTCCGAGCCTTTTGATTTTGGCGGTGAGGGTCAGGACAGCGTGGTTGACCTTGTGTTTCGGCTTGCCCACGCTTTTAACCTTATCGGGGAATTTGGACACGAGGTCTGAAGCCACCTGTTCGCAGACTCGGTTGTAATCAATGGGTTCAATCCCTGTTTTAGCCTTGTTTGCAATCATGTTGATAACCTGTTGAAAAAGAGGGGGAGGGGTCGGAAAGTGTTGGATGTTTGGGAAATGTGTCGTTAATCCGCTCCTCCCCCAAGTTGATTCAGTTAGATGTCTCCGTTTTCCTTTTCGATTTCGCAGAGTTCATTACAGATGCGATTGACCTTTTCGTGGGGGTTTTCGACGGAGTTGATGCATTCGACCAAGAAATCGGTCGCTTTATCCTTATCGTCGAAGAAAGTGGACTTGCCGTCAGCATCCATAATCTCGTAGGGTTCATCTTGACCTGGGATGATGCAGAGACAGCCTGCAAACTCGTCGCCCTTGAAGATACGCATACAATCGTAGAGGGGGCCCGAGCATGGGCAGTTGTTCTTCATGCTCACTTCGAGGGTCTCGTTATCTTTGCACTTGGCGAGAATGGTCTTCAGCGGCTTGATGATTTTCTTGGTCTTGCCGTAGAGGGACTTGGGGGAGCAGAACCAATCGAACCACAGCTCGTGGGCAATCTTCTTACGGGCCTCATCGTTTCCCTTGGCTTCGTTCCAATCTTTGAGAAAAACAGAAATTTTTTTGCACATGGTTTTATTCTCCGTTAATCAGATTCCGTTTCGTCTTCGGTTTCATCCCCGTAGTCGAGGGGTTCATCTTCCTCCTCTTCGCAGGAGAACTTGCACTTGGACTTGTATATATCTTCCTTTGCAGGTTCCTTTGCGAGAGAAGCGAGGGTGTCCGCATCATAGATTTCGCAGAGGTCGAAAAGGAGGTCTGCATAGTCGCCCTTGGTGCGAACCTTTTCGATTCGGTCGAGGACAGGTCTAGTTGCGGGCTGATTGAGGTAGAGCCAGTTGGCTCGGGACGAGAAGTCGTTGCAGGTGGTTTTCAGGTGGTGGGTTGTATCGAAGATGTCGCCATCGTTGAAGAAATGGTATACGAGGTTCGAGACACAGGCGGCCACCTGTGATGCCATCGTGTTGCCCTGACCCTTGATTTCGAGGTAGGGTTCGAGGCGCTTGGATACCGGGGTGAAGTCATCCCATACATGGTGGGTTTTGTTAGTAGCCATAAAAAATCTCCTTTTGTTTCTGTCTAAAATATAGTTAATTAAATATGGGATGCCAATAGGAAAATGAAATTTTTTTGTAAACTTTTCTATTGAACCTCAATGTCGGCCTTGCCGAACACAGGGATTTCAACGGCAGTCCAAGCGGTAAAGTTTCCGCCTGTTGTTCCTGCATGGATATATTCTTCCTTTTCTTCAATGTCATCATTGTCGATTTCGCACATGCCCTCACGGTTGGCATAGAGATATTCGATGTTTTCTTGCTTTACATAGGATTTGGCACATTCGGCTACACGCTGTTCAGCGGCTTCCTTGCTATCAACCTTGGTGATGTTAAGGGTGCGTTCATCCTGGTCGAAAGTGACGACTGCATGGATAGGTGCAATCGTGTGTTCGGTAATGGTGTAGCAAACGATGTCATCGGCATCGTTGAAAGCGGAGAGGCGGTAACCCTTGAGGCAATCCTTGACGGTAACATTCTTCTGTTGAGAGTCGGGGTTCTGTGCGTTCTCGTCGTTGATGACCTGATTGATTTCGTCAGCGATGTACTTCGCCGCCTTATTACGATTGGCGAAAAGGTCAGGGCAAGTAATGGGAGAGATGCAACCCCCTGTGCGACTGAACCCTGCTACTGTACAAAACTTGCTTTTATTGTTTGCCATGGTTGGCCTCCTGTTGTTGTTTCTATGCTTTAAATATACCTAATTAAATATTGGCCGTCAATGGTTTTAGCCGATTTTTTTGTGTAAAAAATGGTTTACAAACTAGGATGGGGACAGGAGGTTTCCAGGCAAAGGGTGATAACCTATGTTGAAACTGGGGATTAGATAATTGAAAACCCCTCTTTCGAGGGGTATGATTAGGCGGTAGCTTTAAGGGGTTCGGCCTTGCGGAAGACATGAATAGCGCTATACCAGTCTCCATCTGTGGGCGGGCCGAAATGGTTTTCGCTAACCAGTTCATATCCATTGTTTTGCATAACCCAGTTAAGACGGATATGGTCGTGCTTCCAGTCGCCATCGTGGACTTCAACTTCAAATTCGTCTTGCAGGTTCCAGCCGAAACAATAGTTAAGGTCGTTGTCGGCGAGAACTTTGGCAAATTCGTTTTTCTTTTCGTCGGTCATTTGTTAGTCCTCCTCAACATCATCGTCGAAGTTATCCGGGTCGAACTCGCCCCATTCAACACCGAGGGAATAGTTATCGTCCCACGCCTCGTCTTCCTCTTTGGTATAGGGGATTTTACCCTTGGGCTGAACCCCGTCTTCGGCATAGGTCAGGCCATCGGGTCCGAGGCGAAGCTTATAGTCGTCGGGGTCAAATATGAGGAACAGCTTGTTATCGGCAAGGTATTCCATAAATTCGGCGACAATTTGACGGCCTTCGGCAAGCACTTCCTTTGAGGGCATGTTACCCATGAGCGTATTCTTTTTCTTAGCCATTACTTGCCTCCTTTTTTGCAGAACCAGTTATCATCGAGTTCAGAACCACGAACCCAGCCCCATTTTTTAGCGAATGTTCTAGGGTTGAGGATTTTGCCGGATGCTTTCATCGCCTTGATGACATCATCCCGTGTTGCATCATCCCATCCCTTCTTTGGGAGCATATACACCGTGTCGCTCGCCATTTCGTAATGGATTTCAAGCTTGTGTTTTTTCAAAAATTTTTTGAGCCTGTTAGCGATTTCTTTGGCGCCTTTGAATACTTCATCGGTCGGGCGCTTGACAAGTTGAATTGGCTTGCCATCCCATTCACCGAACTTTTCGAGATAGTTGTCGGGGACATTGTACTTGAACTCGGTACGCTTTCCCTTTTCGTTTTGGAACCAGCATTTGACGGTAGCCTTTACGCCGTCATCGTAATTTGTCGTCGGGTAGTCTCCCTCTTGGTAGCAGGAGTGGATGGTTGCGGCTACTCCAATGCAGTCTTTATCATCGCCGAACATATTACGGTCGAACAGGTTGATGTCGTAGTCGCACCCGTTGTGCGTCTTACCCGGCCACTGTCCGCCACACCAAGTGTCTTCGAGGTCGGGGCAGTCTCCTGCGGGGCGGGTCTCCTCGGGGTCGAGAACAAAGGTGGGTACGCCATCTGCGCTTACTTCGTAGATGTAGGTGTCCTTTCCATCCTTGCGTGTCTTGATGATATCCACATGGGGATTGTGGATGCACTTATTGATGGGCTTCGGAAATTCTTTGCAAGTGACTTTTGCCATGAGTGAACTCCTTAAATGCTGAACGAGTTGATATGGAACACATCGGAACGCTTTTCAATAATTGCGTTCCAACAGTTGAGGTATTCGGGAACTGTTACCATTACAGTTCCGATAGTTCCATTTGCGAGTCCGTCCGCAAGTTTGTCGATGAACTTCTTGCTACGCTTCCAACTGTGGATTACTTTGGTTTCCCAAGACAGGTCATCATCGGTTGTATTCTTGAACTCAATGGTGAGTTCACTCGGGCCAGGATACTTGCTATCAAGCTTGTCAGCGAACGATGTTTCCATTTCATCCATAAGCTGTTTAGCCGCTTCCTTGCGGTCTTTCGTCGGGTTCCAAAACGAGGGTGGAATTAAGTCATAATCGCAGTGGTCTGTCGTGTAGCAAACTGCCTGATAGTAGGTTGTCTTTTTCTTTGCCATATAGGTCTCCTTTGTTTCTGATATAAATATACCTAATTAAAATGTTTCAGTCAAGGGGTTTCCAACATTTTTTGTGTAAATATTTCGTTACAGACTGGATGGAGCAGGAGGGTGAAGGCGGAAGGGTGAGAACCTAAGTTGAAACTCAAATAACAAAAAATTTAAAACCCCTCTTTCGAGGGGTGGTTGGATTAGTTGGGCCACGTGATGCCGAGGTAGAGTTTCAACTTATCGGGAATTGATGATGCACCGTAAGATACCACGTCAATATGATGTTTCAGCAGGAGGGCAACCCCGTTGAGTTTACCCCGGAGGGTTTCACTATTCTTCTTGCCTTTACGGAGAGTGAACTTGATTTCGTATTCTCCATTGAAGATGGGAGCCTCCGCCTCAATGGTAAAGACGAGGTCTTTCCCATCGGCACGGATAATCGCACAGGAGTATTGGGACTCCATTCTTACGGTTTCGGTTCCATCGTCCTCCGTTATGTAACAGCACTTGACGAGTCTCGGCCAGATGTACTTGTGCTGACGCATGGCATAGAAGAAAGCGTCGCCCGTCTGTTTTTCAAAAATTTTTCCCATCTTTTCGATGGACTTTACTGTAATGACCGTCAGTTTCATTTTGGGTCTCCTAGTCAAAGCTGTCTGTTACATCCTTGGTTTCGCCATCGACCAGCTTGCTGACGATGGTAAGGTATCTTTCCCTTTCGCAACCATCGGAGTTGTTAGCGGCATTGTTGAAATAGTCGATAGCATCCTTGGCACTGTTCCAAGTGTCACGCTTGCCGTAGCAGATGGTAGTTACCTTTCCGCTTTTCTTCGGCTTGGCGGATTTCGTGAGCAGAGCATCGGGGATGTCGATGGTCTTTTCTTCGATACGCAAGTACCTGTCTTTGTCGGCTTTCTTCTTGTCGAGAAGAACATCAATTCGGTTGGGGCAGACCCCGAGATAGATTTTTAGTTTCATATTATGCCTCCGAGAAAATTAAAAATTTTTATGGCAGGAGTTCAAAGATGTCATAACGCACCTCGTAGTCGCCATGGTCTACAACGAGGGAACGAGAGGTTTTCATCGCATCACGGATTTCCGTCTCGTGTTCGAGGGTAACATCGCTGTTGGGAACATGGATTTCGTAGCCCCCATTGGTTCCATCGCATTCGAGTTCAGAATTGCTTTTGAGGGAGCGGATGAGAGCATCCACGGTTCCGTCATAGGTTTTGAACGGATAGTTTACCCCGGCCTTTTGGATAGAGGTTTCGGTAGAGTGTTCGATGATGATGAACATAGACATGGTTTAATCCTGCTTTTCGTTGCTCACGATTTCGACAAATTCGGAGTTATAGTCAAATTCTTTTTTGCCCATGTTTCTGAAAATCTCTTCGGCTTCCTCTTTGTTTTTAGCCTTGATGTAGATTTCGTTTCGGTAAGTGATGCGGAATGTGGGGCATCCCTCGTTGAGACCCTCGACAACCGTGCCGTCGATGATGTCGGCGAGTTCCTTTGCGGCTTCGTCAGTCGGGAGCTTCACATCAATGTACAAGACGGTGGTGTAATCGTCGTCGCAAATTTCATCCTCGAACACAGCCTTGATGCGATACTCACGGTAATTGTCAGGGGCGGTTTCGTCGAACTCTTCGCTTTCTTTATCCCATTTGTAATACTTGGAAAGCAATTCATAGATGTCATCGGAATACTGTTCGGTGTATTCATTGTGAATGAGGTCATTCATCCCAATGCAATCTTCGTCTGCGTGAAAACTCATATTTATCTCCTGTTGTTGTGGTTGTTGTTTCTATGCTTATAATATACCTAATTAAATGGCTTTCGTCAAGGGGTTTCCATCATTTTTTGTGTAAAGATTTCGTTACAGACTACGACGGGGACAGGCGTCGAAGGCGTAAGGGTGATAACCTATGTTGAAACTGATTGGGGGATAAAAGAAAAGCCCCCCGACGGGGCTAGAAACAACGGAGCTTTGCTTATGACCACAAACCATGCCCGTCGGGGGAGGAGTAATTACTTATAGAGTTCGGGGAAGAGTTCTAGCTGGTCGGACTTCCGTTTGGCCGGGGTTTTCCTAACAGCTTTCTTCTTTGCCGTTTTCTTTGAGGACTTGCCAGCAAGGGTTTTCAATCGGTTTACGATTTCCTTACGGGTCGTGCCTTTGAGTGAAGCATTGATGGCATCCCGGTCATCGACAGAGGTGCGACGGACAGTCACACG